>ENA-ORLF01000709-ORLF01000709.1-human-gut-metagenome-genome-assembly--contig:-NODE-709-length-11214-cov-2.7722_pt1 | contig 11214 bp, 16 predicted proteins | sample MGYA00243066_ERZ508822 | MGnify/ENA primary metagenome ERZ508822 (study PRJEB26277, sample SAMN04329791) | human gut metagenome | biome: human-associated habitat | host: Homo sapiens | place: USA... | reverse complement strand
GAAGAGACAATTAAATAGTGGGTTTCAGAAGATAAAAAAGATGCAGCATACAAAGCAATTACAGCAGGAGTAGATATAGATATGATGTCTAATGTATATGCAGGTAATTTAAAACAACTTGTAGAAGAAAAACTGATTTCAGAAGAACTAATTGATGATGCAGTTCTAAGAGTTTTAAGATTAAAAAATTCATTAGGATTATTTGAAGATCCATATAAAAACATAGATAACAGAGAGGAAAAGGTTTTCCTATCAAATAAAGAAAATCTTGAATTAGCAAGAAAACTAACAACAAAAACAATTGTACTACCATTAAATAATAAACAGAAAATAGCATTAATTGGACCATATGCAGATAATATTGCAATATTAGGTTCATGGTCTATGTTTTCAGATAAATCTAAAATTACAACATTAAAAGAGGCTTTTGAGGCTAAAATAGGAAAAGAAAATGTGATTTATACGAAAGGAAGTGAAATTCTAGAAGAAAGAGAGATAAATCAAATTTTGCAATCAGATGGAGGAACAATGATTCATACAGAAAATGAAGAAGAAAAATTAACACAGTATTTAAAAGAAGCAAAAGAAGCTGCTAAGCAAGCAGATGTTATTGTTTTAGCAATAGGTGAACATTATAGGCAAAGTGGAGAGGCTTGTTCGAGAGCTAATATTGATATTTCTAATATACAAAAAAGATTAGTAAATGAACTTGCTAAATTAAATAAAAAAATAGTTGCTATTATGTTTAATGGAAGACCAATAGTTTTAAGAGATATTTCAGAAAAAGTTAATGGATTATTAGAAGCATGGTTTCCAGGAACAGAAGGCGCAAATGCAATTGCAGATATAATTTTTGGATATGCTAATCCTTCAGCTAAATTGACAATGAGTTTTCCTCAAGCAACTGGACAATGTCCTATATATTATAATCATTATAATACAGGCAGACCACATGAGAGCAATGTTAGGTATGTTTCGCGTTATCAAGACATTCCAACAGAAAGTTATTATCCTTTTGGATATGGATTGTCTTATTCAAAATTTATATATTCTTGCTTAAATTTGAGTAATAAAGTATTAACAAAAGATTCAAAAATAAAAGGATTCAAAATGTATATAATCTTGATTAAAATAGAGTAATAAAGTATTAACAAAAGATTCAAAAATAAAAGTATCTGTAAAAATAAAAAATGATAGCAATAGAATTGGAGAGGAAATTGTCCAATTATATATTCAAGATTTAGTTGCAAAAGTTGTAAGACCAGTAAAAGAATTAAAAGCTTTTCAAAAAGTTATAATTCTGCCTAAACAAGAAAAAAAAGTGACTTTTGAGATTAGTGAAGATATGCTTAAGTTTTGGGATGAAAATTTGAGATATGATTCAGAAAATGGGGATTTTAAAGTTTATATTGGAACTAATTCAGAAGATACATTGTTTGATATATTTTCGTTAAAAAAATAAGAGAATACAAGGAATTTAAAAAAGAGGTCACAATAGTGACCTCAAAGTAATTTACTAAAGTTCAATTTTTGGCTGATATTTCTCAAGCCACATATTAACCTGGCAAAGATAAGCCATAAGTTGAGGGCCGACCATAAGTTGCCCAAACCAAGGCCTTGAAAAAGCTTTACCATCTGTATTTAATATTTCTAATATATAATCATGATTAAGCAAATCATTAATAGGAGCATTCTTATCTTCCATAATTTTTGTTAACATTTGTTTTATTTTAGCTAAATAAGTAGGATTGTGTGTTTTTGGGTAAGGAGATTTTTTCCTATATATAATATCCTCTGGAAGAAAATCTTTGCAAATATATCTAAGTAAGCCTTTTTCTCTACCTTTTAGAGCTTTCCATTCCCAAGGAATATTCCATACATATTGAGCTAATCTATAATCACAAAAAGGAACACGAAGTTCAAAGCCATTATACATAGCCATTCTATCAGAACGATCCAATAGAGTTTGCATAAACCAATTTAAAGTAAGGTGAGATATCTTTCTTTTTTCTGCTGTTTCAGGAGAATCTGAATCTAAAATTTCTACTTCTGATAAACTTTCTTGATAGCGGTAATCAATATATTCTTTCAAATTAATTTTATTACCTATATAGGGATTCAATAGTTTTTGTCTTTCAGTTAGAGAAATAGACCAAGGAAAAGTATTGCTTTTTAAAGCATCTTCACGGAAAAACCATGGATATCCTCCAAATATTTCATCTGCACATTCGCCAGTTAGAGCAACTGTCATCTGTTTCTTTACATTTTTACAAAAAAACAAAAGAGAAGAGTCGATATCTGCCATACCTGGCATATCACGAGCTATCATAGCATCTTCTAAAGCATCAGCAAGCTCTGGAGTATCAATTACGATTTTATGATGGTTTGTATGCAGATTATTATTCATTAAATCAATATAAAAACCATCAGAATTAGGTTGAAAATCACTTTTTACGAAATTTTTATCATTATCCACATAATCGATAGAGTAAGTATCTAAAGGTGGTAAACCTTGTTTTTCACAATAGTCAGAAGCAAATTTTGTAATAATACTAGAGTCCAATCCACCTGATAGAAAAGTACATAAAGGCATATCTGAGACTAATTGTCTAGTTATAGCATCATTTAGTAAAAATTTTAGTTTTTCACAAGTTTCTTCAAAAGTATCTACATGTTTTTCTGATTTTAATTTCCAATATCGTTTAATATTAAAACCATTTTTATTGAATATTCCAAAATGAGCAGGTTTTATTTCATAAATATTTTTAAAAACAGTAGTACCTGAAGTATGAGCAGGACCTATACCAAATAATTCAGATATACTTTGCTCATTTAAAACTTTTTTAACTCCTGGATATTGAAATAATGCTTTTATTTCGGATGAAAATACTAAAGTTTCATCTATTTTAGTATAAAATAAAGGTTTTACACCAAAGTGATCACGAGCTAAAAATATTTCATTATTGTTAGTATCCCATATAGCAAATGCAAATATTCCATTTAAATGATTTACTACATTTTTTCCATAGTGTATATAACTTTTTAATAAAACTTCTGTATCTGAATGAGAATTTAAAGTAAAACCATTTTCTTTTAAAGTTTCAGATAATTCTTTAGTGTTGTAAATTTGACCATTATATACTAGTATATAAGATCCAAAAGAAAAAGTGTTAATCATTGGTTGCTTTCCGCCCTTTAGGGTCAACAACAATTAGTCTTTTATGTGCTAATGCAACATGTTTATCTATGTAATATCCTTCTTCATCTGGTCCTCTTTTAGCAAGACAATTATTCATGTTTTCTAAAATTTTTGTGTTTTGTGAAATATCTTTTTCAAAGTCAACAAATCCAACAAAGCCACACATATTCATACCTCCATTATATTTCTTTTCTTTATATTATATGCAAAAAAATAAATAAAATTTATTGATTTCAAAAAAAGATTGTAGTAAACTATTAATGTGTAAAGAAAGGAAGATAGAAATGTACTTGAAAAATGTAATAAAACATTTTGGATTAATTACACACCATAAATGGGTAGTATTTAAATTGTGTTGTAAAATTGGAGAACCATGGAGAGGGTTAGTACATGATATGTCAAAATATTCTCCAACAGAATTTATAGAAAGTAGTAAATATTATACTGGAAAATATTCTCCTATTAGTGAAGCTAAAAGAGAAAATGGATATTCTAAGGCTTGGCTACATCATAAGGGAAGGAATAAACATCATAGCGAATATTGGATAGATGAAAATGCACCAGATAAAATGCCAATTATACCGTATAAATATGCTGCAGAGATGGTGTGTGATAAATTAGCAGCTGGAATGGTGTATCAAGGAAAAAAATTTACTAAAGAATATGAATTAGAGTATTGGCTAAAAGAAAAGGAAAAAATGAAAATAAATCCTAAGACAGAAAAATTTGTTACAGAAGTATTAACACGGAGTTGCTAAAAACGGCATTGATAAAACACTAACAAAACAAAATATAAAAGAAATTTATAAAAAATATTGCAAATAAACATAGTAGCAACTAGTGACAAAAAAAGAAATTACTTGTATAATTTTATAGTGACTTGAAAAAGTCACAAATAAATTAGATAAAATTTAAACAGATATATACATATATCTTTAAGCAAGGGGGGAATTAGAATGGCACAACCAAAAAGAAGATGGTCAAAAGCAAGAACACATTCAAAAAGATCAACATGGAAAAAAGAAAATCCAACATTTTCAAGCTGCCCACATTGCCATGAACCAGTAATGCCACATAGAGTTTGCAAAAACTGTGGATATTATGATGGAAAAGAAGTAGTAGCTAAAAAAGAAACAGAAAATGCGTAAGTAAAAGTACATGAAAATTATTATAAACTATAACAAATGCACAAATACCTAGAGGAAGTTTTTATCAATATTTTGAAGATAAAGAAGATGCCATTAAGTATATTATACAAAAATTTATTTTAGCAGAAGAAGAACTAATAGGTAAAATATTAATTGATACAAATGGAGATATTTTTGAATCAGCTATAAAGATGTATGACTATATGGTAGAAGAATTATTGAAAGATAACAGTTTTAAACTAGTTAGAAATATTTTACAAGAATTAAAGAAAGAAAATTTTAACATTTTTGATAAAAATAATAAATTGGGCAATAAAAGCCAACTTAATAATTTAATAAACAAAGAAACATTAAATTTAGATAATGAAGAAGACTTATATTACATTATGAAAATTATAACTATAATGACAAGAACTGAAGCTATTGAAGTAATATCAAAAGAAAAAATAAGAAATTTATATACAAATATGTTAAAATATGATATATTATAAATGAAATATAATAGAAAAGAAGGTAATATTATGTGGAAAAATTTTTTAAAAAGATCAGGATGGACAGACATTGTAATATCACTTATATTTATTTTATTTGGAGCAATGTTAATTGCTAGACCAGAATCAATTATGTCAATAGTAGCTATACTATTAGGGGTAATATTTATAGTAATAGGAGTTCTAAGAACAGTTGACTATTTTGCGAGCAATAAAGAGGACAATTATTTAATCGCAATGGCACTTGCATCAATAGTTATAGGAATTGTAATAATGTTCTGTTCAGATATAATTTTATCAGCATTTAGAATATTAATTGCTATTTGGATTATATATAGTGGAATTATAAATCTGCAAACGACTATTGTATGGAAAGATTACAAATCAAGATTATGGTTGTTAACTTTAATTTTAGCTATTGCTATGATTATAGCTGGAATTTATATATTAGTAAATAGTGGTGCAATATTACAAACTGTTGGAGTTGCAATTGTAGTATATGGAATAGTTGATATTATTGAAAATATAATTTTTATAAAAAAAGTAGATGATTACTTAGAATAAATAGTCGAAAAGTAAAATATAGGTTTTAAACAAACTCTTCTTGTTAGACAAAAAAGTTTAACAAGGAGAGTTTATTTTTGTGTCATATACCAAAAAGAGACATATAATAACATTAAAAGGAGGAAGAAAAATGTTCAGAAATTATAGAAAATGTTATTGTATGAATAATAGTTATAAGAATGATTCATGCGAAATGCAACAAGATATCATTGAAAATCAATGTGATAATGTTGTTTCTTACGAAGAATATACAATTGTAAGTGTGAATGTGAAAAAGAAAATACAGTAGATTGTGATTTAAGAAGAGAAATGATACAAGAAATTAGATGTTGTGAATTTGCAATTACTGAACTTGCATTGTATTTAGATACTCATCCAGATGATCAAAAGGCACTTTGTTTACACAGAAAATATTGTAAACAAGTAAAAGAATTAAAAGATAAATATCAGAAAGTCTATGGACCTCTAACCATTAATTACCCTTGCAATAAATGGAGATGGTTAGAAGAACCTTGGCCTTGGGAAAGGGGGAATTATTAATGTGGACTTATAACAAAACATTACAATATCCGATTAATATAAAATGTCCAGATCCTAGATTGGCAAAAGTAATTATATCTCAATATGGTGGACCAGATGGAGAACTTGCTGCTTCTCTAAGATATTTGTCACAGAGATTTGGTATGCCAGATCAAAAAGCCAAAGCAATTTTAAATGATATTGGTACAGAAGAATTGGCACATTTAGAAATGGTAGGAACAATTGTACACCAATTAACAGATGGTGCATCAATAGAAGAAATTGAAAAAGCAGGATTAGCACCATATTATACAGACCATGGGGTAGATATTTATCCACAATCAGCAGCAGGAGTGCCATTTGATGCAACATGTTTAGCATGTAAAGGTGATCCGATAGCAAACTTACAAGAAGATTTAGCAGCAGAGCAAAAAGCTAGAGCAACTTATGAAAAATTGATAGACTTATGTAGAGATAATCCAGATGTTTTAGATCCGCTTCGTTATTTAAGACAAAGAGAAGTTGTTCATTTCCAAAGATTCGGAGAAGCATTAAGAGGAGTTCAGGATAAGCTAGCAGGAAGAAAATTCTATACAAGTAATTGCAGTGAAAATTAATAAACAAGAGGAAGCACCTCTTGTTTATATTTTTTTGATATAAATAGGTAACATAAAAATATATACAAAATTATTTACATTTTATAGGAAATGTGTTAAAATAAATATTACTTTGTATGTTACAGAGGAGAAGATTCTAAAATTAAGGAATCTATCAAATACTTAAAATGAAAGGTGAACGAAATGAAAAATGAAATGAAAAAAGTAAAAGATGGAAAAATCCGGGATATCTATGATTTAGGTGATAAAGCTATATATGTATATTTTGACAAAATCGCCACGTCGAATATAGTGTTTTCAGAAACCATTCCAGACAAGGGAAAGGTTTCAAATAAGCTGACAGCATTTTGGTACAATTATACAAAAGGATGTATTAATAATCCCATGATTTCTATAAACAATGCAGATATGCCTGAAGAATTCCAGGCAAAAGAGTACGAAGGTCGTACTATGCTTGTTGAAAGAGGTATTCAAACTTTGCCTGTGGGCGGTTGTGTACGAGGATATGCAACCGGATATATTTGGCAGAATAAGCTGAATATTCCAGAAATAAGAGACCTTAAGGAGTCCGAAAAGCTTTCTTGTCCCTGGTATACTCCTACAACACGAGGAACTATGTACAGAGGAAAAAGGATTAACATAGACCAAAGTGTAGAAAGAATAGGATTTGAGTTAACTCGAAAAATACAGGAAAAGAGCATTGAGCTATATAATATGTGTAGCGAATATGCTATGACAAAGGGTATCATTATAGCCGATACAAAATTTAAGTTCGGCATTAATAAAAATGGAAATTTGGTTCTCGTAGATCAGGTGGTGACACCTGATACAAGTAGATTTTGGCTAGAAGAAAATTATAAAATTGGAAGGCCTCAAACCACGTATGATAAACAACTACTGGTTGAAGAGTTAACAAAACTGGGATGGAACCAGCATGCACCAATGCCAATTATAAGCAAAGAAATGACAATTCGATTGTCAAAAGTGTATAAGGAAATCTATCAAAAGATTACAGGTGATAAAATTTAAGTATTTGATAAAATACTGTCTCATTCTTAATATTTTAAGATGAGATGGTATTTTTTTATCAATAGTGTTGACAAATAAAAAAAATAGACATACAATAAACATATGAATAGTTGTTCATATATAAAAACAATATACAAAAGAAGGAGGAATTTATGGAAGAAGGAATTTGCGAAAATACTGTAATTCATGAAGATACAGTAAAAAATGTAAAAGAAAAAATGCCAGAAGACGGGTTAATATATGACATAGCAGAACTTTTTAAGGTTTTTGCTGATTCAACAAGAATGAAGATAATATATGCTCTTATGGAAGAAGAACTATGTGTATGTGATATAGCCAATATAGTTCAAACTACTCAATCTGCAATATCACACCAATTAAGAATTTTAAAGCAATCTAAATTAGTAAAATATCGAAAAGAAGGAAAAGTAGTTTATTATAGCCTAGATGATGAGCATATATCACAAATTGTAAAGAAAGGGCGTGAACATATTGAAGAATTATAAATATATTTTAGAAGGACTAGATTGTGCTAGTTGTGCGAAAAAAGTAGAAGATAAAATAGCAAGTACAGATGGCTATGAAGATGTTACAGTAAATTTTTCAGATATGGAAGAAAGCAATAAAAAAAAGGACAGTAAAGAAAGTTTCCATATAGCAAGAATTATAATAGGAATACTAATATATTTTTTAGGAACCAAATTAAATTTTAATACTAATATACAAATAGTGCTTATTATAGTATCAATAATAATATTATTAAGTAGAACAATGAAAAAGGCATTTATGCAAATACGAAAAGGAGTATTAGATGAAAATGCATTAATTACCATTTCTGTTATAGGAGCATGTTTAGTAAACAAAGTAATGGAAGGTGTAATGGTTATAACTTTATATGAAATAGGAAAAATATTAGAATCAAAAGCTATAAGCAAAACACGTAAATCAATTTCAGATTTAATGAATATAAAACCAGAATATGCAAATTTAAAAAATGGAGAAGAATATCAACAAGTAAATCCTGAAGAGGTAAATGTTGGAGATATAATTTTAGTAAAAACAGGAGAAAAAATTCCTTTGGATGGAATAGTATTAAAAGGAGAAGCAGAATTAGATAATTCTGCATTAACGGGAGAAAGTGCTTTTGTAAAGGTAAAAGAAAAATCTAAAGTATTATCTGGAGCTATTAATGTTCAAGGAATATTAGAAATTAAAGTAGAAAAAAATTATGAAAACAGTACAGTTAGTCAAATTTTAAATTTAGTAGAAAATGCAACTGATAAAAAAGCAAAAACAGAAACATTTGTTGCAAAAGCAGCAAAAATTTATACACCGATTGTATTAGGCTTGGCACTGCTAGTAGCAATATTTATGCCAATTTTAATAAAAGGCTCTACTTATTATGACAGTATTTACAAAGCTTTAATATTTTTAGTTATATCTTGCCCATGTTCAATTGCAATATCAGTACCAAAAAGGAATTTTAATAAAAGGTAGTGATTATCTAGATGGAATTAAAGATATAGGACAAATATTATTTGATAAGACGGGAACAATAACTACAGGAAAGTTTAAAGTTAGTAAAATCAAGACATATAATGGAAAATATTCAGAAAACGAAATATTAAATTATTTTGCTATGGGAGAAAGTTTTTCGAATCATCCATTAGCCAAATCAATTTTAGAAATGGTAAATGATGAAATTGATACAACTAAGGTTAAAGACTTTGAAGAAATATCAGGTAAAGGATTAAAATATACTTATAACAATATGAAAATAAAAATAGGAAATGCAGAATTTGTAGACAGCAAAGAAAAAATAGATGAAAAAGGAACAATTCTTTATTTGAAAATAGAAGATGAAATAACTGGGGGCATTGTATTAACAGATGAAATAAAGTCAGATGCTAAAGAAACAATTAAACAGTTAAAAGAATTAGGAATAAAGACAAAGATGCTTACAGGAGATAAAAAAGAGGTTGCAACTCGAATAGCAAAAGAAGTAAACATTGATGAAGTAAAGTCAGAAATGCTACCACAGGATAAATATAATGAATTAGAAAAAGTATTAGATAATAATATTACAGAAAAAAAAGTTGCATATGTAGGAGATGGAATTAATGATAGTCCTGTTTTAGCTAGAGCTGATATTGGTATATCAATGGGAGGTATTGGATCAAATTCAGCAATTGAAGCATCTGATATGGTTATTATGACAGATGAATTAAAGAAAATTATAGAAGCAATAGAAATTTCTAAGAAAACTAACAGAATAATAAAAGAAAATTTAATATTTTCAATTGGAGTAAAAATATTAATATTACTTCTTAGCATATTAGGAATAGCCGATATGTGGGAAGCAGTTTTTGCTGATGTAGGTACAACTTTAATAACTATATTTAATACTATCAGAATTTTAAAATAATTATTGACACAAGAATAAACAGATATGTTATAATATTCATATCTGTTTATTTTATATATTAAAAAGTTATTTTAATATATAATAATTTATGATATATTAATAAAAAAGAAAAAGAGGAGTAGAAAAAACATGAGAAGAGAGGAGAAAAAAAAACATGAGAAGAGAAAAAAGAGAATTAAAAAATGAAACAACAATTAAAGGAACAGCTTCAGGAGGAAAAAATAAAAAAAGCAAAAAAGCCATTTCAAAAGCATTAATAATAATTGCTATTATAATTGTTATTTTTGTAATAGGATTGTTAGTTAATGAGTTTGTTGTTTTTGATAATAACAAAACAACAAATTTAGTTATCAATAATAAAAATGTAACATCTAACTTAAAACAGCAGATTTTAATAGAAGATAATATTATATATTTATCAGAATCAGATATTGCAAATTTCTTTGATAAATATATTTATGAAGAAAAAGAAACTAATCAAATAATAACAACTTATGAGAAAAAGATTGCAGCTATAGGGTTTGAAGATAATAAAATCACTATTAATGGATCAGACAAAAATATTTATGCACATGCAATAAAAAGAGATGGAATAGTATATTTGCCAATTTCTGAAATGAAAGATGTATATGATATAGAAATTTCTAATATTGAAAAAACTAAAGTAATAACAATGGATTCATTAGAAAAAGAACAGAAAAAAGCAATTGTAACATCTGATACTTCAGTTAAATCTTCAACCAATTTTATTTCAAATCTGCAACGGATGTCATCTCAAAACCATGACATAGCACAGAAAGGGCAGAGTGTTCTGTGGGCATAGCTTCAAATAATGGATACACTAAAATTAGAACGGAAAATGGAAAAATAGGTTATATAAAATCAAATCAACTAGAGAATGAATTTATAGTTAGAGAATCTATGGAAGAAGAAAAACAAATAAATGGAAAAGTTAATTTAACTTGGGATTATTTTTCTGAATATGGTTCAGCACCAGACAGAACTGGAACAACAATAGATGGTGTTAATGTTGTTTCACCAGCATTTTTCTATATTGATAAAAATGGGAATTTAACAGAAAATGTAGGAACTAAAGGCGAAAATTATATTAACTGGGCACATGAAAATGGTTATAAAGTATGGCCAATGATATCAAATGCAGAAGCGGCAAAAAGTAGTCTATCAATTACTTCTAAAATTATGAATAGTTACGAATCAAGGC
>ENA-ORLF01000702-ORLF01000702.1-human-gut-metagenome-genome-assembly--contig:-NODE-702-length-11269-cov-3.33637_pt1 | contig 11269 bp, 9 predicted proteins | sample MGYA00243066_ERZ508822 | MGnify/ENA primary metagenome ERZ508822 (study PRJEB26277, sample SAMN04329791) | human gut metagenome | biome: human-associated habitat | host: Homo sapiens | place: USA... | reverse complement strand
TTGAAAATCTCCCTTAGATATTCCTTTTTTCTTCATTTCTTTTACTTTTTCTTTAAATTCATTATATAAAGTTTCTGGTTCCTTCGATTGACCTGTTATCAAAACATGTGCATAGGTTTTTCCAAATTCATAATCTAAACTTGGCTGTCCATGTATTATCCCTTTATTATATAATTCTTTGTATAATTCTGAACTTCTTCCAATTAAAAGGTTTAACAAAATTTCTATAGAAATATGTTTTTTTACTATTTCTTTTGAATTTTCCATAGATTTTTTATTAATCATGTCTTTAATTCCTATTGTATAAAGCGGTTGGCTTACTTCTAATCTTTGTTCAATAAGCTCTTGGACTATTGTCTCTGGTTCCTCTGGATAAATTCTTTTAATTTCTCCTTGATTCTGATTCTCTATAAGACGTTTTTTTACTTCACCTATTATTTTCTCTGGTTTAAAATCACCTGATATAACTAAAACCATATTAGATGGATTATAAAAAGTTTTATAACATTTATATAAAATTTCCTTGTTTATTTTTCCAATTGTTTCTATCGTTCCTGTAATATCTATTTTTATTGGATTATTATGATACATTGCTTGCATCGCATTTAAATATACTCTCCAATCTGGATAATCATCATACATCATAATCTCTTGTCCAATAATTCCCTTTTCTTTCTCAACATTTTCATCTGTAAAATATGGATGCTGCACATAATCCATTAATTCATCCATTGCAGGATAAAAATTATCCGTACTTTCAAACAAATAGGCAGTATGATCGTTAGTTGTATAAGCATTTGCATTTACTCCTAATGCAGTTAATACATCTAAACTATTTGTTCCATTTTCTTGTTCAAATAATTTATGTTCTAAAAAATGTGCTACTCCATTTGGCACTTTAGTTTTTTCCTCTTCTCCTGGAACAATAAATTCACTATCATTCGAACCATAATTAGTTCCCCAAATCATATATTTTTTTTGAATTCCTGGTTTAGGAATAACCATAACAGTCAATCCATTTTCTAATTTTTCTATATAAAGTTTTTCCTTAACCTTTAAATTTTCAATTACTTGCATCTTTATCTCCTTTCTATTTATTGACTCATTATAATCTAATCCTTTAAGAAATATATTGTATTAATACTTACTTTTCTTGCTATATTTATAACATCTTCTTTTTGGATTTTCTCAATTTTTTTAATATATTCTTCTGTAGAAACTCTTGTGTTTGTTAATTCTTGACCAAAATAATAACTAATTTGAGTATCTTGTTCATCATCTATCGTCTTAATAGTTGCTAGAATTCCTTTCTTAGCATTTGCAATATCTTCTTCTGTAAAATTACCTTGTTTCATATCTTCAATTTGTTGTTTTATTAAATCTAATGCTTTTTGATAATTTGAAATTTCAATTCCACAATTTACAAATATAATGTTTTTATGACGCAAATAGCTTGAACTCGCCACATAAGCTAAATGTGCCTTTTCTCTTACATTTTGAAACATTTTAGAATTTGCTGTTCCTCCTAATATACTGTTATATATAACTGTATCATATTTTAATTCTTCATTATCGATGTTAACATCTAATCCTAATATAAGTTTTCCTTGTGTTACTTCCATAGATTCTGTAACAATATTTTCTTTTTCTTTAATTTCATTGTTATCTATTTTAGGAATATTATAATTTGGCTTTCTTCCTTCTAATTTTTTTATATTTTCATTATTTTCTATCAATGTATCTGTATTTTCTTTTATATTTCCTGACACAAATATGTCTATTTTACAAGAATTAATTAAGTTTTTATAATATAAGTATAGTTCTTTTTCATCTATATTATTTAAGTCCTCTACATATCCAAATTTATATAACCCAAATGCTTTTTCTCCATACATTTCTTCAATACATCTATCAATTGCATATCTGGCTTTATTATCTATTTTTCCAACTATTTTTTGTTTTAAATTTTCTTTTTCTTGTTCTATATATTCCTTCTTAAATCCTTCACCTTCTGTATAAGGATCAAATACAATTTCAAGTAATTTTTGTATAGCTTTTTTTAACATTTCATCATTATTTTGTGGTAAAAAATCATCATTAATTACTTCTATATAAAATTTTAAAACTTGATTATCTCCTGTTTTATCCAATCCGCAATCAAAGCTTGCTCCATACATTTCTTCCATTTGCTTGCTAATTTCTTCTTGAGTTGGCATATTTTTACTACCTCTTCTTAAAAGCATTGAGATTAATGCATTTTTTGTAACTGTTTTCCTATTTAATTCTGTTGTTAAAAAAACTGCTAACAAATTTGTTTTAAATTTATTAGTATTTATAGTATGAATTTTAATTCCCTGCTTTAATTCATTTTCTTTATATTTCATCTAAATTCCTCCTTCTTTATTTTATTATACACATTTTTTAAATTTATAATTCTTTTAAATAATAATATATTTTTTAAAACAAAAATTGGAAGTTAAAAAGTGTATATTTATAATACCCCATTATACTTCCAATCCCTAATTTTCTAATTAAATTTTCTTTTTCTAGCTGCTTCTGATTTTTTCTTTCTCCTTACACTAGGTTTTTCATAATGCTCTCTTTTACGAACTTCTTGTAAAACTCCATTTCTTGCACATTGTCTTTTAAATCTTTTTAAAGCATCTTCTATATTACCATTATTAACTTTTATCTCTGACATTTATATTCCCCTCCTTCCGGCCCATACGAAACTGTATGTGGGATAACCCTTATAACGATATCCATTATAACCTAAATTGGCATAACTTGTCAATAGTTAAAATTCAAATAATACAGCTTTATTCTCTTTTAATGATTTCTTAACATCTATAATCCTTTGATTACTAGCTCCTCTGAACCTTAACTTTATATCCTTTTTGTCTTCTTCGAATTTTCCATCTACTAAAACATCTATATATGATAGAATTTCTGGTGTTTCTTTCCAATTATTATACATTTTTCCCATAATATCTGTTTCAAAGGTATAACCTGAATAACACCAAATGTTTTTGTCCGGAAATTTTTCTTTTACTCTCTTTAAAAGTGGTAATAATCCTTGTTGATTTACATGTTCTAGTGGTTCTCCTCCTAATACTGATAAACCTGAAACATAAGAATGATCTAATTCTTTTATAACTCTATTAATTTCATTTTCTGTAAATTCATTTCCATAATTAAAATCCCATGCTTCACTATTAAAACAATTTTTACAATGATGTGTACATCCACTTACAAAAACTGAAACTCTAACACCTAAGCCATTTGCAATATCAGCTTTCTTTATATCAGCATAATGCATATTATATCATCTTCTTTCTAATAACTAGTTTAAGAAAGGTAATAAACTTTTCACAAAACCATTTGTTGCTGGAATAAACCATAATACAACAATTAATATTCCTACAATTAGTATAGTTAATCCACCTGCAATAAAATCCTCTTTTTGTAATTTTCTCTTTTCTCTTTTAGGCATATTCTTAAAAGTAACTGAAACTAAATCAACTAAACTCATAAAAGTTCCTACATTATGTTTGGGCATTTGTTCTTGAGCATAATCTTCTTTTCTATTTTTCTTTTTAGTATCAGCTTTATAATTTGTATTTTTTTCTTTTTGTTTATAGACCCTTTGATTATATATATCTTCCTCTTTTTGCAATTCTTTATCATATTGTTCTCTTAAAAAGTCATCAGAAAGTATTTTATATGCTTCATTTATATTTCTTATCTTTTCTTCTGCCTTTTCTCTTTCTACTCCTACATATAAATCTGGATGATACTTTTTTATTAATACTTGATGAGCTTTTTTTATTACTTCTTCTGATGCCCTAGGATTTACTTCTAATATTTCATAATAATTTTTCATTAGCTTACCTATTTAATGTACCTTTCCTTTATTATTATTCATATTTTATACTAAAAAAATGAAAAATAGCAATATAAAATTGCTACTTTCATTTTTATTTTTTGTATTATACAAATTCTTTACAATTATTCTTTTCCAAAAATCGCTTCAAATTCATCTGCTTCGATTTTTTCTTTTTCTAAAAGAATACCAGCAACTTGATGCAACTTATCTATATTATCAGATAATATTTGTTTTGCTCTATTATATCCTGTATCTACTATTCTTTTTGTTTCCTCATCTATAATAGCTGCTGTTTCTTCTGAATACTCTCTACCTTGAGCAATATCTCTACCCAAAAATACTTGTTCTTGATTAGAACCTAGCATTAAAGCTCCTATTCTATCACTCATTCCATATTTTGTTACCATACTTCTAGCAATTCCTGTTGCTCTCTCAATATCATTACTTGCTCCTGTTGAAATATCATTTAAAATTAATGCTTCTGCAACTCTACCACCAAGTAGTGAAACAATATTTTCTTCCATTTCTGTTTTTGACATAAATGATTTATCTTCTGTTGGACGATACATTGTATATCCTCCAGCCATACCTCTTGGTACAATTGATATTTGATGTACTGGGTCTTGTGTCTCTAGATAATGACTTACAACTGCATGACCAGCTTCATGGTAAGCAACAAGTCTATTTTCTTTTTCACTTCTTACTTTTGTCTTCTTTTCAGGTCCCATAGTAACTTTTACCATAGCATCTTCAATTTCTTTCATTCCTATTTCATTTAAATTTTTTCTTGCTGCCAATAATGCTGCTTCGTTTAATACATTTTCTAAATCTGCTCCAGCAAATCCTGAAGTATTTTTTGCAATAACTTTTAAATCAACATCATCTGATAATCTTTTTCTTCTTGAATGTACTTCTAATATCTGTTCTCTTGCTTTTACATCTGGTAATCCTACTACAATTTGTCTATCAAATCTTCCTGCTCTTAGAAGCGCTTTATCTAATACATCTGGTCTATTTGTTGCTGCTAATACAATAACACCTTCATTTTCTGTAAATCCATCCATTTCAACTAATAATTGATTCAATGTTTGCTCTCTTTCGTCATGACCTCCACCAAGTCCAGCTCCTCTTTGACGTCCAACAGCATCTATTTCATCAATAAATATTATACATGGTGCATTTTTCTTAGCCTGATCAAATAAATCTCTTACTCTTGAAGCACCAACACCAACAAACATCTCTACAAAATCAGAACCACTTATAATAAAGAATGGAACTCCTGCTTCTCCTGCTACTGCTTTTGCAAGCAATGTTTTACCTGTTCCTGGTTGACCAACAAGTAATACTCCTTTTGGAATCCTTGCTCCCATGTCTGTAAATTTCTTTGGATTTTTCAAAAATTGTACAATTTCTTCTAATTCTTCTTTTTCTTCATCAACACCTGCTACATCTTCAAATGTAATTTTATTTTTTTCTGCTGGTGTCATCATTCTTGCTCTATTTTTTCCAAAAGACATTGTTTTACTTCCTGGATTTCCGTTGTTTGCTCCACCCATCATGAAGAACCAGAAAATAAAAAATATAATTAACAATCCAAATGGTGTTAATAAGCTAAGTATTGTAATAAATATTGATTCTGATTTGTCCTCTAAAGTAAATGCTCCTTCTTTTAAAAAGTCCTCTGTATATGCCATAAAGCTCTGCATGTCTGGTATATTAACTTCTTTTCTAATTTTTTCATCTTTTAATTGCACAGTAGCTTTTTTCCCATCAGATTCAACTTGAATTGATTCAACTTTACCACTATTAATATCTGCAATTAAATCTGAATATTTCAATTTTGAATCACTATTTTCTACAATAGATGATAATACCACTATAAATATAATTCCTATAATTAGCCACATTGCTAATGTTTTAATTCCGTTTTTCAAAATTATTCCTCCTTTGTCCTATTGAATACCTTTCTAATCTACTATAAACAAGAATTTTTTCATTCTGGTTAATTCCTTTGTTTTTTATAACACATAAAATTAGGTTTGTAAACTATTTTTTTATGACTTTTTTATTACAACCAAGCTACCTGCATAAGTTTTGTTACGGCTACTTATCTTTGGTCTAAAAAATAAATTTTATGATCTTTTACTAATACTTTTATATTTTTATTTGGAGTTAAATATTTGTTTCCAATATTATTATTACAAAGTTTTATAATATAGTCCACATGTACTTTTTCAATTCCCTTTGTAGTACCAAAAATACTCATTATAGTATATAACACAAGCCTAGATTTTATTACTTTTTCTAATTTATTAAATTTTTTTAAATCTAAAACAATTTCTTCATTACTTTCTGCTAATTTTAAATCTTCAAAATTTCTTTCTACTTGTTTTTCAATATATTCCTCTTCTTCCCCTACTAATTCAGATAGTCTATTTAATGTATTTATTATATTAGGGTTAAACTCCTTTTTTATATACGGAATTAATACATTCCTGATTTTATTTCTTGTATATTCATTTTCAAAATTTGTTTTATCAATTCTAGGATCTAAATTTTTTTCTTTACAATAATTTTCAATCTCTGTGCGTTCACACTCAATTAATGGTCTTATATATTTTTTTCTTTTTGGCTCTATACCTTTTAATCCTGTAATTCCACTACCTCTCATAAAATTCATGATTATTGTTTCAGCTTTATCATTTTTATTATGAGCAATAGCTATTTTATTTGAATTAGTATAATCTAGGATTTCATCAAAAAAATCATATCTTGCATTTCTTCCAGCTTCTTCTGTACTTATTTTATTAGTATTAGCAAGTTTTTTTACATCTATACTTTTTGAATAAAATTCAATGCCTTTTTCTTCACAAAATTTTTTAACAAAATTTTCATCTTCAATTGCTTCATCTCTAATCATATGATTTATATGTGCAACTACTATATTAAAATCTAATTCTATATCTTTTTCTATTCTTAAATCATTTAAAATATTAAGCATAGCTATGGAATCTGGTCCACCAGATACTCCTAATACTAGTTTATCTCCATTTTCTATTAAATTGTATTTTTTTATTGTTTTTAATACTTTATTCTTCATACTTTTTCTTCTCCACAAAAATAGGTAATATTTATAATTAATATTACCTATTTTACTATATTTTGCTATACTTTTCAAGAATAACCCTGATAAATTTATCCCCCAAAAAACAACAGGTTACAATTCACAGTCTATATTTACTGTTGCTTTTAAATCTTCTTTCTTATTATTAGTCATCAAATCTTCTCTCCAAATTGACAAACTTAGTATAACTTCCAAGCCATAACAATTCAACAGTTCCTGTCGAACCACCTCTATGTTTTGCAATAATAATTTCTGCAATATCCTTTTTCTCACTATCTTGATTATAATAATCATCTCTATATAAAAACATAACGATATCGGCATCTTGTTCTATAGCTCCAGATTCCCTTAAATCTGAAAGCATTGGTCTATGATCAGGACGTTGTTCAGCAGCTCTTGATAATTGTGATAATGCAATTACTGGAACATCTAGCTCTTTTGCTAATATCTTTAATGAACGACTAATTTCAGAGATTTCCTGTTCACGACTTCCCCCTCTTTTATTAGAACCTTGAATCAATTGTAAATAATCAATAACTACCATTCCAATATTTTTTTCTAACTTTAACTTTCTACATTTCGCCCTAATTTCCGTAATATTAATACCTGGAGTATCATCAATAAAAATTTCAGCCTCTGACAAAGGTCCTATTGCTCCAGCAAGTTTTGTCCAGTCATCTTCTTCTAATTTTCCAGTTCTTACTTTGTTACTGTCTACCATAGATTCACTACACAATATTCTGTTTACTAATTGTTCTTTTGACATTTCCAGACTAAATACTGCTACTGGGACATTTGCTTTCACTGCAGCATTTGTTGCAATATTTAATGCAAAAGCTGTTTTTCCCATAGCTGGTATTGCTGCAATTAAAATTAATTCCGATCCATGAAATCCTGCTGTTCTATAGTCTAACTCTGTGAATCCAGATGGAACACCTGTAATATGTTGTTTTCTATTATATAATTCCTCTAATTTTGTAAAACTTTCTACCAAAACATCTTTTATTGGTGCATATCCTTTTTGATTTTTTTCTTGCATTATATTAAAGATTTTCTTTTCTGCACCTTCCATAATATCTTCAACATCTTCTGTTGGACTATACCCTAATTCTATTATTTCATTTGCTGTTTTTATTAATCTTCTTAAAGTTGATTTTTCTTCTACTATCTTGATATATTTCATTGCGTTAGCAGTTGTTGGAACCTTTTCTGGTAATTCTGCTAAATATTCTAATCCACCTACTTGTTCAAATTTTCCCATTGATTCAAGCTCTGATTTTACTGTAATAATATCAATTGGCTCTGCACGATTATATAAATTTAAAATTGCTGTATAAATTGCTTTATTATCTTCTCTGTAAAAATCCTCTTCTTTTAGTATCTCTATTGCAGATATGACAGCATCTCTATCAGTAAGCATACTACCAATAATTGCTTGTTCTGCTTCCAAATCATGTGGTGGTACTTTTCCTAATTCCATTTTAATTCCCCCAAATATTCTGAACATTGTTTTTCAAACTCAAAATATCTTAATTTTGAATCTATTTACTTATTACATCAATTTTTAAATTTCCTATTACTCCTTCGTATAACTTTATTGTTAGTGTTCTAACACCCAATGTTTTTATTGTCTCTTTTAGTTCTATTTTCTTTTTATCTACTTCTATTTTATATTCTTCTTTCAATAAATCTGAAACTTCCTTTGCTGAAACTCCACCAAATATTTTTCCATTTTCTCCAGCTTTTACTGGAATTTTTAATAATATTTTAGAAAGTTTTTCTGCTATTTTTTTTGCTTCTTCTTTTTCTTGTGATTTCTTATATGCATTAGAATCTTTTTTTGCCTTTAATTTACTCATATTCTCAGCATTTGCTTCTACTGCTAAATTTTTAGGAAATAAAAAATTTCTTGCATATCCATCTGATGCACTAATAACTTCATCTTTTTTTCCTACCCCTTTAATATCTGCTTTTAATATTACCTTCATATTATCACGCCTTTCTATTGTTTCTTATTTTACAACATATATAACGTTTTTTCAAGGAAAAAATCAAAAAGTACAGAAGTTTCTCTGTACTTTTGTATTATCCTTATTTTAAATGCCATATCTTATCCCTATTATAATTTATTGATAAATCTATAACATTAGATTTTATAGTTACAACAGGACGAACTGCATAATAATCTATTTTTGTCTCATAAAAATTATAGTTAAAACCATAACACAAGTCAATTGGTCCAATTCCAGAAGAAGTTGCTCTACGTGAATAAAAGTATCCCCCGTTCAGAACTAGTAATAAAATACCTCGAAGCAAGCCAATATGGTGTATCTATAAATAACATATTTCTTACATCTTCATCAATTACTTTTTCTGATCCATAAGAATAATAAGTATCCTCTAAGTTTTTTACTCCAGGAGAGTTGGATTTTCCTGTTATTGCATCTCCTTTTGTTATATCTACTGTTGGATAATATACATCTATTGTTGGATTTTTAGTACTACCATAATTATGGTTTAATACAAGATAATCTTTTTCTGTAACTCCTGCCTTTTTATTGATATCTTCTATGGTTACGCTTCTTGCTCCTGTTTCATCTATCTTTTTAGTCGTTGGCACATCTAATGGTCCACCTGTCGTATAGGTTCCACCTTTGCTTAAATCGGCTCCATATCCATAACCATATATTTTACATACTTCATTTAATTCTTGTTCAATATATAAATATCCTCTTGCTCCCGTTAGTATAAAGTTTTGATTTGAGTCTGTCTTTATCGCATCTTCTGATATTAATTCAATTGTACCATCCTGTTCAACATTTAATACTCTCCATTTTATATTACTATTAGCGGTAAATGTTTGTCCTCCTCCTGTTTCTGTACTTGTATATCCATTTCCATGCTCTGACGCAGTTCCAGTAGGCGATGTATAACTCAATTTACTTTCTTCTACTTTTGTTCCATCTTTGCTCGCTATCGTTGGATTATAATCCACATAGTCTCCTACTTTCACATAATCTTCAACTTTTAAATTATTCACGGCTTTTTGATACTCTTTCTCCATATCTTCGTCACTAGCTTTATATTGTTTCGCTATTTGTGATACCTTCTTATTTTGGTCAATAGATTTATTAGACATTGCAAAATAAGAAACTGTTATAGTCCCTATTAAAAACAACATAGCTGACAATACCATTACTGTAATAGACCCTTTTTCGCTTTTTCTGAATTTTTTTATTATATTCATTAAAAATAGCTCCTATCTTTTGTTAATTTTCTATTTCTGAAAAATATTCATTGATTCGGTTTATTAATTCTTGTTTTGTTTCTTCTATCGTCATTCCTTCTACTTGAGCACCAGCTAAAGTGATATGACCTCCACCACCTAATTTTTCTAGTATTACTTGTACATTTATATCACCTATAGAACGTCCACTAATGCAAATTTTCTCTCCTGTATTTCCTAGAACAAAAGATGCAGTTATATCACTAATCGTTAATAATTCATCAGCCGCTTTTGCACAAATTAAACTAGCTTCTTTTGATGTTTTATCATAAATTGATATTGCTATCGTAGTATTTACAATATCCGCTCTTTTCACAATATCAGCTATTGTATTAAAACTTTTTAAGTCGCTTTGGAACCATTTCTTTACTCTAATAATATCTACTCCACATCTACGAAGATATGCCGCTGCTTCAAATGTTCTAACACCTGTTTTAAAAGTAAAGTTTTTTGTATCCATCATTATTCCTGCATATAAACTCTCTGCTTCAATTGTTTTCAAATTGATTTTAGTTTCTGCATATTGTAATAGCTCTGTTACTAATTCTGCAGCAGAAGAAGCATAAACTTCTTGGAACATAAGAGTAGCATTTTCAATGTAATCTGCACTTCTCCTATGATGGTCAACAATCACAATTTTTTTGACTTCTTTTAATAATTCTGGTGCATCTACATAATTAACCTTATGAGTATCTACAACTACTAACAAAGTATCTTCATCTACGTTCTCCATTGCTACTTCTTTATTTATAATAACATCTTCATATTCTGAATCTTTATCTAATTCTCTATTAAAGGCTTTCAATGCTGGAACATCTTCACTGCTTACAATATATGCATTAGTATCTAAAGTTTTTGCTAAACGATAAATTCCCATACAAGAACCTATACTATCCATATCTGGATTATTATGACCCATAATCATAACTTTTTTTGATTCTTTTATTAGATTTTCTAGAGCATGTGCTACCAC
>ENA-ORLF01000677-ORLF01000677.1-human-gut-metagenome-genome-assembly--contig:-NODE-677-length-11584-cov-11.7106_pt1 | contig 11584 bp, 10 predicted proteins | sample MGYA00243066_ERZ508822 | MGnify/ENA primary metagenome ERZ508822 (study PRJEB26277, sample SAMN04329791) | human gut metagenome | biome: human-associated habitat | host: Homo sapiens | place: USA... | reverse complement strand
CCCCACCTTCTGCCAAATTTTCTTGCAGCAAGTCCCATTTGGGGCTTGACTTTTTATTTGCAGGCTTCCATCCACAATTGCTTAACCTATGATATAGTTCCGTTACCGACGCAAGTGTTTTCCATGAAAATTTCTTGTAGATTCCTTCATGTGAGTTACAAAAATAGTCTTGAATTATTGCTCCAATATCCGCATTCTGATCAAAATCAAGCAGGTCATTGTTACGATAGATACCACGGTATTTAGGGCATTGATCATTCATTACTGCACTAAAGACTCCTACATATTGCATTTTATTTTCCTCACCAATTAAGGTAACACCACACAAATGAGGTGACCAGATGGCGGATGAATTTTTCGTCAGACGCAATTGCAAAAATCGAAGGTTTACTTGCGGTAAATCGAGATTTTTGTAAGCAGCAGATGGCGGAAAATGCATTCGGCAGATGGTTGCCGAATGAATCAGTGTTCCCGTGGTCTGATTCCCGACCTTGACCGCCGTCTGACGACCCAGCGCATCCTGCTCGAAGCTGTACACCACGTCGTTCGCGGCGTTCCCGTCCGTATTGTGACGGATTTCTACCAGATTCCCACGCTGTGCGTCGTAGGTATATTCGATGTGGACTGGCGGATTTCCTGCTTTGGCGCGTGAAACAATTGGTGTGGTCGTGTGCTTGCTTGACTTCTCCCCTCCCCTATGGTAGAATCATCTGGGAGGGATGAGAATGATTAGCGAAGCACAGAAAAGAGCAACTGCCAAATACAAAAAAGATAAAGTTGATGCTGTTATTTTTTCTTTTGATAAAAAAAATTCTATTCCGTTTCAGAAAGCAGTGGAAGCAAGCGGCAAATCAAAAGCATCATATGTTCGTGATGCAATAGAAACGCAACTTCGAGAAGACGGATTTTTGCCAAGGAGAAAGAACACATGAAATGGAATTCGACAGATAAAGGAAAAGAATGGCACAAAAATTACGACGCAAGAAATATCCGGTTTGAAGTAACATTCCGCAAGGAGTCTGGAATCATGGAAGCTCTTGACAAAGCATGTACGAGTCATGGCGTTTCCAAAGCGGACTATTTGCGGAAATCTGTTACGAACAAGATGCGGAAGGACGGCTTCCTGCCGCCCGAAGGATAAAAATAATCACTCACTGTTCTCTTGCGAAGCTCTGAATACTGTGATAAAATAAAGATGCAGTAGGCAAACGTCTATTGTGTGGTCAAAGAATGGGGTGATGCCAATGGACAGCAATCGAACAGTTAGCTTTTCGCTGGGTGAAATGGCTTTTGAATACGATGAAGAAAAGAATCGAATCAATATAAAGAAGCATGGGATTTCTTTTCGCAGTGCAGCCCGTATCTTTTTCGATTATGACCGAATTGAATTTTTCGATGACAATCACACGGCTGTGAGGTGCGCTATGATACAATCGGCGATACCTCAGCCGGACGAATCACACAAGTTGGAGAAATATCAATCGGAAATGTAAACCAATTCTCTGATGGTAAGAATGAAATTCTCTTCGTTGTATATACTGAAAGAGTCAGAGTTGAAGAGAACGGAAAAGAAACTGACGTAACAAGGTTAATTTCAGCCCGATTAGCTACCGAATTTGAAAGGGGGCTTTATTATGGTAAGAGCTAATGAACTGTCCGCCGAAATGAAGCGCGAGCTTGCCTTCACCAAAGAGGAACTGGCAGAGTTGGAAGCCGCAAAAAAAATGCCAATTACGTTTGATGCGGATTGCCCTGCAACCACGCCGGAACAAGCGGTTAAATTCAAGAGGGTCAATCCGCCCCGCAAAAGAGCGGATGCCCATATGGCGTAAAATGAGCTTTGCCCGTTAGTCGACTGTAAACGTTGCAGTCTACTGACGGGCTTTTTTGTAACTGTCGTGATTGTGCCGGCGCATCCTCCGTCGGCGTCTCGCTCACCAGCGGGAACGTCATCACGTTGTCGCCCTTGTCGGTAATCGTGATATTCTCATCCCCGACTTCCAGCGTCAGAGACAAGCCGGACTGGTCAGAATACTTCTTTTGGTCATCTTTATTCTTCTTAAAGAAGTGTTCCGTGCCGTCGCCGTCCGTATACACGAACTCCACTTCGCCATTGTACAGCACCTTGTGCAGCGTCTGATGCAGCGAAGTCCGCCAGCCGTAGCCCATGCCGAACTCGTCTTTGTCGCTGTCGCAAGAATTGTAATAGTGCGTAATCGAGACCGGCAGACGATTGCCATTCATCGCGGTATCCGCATGGGAGAAAATCAGGTTGCCATTGACAAGGCTGACGCTGCCAGTCCCCGCCAACCCAGCAGACTGATGGTCGTAAGTCAGATAGCTCTCCAAGCCCGCAAGGCTCGCGTATTCCAGCACGAAGTACGGCTGATTCGCCGTTTCGCTCGAATGCAGCTGCGAAAAGCTGCTTTCGCTTTTGGGCGCGCTCAGCTGAACGCCGTGATTGTCGCCCAAATACCACTTGCGCGCAAGATTGGTGACATCGAACTCCTTCCACGAATACTGATTTTTCAGCACGCGGCAATAGTCCTGATACACGCCGCTGACATCCGGCTGGTGGTCGTAGGTGATGGTCTCCGGATCCCAGTCCTTCAGCACTTCTTTGCACATGATGGCGGTATCCGCCGTCGGTGCGTAGACGTTGCGAACGCACAACTTTGCAGACGTAATAAAGTGGTTCGCGCCCAGACGCGGCAAATCCACCACCTTCAAGTAGGTCAAACGGTTGCCGTAGTAGTTCGTGTTGCTGATCCACAGGCGTTCGTCGTGCGAAAAGTTCTGCGTAGAACCTTCCTTAACGTAGGTATCGAGGATGCCCGCGGCAGAATCCGCCGAATTATCCGTGAACGTCGCAATCGGGCTGTGCGCCTGCGCCGCCATCTGCTGGCGCTTTTCGGCAGACAGTTCCACCCACTGGTGCGTCGCCGCGTCGTACTCGTGAACCGGCGTGGTCTGCACCACCGCCCGGAAACGATTGTTGCCCAGCGCGTACACCTTCCCGCAGCGGGTGCGAAGGTGTTTCAGTTCCTGCTGAGCCGGGAACTGAATCTGTTTCTGATTGGTTTCTTGGTTACTCATATGTTTCCTTTCTTTTTGTGCGCTCCTCTGGCGCACGTTTTTTCTATCGAACGGTACGAAAAAAGCCCCTCGCGCCGTGCACGGGAGCTTCTCTGCATCTTTCGACGATATGATTCTACCACACTTTTGTAGCGTGTGCATCCGCGTTTTTAGACAGGGCAGGGATGGTTGTGCTTTTCTCCTTGGAAGCACATGATTGCCCCGCTATCTACTGCACCGTTACGCGGATAGTTTCACCTGCTGTTGCCAAGCACATACACAGGTGTTTCAGCTTCTGCCGAACCGAAAACTGAATCTATTCTCGATGGTTTTCTTTGTTACTCATACATTTCCTTTCTCTGCGTCTCGTTGGCGCACGTTTTTTTCTATCGAACGGTACGAAAAAAGCCCCTCGCGCCGTGCACAGGAGCTTCTCTGCACCTTTCGACGATATGATTCTAACACACTTTTGTGTGGTTCGCATCCGCGTTTTTAGACAAGTCGGTGTCCTGATACAGATTTTCTGATTTTCAAAGTTACACAGCTCTGCAAATCAGTCATCTGCCTGATTTCCAAGTTCACCCGACCGTAACTTCGACCTTTTTGCCGCTGAAAGCTACGCCGTATTTATAAATCGTCTTGACCCCAGCGGCGGTCAGTTCCGTTTCGTATTTCTTGTCGTTTATCTGCTGCAATGCGGTTTCTGACAACACTTTCAGCTTCTCATCACTGCAATTTTTCTCCGCTTTTAATTCGATGAGAATCCCCGGAAGTCCCTTTTTCGTTGGCTTCAGCTGAATATCATAACGCCCATCGCCAGACTCTCGATTCGAGGTCACGAAAGCACCACCCAATAAAGCACACAGCCCCAGCATAAAGCCGTGATAGAAGTTCTCCCCTGCCGTGTCAAAACAGCTGACCGATTGGGTCAGAAGCGTCTGAATCTGCGCTTTCAATCGTGCGTTGTCGCCGGAGAAGATGGCCTCCTGAACAGCGATGGCCGTAGGCTGCGGAATCATATTCTCCAGCCGCTGCAAAATTTCCTTGTTATACACGAGAGAAATTTCCCGATTCGGCAAGGAAACCTCACACATAAAGTCTCCATTGAAGGATGGTGTCGTTTTCATTGCCTTCAAATAGCCTGTCACCAGCAAAAAGCTGTAAATAGTAGCGGGATTGCTCTTGATTTGCGGATAAATCACGCCAGTATCAATAAATGTGGTGAATGTCTCACCCTTGACAAGCGCCGTCAGCCGATGATACGTCTCTTCGTCCGCTTGTGCAAGCACTTCGCCGATAATATCATTGCTGCCGGTAGAAACCCAGAAGGCGCGCGGCTCGCACTCATTGCTGAAATAGTTGACCACCGACCACGGGTTGAAAATTTCCGTCTTGCCAAAGCGGTAGCCGTCGTACCACTCACAAATCTCATCAAATTTGTCAGCCGCACCGTAATATTCTGCCATTGCCTTTACTTCATCCGCCGTAAAGCCGAAGTAGGCGCTGTACTTGTTGTCCAACACGGAGTTGATGGACAGGTTGTTCATGCCGCTGAAAATGCTCTCCTTCGCCACCCGCAGAATGCCGGTAAGAAAGCCGAAAGACAAATGCTGATTATCCTTGAACCCGCCCGAAAACAGGTTTCTCATAAACTGGATGACCTTGTCGTAGTAGTCCTTCTGATATCCCTGCTGAATCGGCGTATCATACTCGTCGATGATGATGATGGGCGCAATGCCATAGTGCTGATGGAGCATTGCAGATAAATCCAGCAGCGCAGCGGTCAGCTCCACTTCGCTGACCTTGCCCTCAGCCAGCTTTTCATAGGTCTTTTTGCTGTACTCGTCGCATTGACCGCTGGTCAGCAGTTCTTTATGCCGCCGGGTTTCCTTTGCGAAAATATCTCGAATCGCCGCAAAAGTCTCCGCCCAAGTGTCGAACTTAACATCCTTGAACGTCAAGAAAATCACAGGGTACTTCCCCTGATAGTCCCGGTACTTCTGACCGCAGCTCCAAATCTTCTTGTCCCGGAAATAAACCGAAGTATCCTCGTCATTTTTTTCAAAAAAAGTGCGCAGCATATCCATATTCAGCGTTTTGCCGAATCGCCGGGGACGGGTGAACAGCGTCACCATCGGGCGCTCGTCAATGAAATCCTTAATCATCATCGTCTTGTCGATGTAGTAGTATTCCGACGATGCAAGGCAGTAGTTGGATACGCCGATAGGCAGCGGTCGCTTCGTCGCCCGCTCCGTTTTTCGGAATGCGCCCGTCTTAATCCGCTGATCCACTGGCTTCTGCGTATCTGCCGGAATCATCCAGCGTTTCCCCTGCTTTTCCGCACCGATGATTTTCCCATCTTTGCAGAGCGTCGCAACTCTCCGCTCCGTTATGTTCCAGCGCGCCGCCGCTTCTTTGATCGGAATCATTTCAGCCATACGGGACACCTCCGCGCATCATTTTACAGGTACATTATACCCGATTAAACGAACAATGTCAACGGAGTTCGGAATAATGTCATTTCAAAGCAGCACGATACCATTTTCCTTGATAAACGTGTGCAAGCAGATTATTCGAACAGCTTTCTGTTAGAGTTAATGACATCATCCAGTTCATCCATGAACATACAGGCAATGATGCACTGATACCGCAAATACCGCGTCATCACTGCCGTACCGAACCCCGTCTGTTCCATAAACGCGGCGGACAGCAGCGGCGGCATATGCAGGCTGATTACGATGCGCGTAATCTGCCGAATATCATACCGAAAGTTGTCATCGCTGCACATTCTGCTGATGGTTGCTTCACTGATTCCCGACCGCAAGGACAGCTCCTTCTGCGTTCCGCAGCGGTCATGAATCAGCTGCACAAGGGCAGCAGAAGGGCGGCGCGGAAAGGTTTCGAGATACTCCGCATTTTTCTCATCCAGTGCTTCTTCACTCAGATTCTCATCCAAATCCAAGGAGCAAATCAGCGTATACGAATCCTGATATGCTTGATCCGAATGCAGCTCCCCCACGCCGTAACTGCCTATAACACTCTTGTACTCCCGATGAAATTTCAGACAGCATACATCCACATGCCCGCGCGCCCATTCCGTCAGCACCGCGCCGCGCTTGTTTTCCTGCCGAACGATACTCGGCGTATTCAGGCAAACATGTCCGTCGGCGTAAACGTAGAGTTTTTTATCAATCAGTTCCCGGAAATTTTCTTTCTGCTCATAAAGGTCAAGAAACTGTGTTCGGCTGATGACGAACGTATCGCCACTGCTCACACTCTCGCGGTCAAACGCAAAGTTTGCAATATACCGTCCGTTCACATAATTGAATGCCCCCTTTGCCGCCGGTGAACCCAGCCAAATCAGCCGCGTCCGAATCAGCCCTTTGGAGACTTGCTTTTCCTGTGCAATCTGGTAGATGACATGCGCGATTTTGTCCCCCGGATTGATGTTCTGATTGACCACTTCCGCCCAATATTGATGCACCATAGGCATCAGTACGGGACGCGGCAATGCAGCAGCCGTGCTTCCATAACTCGCTTGACGCTCCACCCAGCGCACATCCTTGGCGGCTGGACGCGAGGCACGATCCGCCTCCTCATATTCTAAAAGCCGCAAATCGGCACTGTGCAGCGCTTGCAGGGTGAAAAACATCGTGTGCCATTCATAATGAATACACTCATGGAAAATTTCTCGTCCGTCACTGTCGGCGCGTTGGTAGGACTTTGCATTGGAATTGAGCAGAATGGTTTTCGCAGGAACAACCATTTCTTCCATCACTGTTTCGTCGCCCACCTGTCTCTCTGCTCGTGCGATTCCTTCTTGGAAAAACAGAATCGCTTCCGTCCTCCGATTTTTGAACAGCGGCGCACTGCTGATTTGCAATTCCATTGCTTTTGCGAGCTTCCACGCTGCCCGCGGCTGGTAGGCTGTCACCGCTATTTCTCCCAGATAGGCTTTCAGCATATTCTGAACTTGCAGTTCCATGTCATCATACGAGAAAATCGGCACTAAATACTTGGACAGTTTCGTCCAGCCCTCCCGCTCCGGACATTCATCCAATAAAACGGTTGATTCCGACAGCCACTGAATCGTCCCGTCCAGCACAAAATCCGTACTCAAATACATGTTTTCCACGAAATAGCGTGGCAGTTCGCCGTTCTTCGATGCACCGATTTTCAGCCGAACATACAAGTCCGCCGACATCTTCGTCCGGCTCCTGCGCCAGAAATCCGCCTTCACGATTTTCGATTCCTCGTGATGGAGAAACAGCTGTGTGCCTTGTGTCCACGGTGGCATCTGTGCTTTGAATCCGGGAAGCTGCTCTTCCACCTCGCACAGTATTTCCGACCAATAATGGTTGGTGATATAGGTGCGCATATCCTGCAGCATCGGCACCATTTCGACCTTCGCTTCGTTACTCATTGCCTTGCCTCCTTCGCTGTTCCCGCCTTTTTGCAAATTACGTCAGGCAACTTCCGTTCTTATGTAGTCAGTGCTATTAGAATATTTATATGCACTATAAGTATTGTTGTTCTTGCTGTACTCTGCCTGACAGACATATCATACACCATACTTATTGGCTTTGCAAGTATTTGCGAAAATTTGTTCTCTTTTCGTTAATCTTGCTGAATTTTGGCATATGTTGCATGGGCAATTTGACGATGCTTTGTTCGCATATTATGCATTGCTGATACTAATAGCTATTATTGATGATTCATGTGAATTCGATTATGAATTTACGCATAGAAAAAGCGGCACACAGCCGAGGGGGTGTCGGTTGTGTGCCACCGAAAATGCACGAATTACTTATTCAATTCCACCTGCTCCTGCTCCGTTTCCAGCAGCGGCATCCACGGAATCAGCTCGCGATACATCATCATGTTCTTATGCTCAGCAAGCATCGCGAAATCCAGCGGCGGGAACGACGCAAAGAAGTGCTTCCGGAACAGCATCCGGGAAGCTATTTTCGGCTTCCAAATATCTTCGCTGCACTGAATCCACACATACTGCTGGTTGTTCCCCTGAACCGTCTGCCATTGCCAATTGGGAATCTGCGCAGACAGCACTGCTTCGCTGTCCGCAATGCGCGAAAACGGCAGAAACTCCGCCCAGCAAATTGCAGGAATGCAGTGGTCGAGGTTCACGCCTTCCTCCTTGCGCGCAAAGTAAACAAACGGTGCATCCCCCGCCGGACACAGCCAATCCTGATCAATCGCCGTATAGGTGGCTGACAGCGTGCAGGAGGCTGTCTGCACCGCCGCCTTGAAATCATCCACGCTGATTTTCTGCCAGCAGGAACGTGGGATTTCTACAACAATTTCCAGATTCTGGTCTTGAAATTCCTTGGGACGCAAATCATGGATTCTGGCATATGCCCTGATTGCCCGCTTCGCCTTTTTCTCCGTGACGTAATCAGCTTTTACGTCAATATTGGTACAATCGTTGCACATCAGTTTTTTGTCCTGCTGCCAGCGGTCAAGGTTCGTCGCATCATACATGTATGCGCGTGTCATGCCCGTCGGGTTCATCAACGGCGCAATCGACCACGTTTCCTGCTCCACCACAACGTTTTCCTTGCAAACGTCCATTAAGTTGCGCAGCGTGTCAAGCACCAGATGGCAGTACTCGTCGCTGTCGGTAGGCTTCGGCATCCACATCACCAACTGAATCTGTTTTTCCGTATACATCATGAACCTCCCAATTCACTTTCACTGCATACATGTTTGGTATTCTGCACCACACTTCATCAACAAATAACGCATAGCTCCACCCAATAGACAAATTCCCGCAGGGAATACCAAGCCACCTGTCGCCTCGCTTCGTGGTGTATTATTTGCGCTTGTGTATGTATAGGCCGGAGTCCAGACCTTGGCAGTAGTAGGCGCTGTGACAGTTTCCACAACCGATTCCGTAACCGTTTCTTCTTGCTCTTGCTCATCTCGTGGGACAAAATTATAGTACACCACCCCTGCATCGCCCGTCTCAGCAGTTCCGTTGATAACGTATACAATTCCTTTTGTTTTTCCCATAGACCATTCAAAGCAAGGAAGATAAACAGGATAGCCAGCACGATATCCTGTATTATTTGTATACTTAGCCATTTGCCTTCTTCCCGATATTTCTCCGTAGGTAGTGGCCGGCTTAATTTCCCAAACCAGTTTTCCTCGCATAACATCAGGATACCCATTTCCGCCGCCTCTCCCAGCTCCCGGAATTCGAGTATACAAGCGGCTTGTTTTTCCCAGTACATGATTTGCAACCCGTCTAACCACTTCATCATGAAGCAGTGCCATCTGTTGCATATGCACAAGCCATGAGACAAAGCCATCTTCATCTACTCGTATAATTGGGTTATTTAAACAATATGCAAAGGTATTTGCTTCAATTAATGTATCCGAACAAATAAATCGGGATAGGATGCTACTGTAGTACCGGCTCCGCAGATAGTACAGCCCCGTCTCCTCATCAAACACATACCCGCGATACCTAAACGGCTGCACCTTGCCCAGCGTTTCCGCCAGTTCGCCAGTACACCACAGCGGCGCGCCCCACGCATCGTAGCCGTAGCTGACGACGGCATTGCCATTCTCATCCAGAATCGCAACAATATCGCTGGGCAAGGATAGTGTTCGCTATATGAAGAGGTTTTTCCTGCTTTTGCAAGAAATTTTCCTACAAGCCTTTCCAGACCGCCTGAATTTCAGTTTCTGAAACGCGAAAATGAAGAAAATTTTCAGGCATAGAAAAAGGCGGAGCTTCTTTTCGAAGCTCCGCCAGGGAAAATTTATACACTATTCTGTTTCACAGGCATGTTCCCAGAAGTTTTCCATTCTGTGAGTGCAGCATATACCTTCTCGCTCAGGTGGTGATATTTATACTTCTCCCAGTTATCAAGAAGATATTGCTTGCCTCCACATAATGCTGGATACAACCAATCTCTAACACCCTTTATTATGCCTTCTTGAATTTCCTCCGCTGTGTTGCGTTCAAGATCAACAGAATATCCATGTGTAGCAGTTGGATCATATTTCAGATGCACTTTTAAGGGAAACTGAAAGCGAGTTGAGATATCAACATCGTGATATTTGGGGAATGGGAACGCTTCATTATATCCATGAATTGCAATTCCACATTCGACATAGTAAACTGATCCGTAACTAGACTTTCGCAAATATACTGCACCAACTAACTCGGATCCGTGGATAAGATAATATGCACCACCCTTTTTAATGAAACCGATTCCTTTCAATGTCGAATCGCAGATAGTAAGAAACTCTTTCTTTTCCACCTTTTTTACCTCAACAATGATAACTAAGAACATTAGTACACTTCGAGTACCATCTTATACCCGCCATCCAGTTTCTGGTTATATTTCTCAAGCTGGCGAACGCCTTGCTTAACTGAACGCGGGTTAAAAGGTTTTAATTCATAGATTACCTTATTATCCATATCAAGATAGTCGATACGAATACCTTTGATTTTGTCATACTCTTTACCAGGCATACCGACTTTATATCCCTTATGGATTTGAGTGCCAGCGCTGCGAGTGGACTTTGTAAAACCCGAACTGCGGTCTAACCCCTTAATGATATCAGCAGCATCATCCGTAAAGTCTGCTGCCTTCTGAATGGTCAACACGTCACCGGCTTTATTTGCAGCTTTTACAGCACGGGTGACCTCGCCGACACCTGTAACAAAGGGCACAAGGTCAACAACATCGCCAGCCAAACCCGCCCACGCCCAAGGGTCGGTCGGGTTTGCGATTACTTCACACACGCTAACCGCAAGAGAAACGATATCAAAGAAGGTATCCCAAAATGCACCATCAATATCCTTTCGCATAACTGGATTATTATCGCAGTACGCGAACAGATTCTTTTCAGTTAGCGATTTAAGGGATGCCGTGAGGACACCGGTCGTATCAGCAGTAATGAAGCGCGCAATGGAAGGATTATAGAAACGACTCTGGTTGTAGTAGAGTTCCGTTTCTTCATCGAGGGCATACCCACGATACCTGAAGGGCTGAATCGTACCCAGTGTGCTGGCGAGCGTACCAGTCTTGCTGAGCATCTTACCCCAAGCATCGTAAGTATATGATACCATTTGGGTGCCGTTGTTGTCAACCAGACCAATGACGTCGCCCTGCAGGTCGTACAGGTAGGCATAGGCAATACCATTGAAGATCACCACAGCAGGCTTGTTCTGCGCATCATAGAAGAAGTGCAGCTCATCCGTGCCGGAAGTCATATGCACAACATTCTTGCCGTGCAGCGTGTACTTCGTCGCCACGCCGTTGACCGTTTTCTGCACGCGCAAGCCGTCTGCGTTGTACACAAATTCAGCCGTCACGCCCGATTTCTGCATCTTTTGCAGCTGCCGGCCGTTCTGCCAAGTGTACGTCCACGTCCCGTCGCTCAGCGGATTGCCAATCGCATCGTAGCGAATCGCATTTCCGTTGACCGCCGTGAGCTTGTCGCGCCAGTTCGCGTCACCGTAGGTATAGGTAAC
>ENA-ORLF01000675-ORLF01000675.1-human-gut-metagenome-genome-assembly--contig:-NODE-675-length-11590-cov-3.41482_pt1 | contig 11590 bp, 9 predicted proteins | sample MGYA00243066_ERZ508822 | MGnify/ENA primary metagenome ERZ508822 (study PRJEB26277, sample SAMN04329791) | human gut metagenome | biome: human-associated habitat | host: Homo sapiens | place: USA... | reverse complement strand
ATTGTTGATAGTCTGTATCAAATTGTTTGGGACGAAACTTACTAGATAAGGTTCCGCTACCTAATATGCGATAATGATAATGACTTTCGTTTATGCACGCAATGGTGTGTGCATATTCCAAATATTGGTAGTTGAATAAAAGGTCTTCACCGTATGAAACTTGTGGGTCAAACAAAATTTGATGATGCTGTATGATGTTGTTTTTGTATAGTTTCACAATTGGTCCGTACAATAAGTTCTGTTCATTCAGCATTACAAAATAGTTTGTATGATTGCAGCCTAACTCGAAATTTAGTGACTGTTGAGGTATATAATCTATGCAATTCCCGTCTTTGAATTCCTGAGTCAATCCACATATTATCAAATCAGTTTCTTTCTCTTTCAAATTGTTTATCATTGCCGAAAGATAATCAACATCTACCCAGTCATCGCTATCAATAAAACAGATATATTCTCCCTTTGCTTGTTCCAATCCTTTGTTTCGAGCGGATGATACTCCTCCATTGGGTTGATGGACAATTATAATCCGGTTATCTTTTTCTGCCCATTGGTCACATATTTCACTACTACCATCCGTAGAACCATCATCCACTAAGATACATTCAAAATCTGTATAGCTTTGTTGGATAACCGATTGAATACAATTGTCTAAGTAGAGTTTTACGTTATATACAGGTATTATGATAGAAATCATCGTACGAATCCGATAGAATGAGTTTTTTGTTCTTTTTACTACAATTTCTCGTAGACTTTTTGTTCTAAATTCTTTAGAGCAAATTGTCTACCTTTTTCTTGAGATTTTTGTTTGTAATGCATTAAGCAGGTATTACTTGACAATAGGGTTTTAAGTCCTTCGTATAGCGATGTGCCATTGTTGTCAACGATAAGTCCAAACTCACCATTTTCTCCTAATAATTCTTGCATACCAGCACAGCGAGTTGTAATAATGGGCAAGCCTAAAATTAATGCTTCTGTGATTACTGTACTATATCCTTCTGCCCGCGATGAACAGACAAATAAATCGGCTTTTGCCAAGTAAGGATAGGGGTTGGTGTGAAATCCGCTTAGTCGGACACATGTTTCTAAATGGTGTTGCTTGATGTACTGTTCCAATTTTTCCCTGTCGGTTCCTTCTCCCAAAATATTTAGTGAGAAACGAAAACCTTCGTCTTTTAATCTTTTGATGATAGGAAGCAATCGGTCGTAACCTTTTTGTGGTACTAATCTTCCCATAGTGACCATTATCAATCCTTGTTCTAACCAGCAAATTGGATTGATAGATTTGTCTGCTAGTAGTTTTATTTTGTTTTCATCAATAGGATTGTAAGTGACTGTGCTGTTGGGATGGGAAAACAATAGGTCGAAACTTGTTTTTACATCCAAAGAGACAGAAGTAACCTCGTCGAATTGTTGATAGGACTCTTGTTCTTCTTGACAGCTTCTGTATGCTATAGTTGTCCAATGATTGTTTTTTAAATCAGTATGTACCCAAGCGATCTTTTTAGATCGCTTGTTGTTAGATCCAGAAACGATTCGGGTGGCATATCCTTCAATAAAGGCTACTTCGGTGTCGTAATTCCCTTTGACAAAAAGAGCGTAAAACAATTTGGCAGAAAAGTGATGATAGATTAGGTGTTTGAATTTATTAATGATCTTTTTAGTTATTCGTCTCCAGCAATTGTCTTGGTCGCTAATTGGATGGAAGATGTAGTTGTAATGAATTTGCTCGGGATACTCTTTTGTTACATCATCTTTGGTCAGACTATATAATGTAATGTTGAACAATGTATAATCAATATGAGTTAATAGCGTCAGCAGAATTTGTTCAGCTCCTCCACCATAAAGTCCGTTAGTAAAGAAAAGGACCTTTTTTTTCATCGAGTTAATAATGTTTCAATTGGTTTCATCAATACTTCCAAAGTAAATTCCTTCCCTCGTTTGATTACCTTCTCTTTGTAATGTGACAATTGCTCTGGATGGTCGAGTAGTTGTTTAATACCTTCAAACAAGGTCGCTTCCGAATTCTCTGTAATGATGCCATACTTTTCTCCTTGCAGAAGTTCATTCATACCGGAGCAATCAGTGGTCACAACCGGAAGCCCCAAAATAAGTGCTTCAGTTACCGCAGTACTATACCCTTCGCTGATTGAAGAACAGACAAACAAGTCGGATTGTGTCATAAAGGCGTATGGATTTGTTTGGAATCCCCATAGAGTAACACAATCTTCCAACTGTTTTTTGCAGATATAATGTTGAAGCATTTCACGTTCTTCACCATCTCCCAATATCCATAGTTCGAAAGCGTATCCGGATTGCTTCAAACGTAAAGCGATGTGGAGCAACCGGCTGTATGCTTTAACTTTGGTCAGTCTGCCAATGCTGATTAATCGTATTTTGCTTTTGGAAGGCAAAGGTTCGTATTGCTTTCCTTTTTTTATAATGTCTTCGTGATCTATAGGGTTATAAATGATTTTTACTAAACTTTTTACTAAAGGGAAAGCTTTTATAAAGGCTTTTTGGACAGTAACAGAAACTGTGACAATTTGGTGATATCGGCTATATGTCTGTTCTTCATTCTGTTTATTCTTAAATATAACATTAGTCCAATGATGTTTTTCAAAATCAGTGTGTACCCAAGCGATCTTTTTGGCCTGTTTATTAGTAGAATGTGCCAATAGTTTAGTTGCAAATCCTTCCACAAAAGCGATCTCCACGTCTGCATGATGTGGAACAAACCATTTGTAAACCAATCGTAACGGAAGCCACGAATAGATTAATTTGTATTTGAGTTGATAAATCAGTTTCCTTATTCCTTTTATTTGTTCTGGATTGGGCAATATAGAAGTATAGTGAACGTATGGCTTTACATCGTTTACATATTTCCCGCAATCTACGATGCAACATAGTGTGACATCAAATTTGTTCGAGTCGAGATGTTGCAACAAGGTGGTCAATACCTTTTCTGCCCCACCGCCAGATAGGGATTCGATGAGGAAAAGAAGATTATTTAATTTGCTTTGCATAAGAATTTAATATGAACTTGTAAAGACATAATAATTTCTTTTTCCAATTCCAAATGTTGACTGGAATACAATTTAATATTTGGATAGATTGATGAATATTTAATGCTGCTGAAAAATAAGTATACAAATCAAAATCAAGTCTTTGTTGTATTATTTGCTCATCTTGTTGTTTCATGGGGAATTCATCAATAATCCATTGATAATACTTTAAAGCAGCTTTGGATTTTTCTACATTCCAACATGAGCTTGAAGAAATGTTATTTTCACTTTTTCTATAAACTATTAGGCTTTCTTCTGTTGATGCAATTCCATTGTTGTTGCAGAAAAGTAAGATGGAAGCATCATCAGCATAATAACCTGCCGGATAAATTTGATACCCTCCTAATTGTTGAATATGTTGTGTCCTATAAAAAAATTCCGATATTGTATGTTTTCTTTTTCCAATAATAGTATTTGAAAGGAAATCAGCAAATGTTTCATATTTAGGAAACAAGGGAGATTTTCCTATGTTTGTATTGGTTTTACTGTCAATAAGGAGCGTTCTTGTTTTAAAGACATTGCATTGTGGATGGCTTTTAACTAAACCAAGCATCGTTGCAATGAAATTCGGTAGCATAATGTCATCATCGCATAGTAGTACAAAAAAATCACCATTAGCATAGGAAAGACATTTGTTCCAATTTAGGACAATGGAGGTTTTCCCTAAATTGTCCTCATTTTTATAGTATCTGATACGTTTGTCGTTATATGTAGAAATAATTTCCTCTATGTTCTCAGGAGATTTGTCATTGACTATGATCAGTTCGAACTTTGTGTAAGTTTGATTTAAAACAGAGTCAATGGCTTCTTTTAAATATGTAGCTTTGTATGCAGGTATTCCAATCGATACGAGATCTTTTGTCATTTTTTATAATTTGAAATAAGTGTGAGAAATTTGTATCTTCAATATGGTTTCCTTTTTAATCTTTCCTTAATTATGAATTCATATGTCCAATCTCCCAAAAGTATAGATGGTTGAAGTTTATTCCATTTATTATAAAAACTCAGCGACATGAAAAATACTATATTGTGAATTAGGATATTGTGACTTTTTTATCTTTCTATTAGTTGAAAAACGATTAATAAATGAACGTTCATAACTGAAAGAATGATTTTTTGTCGTATCTTTAATTCTTTAATTAGTTGTATAGTGTTATCTTGAGATCGATCATCGCAAATAATTATTTCATCTATAGGTAATGTTTGATTTAGAATAAATTCTAATTGTTTTTTTATATATTTTTCATCATTAATAGGTGCAAAGTGCGACAGATAATTTCATGCTGATTTAATATGTTTTAATTTCTTTCAACCAATTTTCTCTGATAAGAGAAGACTTAATGGGAATATCTTCTGCAAATACATTACCGAAGCAATCTTCCCCTTGAAGTACATTGAATGTCAATTGCGACTTTTTTGTTGTGTAGCACTTTACATTTCTTTCCGCCACATCAAAAACAATTTTATATTCTCCATTGGATAGGGTGTAAGGAGGAATCTCGAAAGTAAAGTGGTAACTTCCCGGTTCTAGCGATGTCTTTTTGTTCTCATCATTGTAGTCGGCTCGTGCCAGTGGGTATTGGAAGATGCTATATAGATTAAATCCAATAACCAAAGAAGGAATATGTTTCTTTACGCATATTTCAAATTCTATTTTAATAGTAGAAGAATTGTAGAATATGTTTCCATCGCTGGATGAAACAGAGGCTTTTTTCAAATAGAGTATTTGTTTGTTTCCGTCAGTTCCTTCAAATGAGTTTTGAATGATTTCATCACTTTGATAAGTACGGATGGTATCGGATATGCTTCCCATATATTTAACCTTCCCATTTTCCAATAATACTCCACGTGAACATAGCCGTTGCATACTACCCATATTATGACTCACAAACAACACCGTCCTCCCTTCGCCTTTCGACACGTCCTGCATCTTGCCGATAGCTTTCTTCTGGAATTCGGCATCACCTACGGCAAGTACCTCATCTACTACCAGTATTTCCGGTTCCAGAAAAGCGGCTACGGCAAAGCCCAGACGGACGGTCATGCCGCTGGAATAGCGTTTTACGGGGGTATCTACATAGCGTTCCACACCGGCAAAGTCGACTATCTCGTCCAACTTGTGGGAGATTTCGTGGCGAGTCATGCCCATGATGGAGCCGTTCATGTAGATGTTCTCACGGCCGGTCAGTTCCGGATGGAAACCGGTACCGACTTCCAAGAGAGAGGCAATGCGGCCACGGGCACGGATGGCTCCGGTGGTAGGGGAGGTGACACGCGACAGAAGTTTCAACAAGGTGGACTTCCCGGCACCGTTTTTTCCGATAATGCCTACTACATCGCCTTGATGCACATCGAAGGTGATGTCTTTCAACGCCCAGACATATTCCGACGCGCCTTTCTTGCTGCGGTTGTTGGTTTCGCCTATCTTCAGATAGGGGTCTTCCTGGCGGAGAATGGTCGTTTTCCACCAGCGGTTGAGGTCGTGGCTCAGTGTGCCGGTGCCGACCAGACCGAGTTTGTAGAGTTTGCCCACATGGTCAAACCGGATTGCTATATCGTTCATTCTTATTCTCTTTTTTTAATTCTGCTGCTTACACTGTATCCATAAAATTGCGTTCCACCCGGCTGAAGATGACTACTGAGCAGAACAGGGTGGAGAGCATAAACAAAGTGCTATATGCCAATCCGCCCCAATCAAGTGAACCACACCCCATGCAGCTGTATTTAAAGGTCTCGAATATGGGGGTCAACGGGTTGAGCGCGATGATGTCACGGTATTTTTCCGGAGCTGCGTTTAGCGGATAAATGACCGGAGTGGCATACATGAACAGTTGCAGGCCGAAGGTGACCAACTGGGTGAGGTCACGGTATTTGGTGGTCAGCGCCGATACGATCAACCCCCACGACATGGCATGGAATGCGGTTAGGAATATCAGGAACGGAAACAACAGCAGGGCGGCATTGACATGCAGTGAAGCTCCTTTCACATAAAAATAGAGATACATGGCAATGAACAACAACAATTGTATTCCGAACTTGATCAGGTTGGAGGTGATGCCGGACAACGGCACGACCAGACGGGGGAAGTAGACTTTGCCGAACACGCCCGCATTGGCCGTGAACACATTGGAGGATACGTTGAACGCGGAACTGAAATAATTCCACAGCATGATACCTGCCATGTAGAATAAAGGCTGTGGTACTCCGTCCGTCGAGATACCTGCCAGGCCACCGAATATGAACATATACATCACGGTAGTGAAGATCGGTTGGATGAGGAACCAGAGAGGACCCAGAATAGTTTGTTTGTACACGGTGACAATGTCGCGTTTCACGTACATATAGTATAGGTCACGGTACCGCCATATACCTTTCAGATCTATATCCAGCCATTTTTTCTTTGGCTTTATTTCTATTGTCCAGTTTTCTTTAGTCATTTTTTGAAATCTTGTTTTTTAGGAGCGTTTGTCCAGATAGAGCACACAGTGCTGCTGTTTGTGGTCGCTCCAGGGATTGGAAACCAGTTGGTAACAATTCACTTGGAATGCAGGTGAACAGAGCGTATAATCTATTCGTAAAAAATCGCCCCAGCGTTGGTAGCTGCCTTTCCATGTCCGGCCGGCCTGGAGGAAGCAATCCTGCAGTGACCGGCTGATTTTCCGGTAAACATACGAAGCCGGTATATCGTTGAAATCACCGCACACGATGACCGGGTAAGGACTCTCGGCAATGGCGTTTGCCAAGAGATCGGCTTGCCGGTTACGCCGGATGGCGTGGTGGCGCATCGTCTGGAGTCTGTCTTTCATTGAGGATGATTCATTCATGCCGGTAGTTTGCAGATGGACATTGAATAACCGGAAAGTTTGCCCTATCATCCGGATATCCGCTTGAAGCATCTTATTGTAGCTGTCCGGGAAGTAGTACGCTTGAACGTTTCCGACAGGCGAGCGGCTGAAGACGGCCAGATTAAGAATTTCATCCTCCCGCGAGTTGATGATGCAATAGGGGTAATCGGGAAAAGCAGCCTGGATGGTGTCCCATGCCAGAAGATTGGTATGGGGACGTTCCTGCAGACAGACGATGCCGGGCTGCAGGATACGAATGCTATGGGCGGCTTTCGCCAGGGTGTCTTTGTTCAGTCTGAACCCTTCGGCATTCCAGCAAACCAGTTTTAGCTGATTGGAATCTGGCACTTCTTCTCTATGTAGGAAATGAAGCGGAAAGTAACCGGATAGAATAGGTGAACTACCTAATAGCAAAAGCAAGTAAAGCATCCACCAACGATTATGTTTCCAAAGCAGAATCGCGAAAATAATCCCATCGGCTATACATATAGGAATCGCCGATAGACTGATGAAGATAAGATTTCCGGCCCACTCGGGAGTGAAGCAGGGGAGAAATATCAACAGCAGTGTCAGACCGCACAGGATACCTCCCGACAGACAGTTAAATACGCGCATTGTTGGCAATCAGACCTTCTAAAGCTTCGAGTTGTCTTCGGGTCAACCTCAATTGGTCAAGCATGGGCCGGTAACGCTCCAAATGGTGCAGGTCCGTACCCACAAAATCGTACATTTTTTGTTTTAACAGCTTTTCGCTGACCACTTTGGGGTGCGGGCCATAGTAACCGCTCAGTGACATCAGATTGAGTTGAAAGCTGTAACCTTTCTCTTTCAGCAGAAGGTAATCTTTTTCTTCCATGTACAGGTAACGCTCCGGGTGGGCGATGACCGGTTGATAACCGGCATTCCATATTTTCATCAGGATATCCGGCAAACCGGGAGGAGGGTACATGTAGGATGTCTCGACCAGCAGGTGGCTGCTGCCTAAAGGCAGCACTTCTCCATCCAGCTTGTTTGTAAAAGTGGCATCCATCATATATTCGGAAGACAGCCGTAGATCCAACGGGCCGGAATAGGCCGCCTTCAACACGTCGAGCTGTTGTCGCAGCTTCTTGTTCGGTGTGGGATAATCCTCCATGATATGGGGGGTGAGCCACACTTTCCGCAACCCTATGGATTCCATATAGCGCAGCAGGGACAGACTGGCATTTATGTCGGGCGAACCGTCGTCCACTCCCGGAAGAACATGGGAATGGACATCGGTCATACCCTTCATTAAACCAGAATTAATCAAATTGTATTTGGACTTGAATATACCAAACATCCTACTTCTTTTTTGGGGGGATTTTAGGATTTCTTTCTGAACAGCCGTTTCCAGCATGATTCGGAACCATCCACATAACCATAGCCGTAGCCGTAACCATATCCATAGCCTCCGTATCCGCCTGTCTTTACTATGGCCCCGTTAAGTACCAACGACATGTTGTTCAGTTGTCCGCTGCGATAAATTTTTTCCACTTCCGGTAACATGCGGCGGTCCAGTTTGCCAACCCGTACCACGAAGATGGTCAGGTCGGCTATGCGGTTGGTGATGGCGGCATCGGCCACCACTCCTACAGGCACATTGTCGACAAAGATATAGTCATAACGGTTGCGCAGTTCGGTTATCAGTACTTCCAGTTGTTCGCTGAGCAATAGCTCTGACGGGTTGGGGGCGATGGGACCGGCCGGAATGAAATCCAGATTTTCACAGATCTCGTTGTGCTTGATGATTTCATCCGTTGTGGCCTTGCCTGCCAGAAAAGAGGTCATTCCTTTTTCCTTTGTGTGGAGGCGGGTATGTGAAGTCAAAGTCCCTTTACGGATATCCATGTCAATCAGGATGACCTTCTTGTCGGTTTGCGCGAAGCTGGCTGCCAGATTGCTGGATACGTATGTCTTGCCGGCACCCGGTCCGAACGAGCTGAAAGTGACGACTTGCATGTTCTTTGACTTGACACGCATAAAATCCATGTTGGTGCGTATTCTGCGGAAGGCTTCCGATACAATGTCACGCCCTTGGGCACGGACAGCGATGCCATGTGCCGTTTCTTTATTCTCTGTTTTCCCTTTGGATGAATCCTTGGGTATTTCGCCCAGGAAAGGAACGGTTACAGCATCCTCGATGTCCTTGCGGTTGCGTATACGGGTATCGAAGAACAGGAACAATAGCAGGACAATTGCCGGCAGGGCGATTCCTTTCATGACACCTGCCATGATCATGCTGCGTCCGTTGGGAGAAATCGGAGCATCCCCTCCTCCAGCAGGATCGAGCACACGGGCGTCAGTTTCGGTGGTGGCCTGGCTCAGCGCATTTTCTTCGCGTTTGTTCAGTAGATAGAGGTAAAGTTCCTCTTTGATGCGTTGCTGACGTTCGATAGAAAGCATTTGCTGCTGTTGTCTAGGTATGTTGGTTACCCGCCACTGGGCTTCTCCGGCCCTGCTTCGTGCCTCGTTCAGTTTCACATCGATGCTGACAATCATATTGTCGATGGCCCGGATGATATTCTGCCGCATGGCAATCAGATTCTTGTTCAGTTCCTGGACGATGGGATTCTTGTCGCTGCTTCCTTCTATCAGTTTGTCTCGTTTCAACTTGTTGGCATTATAGGCCGTTATCTGGGTTTCAATGTTGATGTCGGCTATGCCGGTGTTTGAAGGGATAAGCTCGGTTTCTTTGGACGGGTCCACCAGGTAGCTCTTGATGTAGCGTGCCATGCGTGCCTGTAATTCCAGTTCCTGAGTGGTCGAGCTGTACTGCCGTTTGTCTGACATGGACATGGAAGCGGCTGAACCGATATCGATGATGTCATTGTTCTGTTTGTAGGACTGAAGTTCGTTTTCCACGCCTCCCAGTTCTTTTTCGATGATGACCAGACGCTCGTTGATGAAGCTGGAGGTATTGATGGCTATCTGGTTCTTGTCTTTGATAGTCTCTTCATTATACACTGTAATCAGCATATTGAGCACATCTTCGGCACGGGCGGTGGAGTAATCACGGAGTGACAGGTAGAGGATGGAGGCGTCATTCTCAGCTTGGCTGATGTTCAGGTTGCTTCTGAATAGGCTGGCCATTGTGTCCGTACTCTGCCGGCGTATCGTAATCGGTGTGTTGAACCACTTGTCTGTATAATATAAGGTGGGTGAGACCACTATTTTTCCTACGGGCGACTGGATAGTGTCACCCAGATTGGCCGTCAGCGTTATACTTGTGGCGTCTGTCGAGAAATCGGATAACCGGACTTGCTTCCTGTTCAGGATTCTGACTGTCAGGCTGAAATCAAGATGATCCTCTTCTTCCGGGAATGAAACCTTGACAGGGGCTTGCGTATAAAGTTCCTCCTCACGCAAGTCATCCATGATGAGGTAGCATACATTGGCGTGAAGACGGTTCACCACATCGCGCATGAGTTTGTGTGACTGGAATTGCAGGATCTCATTGGATACATTGGTATATGAATAGGTGTTAAAACGGTCCAGCCCGCGACCGATGTTGTTTGAATAGGCGTCCTTTATCATGACGGTGGCTGACCGTGAATAGATAAAGGGAAGTTTGGCATATTGATACCATGCATATCCGCCGAACAGACTGACCGACAATACAAACCAGTACCATTTGGACAACAGGTACATGATGATGTCAACGGGGTTGATATTGAATCCTCCCCCGCTTAAGGTCTTATCTCCCGACATATCTTTTTGTTCACTCATTCTTATCATGTCGTTTCTTTTTTATTTAGTAGTTAACAACACCAGTGAGGTGATTGTGGTGATGAAGGACAGGATCATACTCCACGTGCTCAGTTTTCTCTGGGCCTGTTCGGTGGCCTTCATTTTGGTGGGTTCTACGTAAACGATGTCATTCTGTTGCAGGTAATAGTGAGGCGATGTGAAGATGTCTTTACTGCGGATGTCGTGGAACAGGATTCGTCGCTTGTTCCCATATTCGCGGATGACGGCGATACGGTCCAGACGGGATCGGGGGGTCAGGTCTCCGGCCATGGCAAGAGCCTCCAGAAGAGTGATGCGGTCGCCTTTCACTTCAAAGGTTCCTACATGTCCAACTTCTCCTAGCACGGAGAATTTGAAGTTCAAGAAATTGACGGTGACCATAGGATCTTTCAGCAATTCTTCGTTGATCAGTCGTTTTTTTATCAGTTCGGTTAATTGTCGGCGGGTCAGTCCTTCCACATGCAGTTGTCCCAGCACAGGAAAGTCTATATTCCCGTTGATATCCACTAAATAACCTTTTTCTTTTTCATCACTTAATACCCCCACTTCATTGTTGGAAATGCTTCCGTCTGCTTCTACAGAATAGCTTCTGCTTCCGGACATATTGAAAGGCAGGGACAGTTCTGGGTTTTTGCTGTTCACAATAATACTCAATCTGTCATCCCTATGGATGATGGCTTCATATTTTTGAACCATAGGATATTCCTGTAGTTCATCCATATCTTGTAAATAGACAAAATCTTTGCGTGAAGCGCACGAACTAAAAATGATTATTGCCAACAGACAGGCCAGTTTGATTGTTTTATCCATTGTTTTATAATTAATTGTTTTTTATTCCTTTATATGAATCACTTGGTCACATCGTTCCATCAGTCGTGAATCGTGTGTCACAAATATTAATGTGTTATTCTTTCC
>ENA-ORLF01000663-ORLF01000663.1-human-gut-metagenome-genome-assembly--contig:-NODE-663-length-11714-cov-3.39412_pt1 | contig 11714 bp, 8 predicted proteins | sample MGYA00243066_ERZ508822 | MGnify/ENA primary metagenome ERZ508822 (study PRJEB26277, sample SAMN04329791) | human gut metagenome | biome: human-associated habitat | host: Homo sapiens | place: USA... | reverse complement strand
GAGCAAGTATTTTAAGTTCTTCATCAAATTTAGTTATATCTTCTTGATTCATAGCTTTTTTCTTCTTTCTTTGTAAACTTTCTCTAGTACCTTTTAAAGTTCTTACTTCATCCTCTAATTTAGTTCTAAAAGCGTTTAAATCTTCTAATGAGCCAATTTTATTTTCATTTAATATAATTGCTTGTCTAGATATTTCATTCATATATTTTAGTTCAATTCTCATTTCTTTAGTTAGTGGTACTCTTGCGTTTTTTAAATCCATTTTAGCAGGTAGTGGGTCAATTTTTAGCAGTAAACAGAACAAAACATATAGTAATGGCAATTTCTTAATTTTATTTTTTCTCTTTATTTCAATCATTTTTTTATAATCTTCAATTCTCATTTTATATTTTTTGCCATCTTTAATGGTATTTCTGTTTTCATAGTCTAATATTCTATCTATAACCTTATCATGTGAATAAATATCTCCAAAGAATTTTTGTAAATATACTTTTCTATCTCTTGTATTATCTATTACAACTAATCCTTGTTCATAATCATTAGAATAACTATAGCCCAATTCTTTCATTCGTTTTGCAAAATCACCCTCATAATATGATTCTTCAAGACATCTATCAACATCACTTTTTACCATTTGCATATATGGATTTTCTTTTGCAAATCTTTTATAAGCACCTTTATGTTTCCATATTTTATCTTCTAATATAGATAGTCCATAATATTGACAAATGCAATCTGACACAATTCGCAAATAATCTCTTGATGCATGATAATCATAAAACTTTTTACCAGTCTTTAATGACACAGAATTTATTACTATATGATTGTGAACATTATCTGTATTAAGATGTGTTGCAACTACAACTTCAAAATCTTTTCCAAATACTTCATTTACATACTCTAGTCCAAGTTCATGAGCAACTTCTGGTGTAACTTCTCCTTCCGCAAAAGATTGTATTAGATGATAACCTATAATTTTTTCTTTTCCTTTATTACATCTAGTTTTAGTAGCAATCATTTCTTCATAAGCAGTTTCAGGTAAACAATTTACACTAGATACATATTTCATTTCATCAGTTTTATCTCCATTCATAACATATTCAATTAAACCATTTAAATTTGTTGTTCTATTATATAATTGTGTAACTGCCATAAGCAAACCACTCCTACAAATATTTTTTTCTTAAATCTGAAATAATATCTTTAACTTCTTTTTCAAAAATCTTTAATGAATCCACATCAATTGTTCTTGTTTGATTTGTGACTCTTGCTATTTGATTTATATTTGTTGCTATACCTCTTAATTGTTCTAATGTATCATAAAATTTTTCATCTGGTTTTTCTTTAATTTCTTTATTAAGAATACACATTCTAAAAAAATCAGATTCTGATATAAAGCCACCAAAACATTTTTCTTTTAGCAGTCTGTTTTCTTCTTCATTTAGATAAAATGATTTTTTAATTGTTCTATTTCTCATATAATCATCTCGCTTTCAATTTAATTTCTTGTCAAAGAAATTGATAATATATTTTGTAAAACTTTTTCTAAAAGTTTTGTTAAAGTCCAGTGTGTTTGAAAATGGACTTTTGGATTTGTGGGAGAACAAATTCACTGCTTGCATTTTTAAGTTGACTTACTAGATTTAAGTACCATACTAGATACATAATTGAACTTCTAAATGCAATTTTTTGTTCCAATATTAGTGTTTATTTTAAAACTAATGACCAACTTATTTGCACAAATTTGTCATTAAAACTTAGCAGAAGATTAGTTCATTATTTACTATTTCCTCTGCAATATTCTTGTAGTTATTAATACATTTTACCCATTCTAATTGTTCCATTTTATCATCATAATAGACAGGAATATTATCTTTTTTCGCCATACTATTGATTATATTCTTAACTTTCTCTTCAGCATTTAAGTCAATTTCTTTTAGATGTTCTGTTAGTTTTCCAGTCATTAATAGTTCAGTATAAAGCCCTTTTCTATATCCTTTTAAATATCTTAATCTAGCTCTACCATACTTACCTAAAGTAACTTTTTCAGTATTATCTACTGCAATATTAGGGTAATAATAATCACCAATTTTGGTATAATATAATCCGTTATTTTCATCATATATTACATCTTTACTTACATTTTTATTTTCAATATTACTCATTTTATAAACCTCTTTTCATAAATTATTTTCACTTATTTTTGTTTTTCTTCTTTATGTTATTTGGAGGTACAACGTGTGTAACTACACTAAAATTAACATTATAATCTGGCTTTGCAAGATAATTTTTCATCTCTTTTATTGCAAAAAATCTAATTGGTTTTTCATTTTTCTTTATTTTAAAGCTAATTGCTTTGTCTTTATAAGTTGCAATTTCATTCTTTATCCCTTCAGTTTCATCAAATTCTTCACCATTAAAATGGTATTTACCTATATCTAAATAATTAATGTTAATCTCTTTTTTTAATTCATCAATATACTCATTAACTTGTTTATTACTTAAGTTTATAGATGTACTTATATTTTGCAAATTACCACTGGTTTCCATTTTAGAAGGAATATCAACCACACCTTTCTCATATAATTTATCTACTTGTTCAATAAATGTGCTTCTAAAATTGATTTTTTCTATACTTAAAGTATTATCTTCATTTTTCTTAAGAGAAATACTTTCAATAAACCTCGATATAAAATCTTGTTTTTCTTCTTTAGATTTTAAAACCCAAAGATTTAATAACTTTTCCTTGTACTTATTACCTTCTAAAAGAGATTCTTTTTCAATATCTCTATGTGCAATTAAATGTGCAGGATTATATGTTTCTTTAACTAAATCAACAGAATCAATTTGCATATTTTTTAATTCAGCTAACTTCTTATCAATTGCATTAATATCTTCTGCAAAATCTTCCATTTCAAGAATTCCATCTTTATAGACTTTTATTAATCTCTTTTTTTGATCTTTATATTTTTTTATTTCTTTTTCGATTTCTTTTGCTTCATCATCTTTCTTTTCAGCAAGTAGAGGATAGAAGAATTTGTTAACTTGATAGTCATATTCTATAAAATCTAATATATAATCAATTAAAATCTCTTCAATATCATCTTCATTAAAATAAATTTTACATTTTTCACAGGTATAATACATATATTTAGATTTTTTGCCACCTGCACCTTTACCAGTCATTATTTTTCCACACTTTGGGCATATAAGTTTTTGAAAGAATATATAAACACGATGTCTTGAATAAGACCTTTGATTTTTACCTTTTTGATTTTGAGTATCCTCCCACATTGCTCGAGATATAATAGGTGGAACAACATTCATATAGATTTCACTTTCTCTATCTTTATCCTTTTTATATCTTTCAAAATCACCCATATATATTCTATTATTTATAATTTTTTCAATAGTGGAATCTCCCCACTTAGACTTTACAGGAGATGGTACATTTTCATCATTTAGAATATTTGCAATTTGTTGATAAGACTTTCCTTCAAGATACAATTGATAAATTCTAATAACTATATCTTTGGTAGAAATATCAATTTTTATTGTCTTATCAGTATCTCTATAATAACCAAATGGACAAGGTCCAGGTATGTGACCTGCCTTTATTGCACCACCTAAACCAAATTTAGTTCTTTCAGATACTATTTCAATTTCAAGTTGCGAAAGTACTGTTAGCATACGGACGAAGAAACGACCATTTGCTGTGCTAGTATTAACATCATCTCTATCGCAAATTAAATAACAATGGTATTGTTCTAGTGTACTAATCAATGTTTCCAAGTCTTTTACACTACGAGTTACTCTATCAAGTTTATACGCAACTATATAATTTATTTTTCCTGCTTTCATATCTTCTAGCATTTGCTGGAATTGTGGTCTATGTGTAATATCTTTTGCAGATATTCCTGCATCTTTATATACTTTATAAACCTCATATCCTTTATATTTGCATAGAGCTTCAAGTTTTTCTTTTTGTTCTCCTAAACTAAAACCTTCTCTTGCTTGATCCTCTGTGCTTACACGAATATAAATTCCTGCAACATTCTTTTTCCCATTACATTCAAGTTCAGTACTTTCCATTAAACTACCTCCAATTTTCTAACAAAAAAGGTGTTAGAATAGTAAATTTACCAACTAACACCTAAATTATTATATAAACAATTATGTCTTACTTAAAAACAAAAATAACTTTTAGTATTAATTAGCCTTGATAATTTCTCTTAAACTTGAGAGAGGGTACTTGTTTGTTAAATCGTTTATGTAGAAATAATCGTGATGATTAAAGAATAAATATGTTTTATCTTTAATTTCAGCTCTATGTGGTTCTACATAAGCAACATTAAACTTTTCAAGCTTTCTCAAATTACCGTTCTTTATCTTTGGTTCACAATTACTAAAAGTGCAAGCCCATTTGATTTTTGAAAGTAATTCATTTTGAATAGTTATTTCTTTTTTAACTGTTGATATCATATCACAAAATCCTCCTTTTTTCAATATTTTGAGGCTATTTTTACCTTTTTATTGAATTTTCATAAAAAAGTAAAAAAATAAGCCAATGTAAATTGACTTTTTAAAATGATATGATATTCCTTTTTTAGGATTACTTAGAACTCGCTTATAGCAATGCTTTTCACGAGTTCGAGCAAATCCACCTTTGGTGCGGATGAAGGGACTTGAACCCCCACGTCGTTGACACTGGTTCCTAAGACCAGCGCGTCTGCCAGTTCCGCCACATCCGCATATATTAGTGTACTAACACTTATTAATATTAGCACACTTTTATTTAATTTGTCAAGATATATTTAAAATAATTCTAATATTTGTTGTTTGGTTTGTACACCTACTGACGTTCCTACTACTTTTCCCTCTTTTATAGCCACGAATGTTGGTATGCTCATTATATTGAATTTTTGTGCTAAGTCTGGTTCATCATCTACATTAACTTTGCATACTTTTATTGTTCCTTCTTTTTCAGTTGCTAGTTCTTCAACTACTGGGGTCATCATTTTGCATGGTCCACACCAAGTAGCCCAAAAATCTATTAATACTGGAATTTCTGAGTTGTTTACCTCACTTTCAAAATTTTCACTTTTTAATTCTGTCACTGACATTTTTATTCCTCCTTTTTATTTTTTATTATTGATAATCCTGCTTTTGTCCCCTCATAAACCGCTTTGCTAATTTGTAATATTCCTCCTGTGCAATCTCCACAAGCATATAATCCTTTTACTGTTGTTTCCATATTTTCATCTACTTTTATATTATTTTCTTCTATTACCGCACCTATTTTTCTTGCTAAATCTATACTGGTAGCAATACCTTCTGCCACAAATAATCCATCTATTTTTTTAATTTTGTTATTTTTAAATTCAACTTCATTAATTTTATCTGTTCCTCTAAATTCCCTTATTTCATCTTCTAAAACGTCTACATCTAGGTTTCTATTTTCTGTCATTTTTTTCCCATTTGTCATTATAGTTACAGACTTTGCAACAGGCTTTAATATTTCTGCTTCATGTATTGCATAATTTCCATCACCTAAAACTGCTACATCTTTGTTTCTGAAAAAAAACGCATCACATACTGCACAATAGCTTACACCTTTTCCTTCATATTGCTTTATTCCTTTTATTGTAGGCATTTTCCTATTTGCTCCTGTTGCTATAACCACTTTTTTAGCAGCGTATTCTGAATTTACAGTTATTACCTTAAACTCATTTTCATATATTATTTGAGTTACTTCATCTTCTACTATTTCTACTTCTAACTTCTTTGCTTGGTCTAGTCCTATTTTGTATAATTGTTCTCCAGATAGTTCTTTATCTATTCCATAATAATTTCCTATTTTCTGTGCCTTCTGCAAAGAACTAATTCCTTTTGATATTATTAAAGTAGTTAATCCACCTCTTTTAGTGTATAAAGCTGTTGAAATTCCTGCAGGTCCACTACCTATTATTATTACATCATACATGTTTATCATTCCTTATAAGAAATTTAGCTTTGGTATAGGAAATAGTAATATTTCCTATACCAACATAAATTATAAATTTATTCTTCCCCAATAGTATTTATTTTAAACAATTTGAATATTTCTACAATAACCATTGGTAATAATACCAATATTACAATCTCTACTATATTACTCATCGGAAGTACTGGTATACTAAATATAGTTCTTAAGCCTGGTATTAAAAGTATAACAAACATTAAAATTGCTGATACAAGTATTGCCAATATTAATTTACCATTATTAAATATCTTTGTTTTAAATATAGATTCTTTATTATTTCTAATATTAAATACATGTACTAATTCTGATAATGCCAAAACAACAAATGCCATTGTTTGACCAATTTCTACTCTTACTTCTTGTTCTGTTAATCCTTCTATTACTGGTACATTTTTTGTTCCTAATCCTATTACAAAAGCTGCTAATGTTATTATTCCTATCATTACTCCTTGATATACTACTCTCCAAATCATTCCTTTTGTAAATACACCTTTTTTAGGTTTTATAGGTTTTCTTTTCATTATATCTTTTTCTGCTGGATCTACTGCTAATGCTAGTGCTGGTAAAGAATCTGTAACTAGATTAATCCACAATATATGGATTGGTAATAATGGTTCAATTAAATGTATGTCAATTCCAAATATTTTACTTAATAGCGGTGTTATTAAAATTGCAACAAATAATACTATTATTTCTCCAACATTACTTGATAATAAAAATTGTATTGCTTTTAGTATATTATCATATATTCTTCTTCCTTCTTCTACTGCTGAAACTATTGTAGCAAAATTATCATCTGTTAGTATAACATCTGCTGCTTCCTTTGCGACATCTGTTCCTACAATTCCCATAGCACAGCCTATGTCTGCCGTTTTTAATGCAGGGGCATCATTAACTCCGTCTCCAGTCATAGCAACTATTTCTCCATTTGCTTGCCATGCTTTTACTATTCTTACTTTATGTTCTGGAGATACTCTTGCATATACACTATATTTTCTAATATTTTTAGTTAGCTCTTCATCAGACATTTCTTCTAATTCTGCACCTGTTATAGCTTCATCTTCTTTTTCAAGTATTCCTAATGCTTTTGCAATTGCTACAGCTGTTATTTTATGGTCACCTGTAATCATAACGGTTTTTATTCCTGCTGTTTTACATTTTTGTACTGCTAATTTAACTTCTTCTCTTGGTGGATCTATCATTCCTACCATACCAATATATATTAAGTCATTTTCTATGTCTTTCATTTCTTCATCTGTAGGCTCATGATCTAATTCTTTATAGCCCATTGCTAAAACTCTCAATGCATCTTTTGCCATTTTTTCATTATTTTCTTTTATTTGATTTTTATAATCATCTAAATCTGTTTTTATTTCTCCATTTAATGTATATTTTGTACATCTATTTAGTAACTCATCAACTCCACCTTTTGTGCATACTACAAATTTCTCTCCTATTTTATTTACTGTTGTCATTAACTTTCTGTCCGAGTCAAATGGAATCTCTTTTATTCTTGGCATCTGTTCATATATTGCTGGTTGAAAGTCTAATTTGAATCCCATATTTATTAATGCTGTTTCCGTTGGATCTCCAGTTAATTGTTTATCAGTTCCTATTTTTGTATCATTGCATAACATACTGACATATACTAATTTTTCTAATACAGCATCTTCTTCTTCTAAATTTACTTCTGGAATATCTACTAATTTATTATTGTAAAATATTTTTTGCACTGTCATTTTATTTTGAGTTAAAGTACCCGTTTTATCAGAACATATTACAGTTGCACTTCCCAAAGTTTCTACTGCTGGTAATTTTTTTACAATAGCATGTTTTTTTACCATTCTTTGAACTCCTATAGCTAGAACTATTGTAGAAACCGCTGCTAATCCTTCTGGTATTGCTGCCACTGCCAAACTTACAGCTGTCATAAACATATCTAATGGATTTTTTCCATATAAAAGGCCTATTACAAATATAACTGCACATATTATAAGTGCTCCGATTCCTAATGTTTTTCCTAATTTATTTAACTTTTCTTGTAATGGTGTCTCAGTTTCATTGGTATCATTTATAATACTTGCTATTTTTCCAACTTCTGTATTCATACCAGTTTCTACAACAATTCCTTTTCCTCTACCATAAGTTATTAGTGAAGATGCAAATAGCATATTAGTTCTGTCCCCAATTCCTACTTTTTCATCTGATATAGCTTCAATATTCTTTTCTACTGGAACAGACTCACCTGTAAGTGAGGCTTCTTGTACTTTTAAATTTACGGCTTCTATTATTCTTAAATCTGCTGGTACATAATCTCCTGTTTCTAGTACTACAATATCTCCTGGCACTAATTCTTTAGAAGGAATTATGATAAGTTCTCCATTACGGATTACTTTTGCAACATGTGAGCTTAACTTTTGCAAAGCTTCTAAAGATTTCTCCGCTTTACTCTCCTGTGCTACGCCTATAATTGCATTCATTATAACAACTATTAGTATAATTATAGAATCTGTTATGCCTTCATTCTCAATATATCCTATTATCCCAGATACTAATGCTGCTATAATTAAAATAATAATCATGAAATCTTTAAATTGTTCCAAGAATTTTATTAGTAGTGTTTTCTTTTTTTTAGCTTTCAATTCATTAATTCCATACTTTTTTCTGCTTTCTTCAACACCTTCTAAATTTAATCCTTTTTTTAAATCTGTTTTAAAATATTCTGATGTTTCTGTGACTGTTTTACTAAACCAATTTTTTTCCATACTTTTTTCTCCTTTTTTAAATATTATCATAAATTTAAAAAATTTAACATATATAATCAAAAAACTTTTAAAGAAATTTTATAAAATTTCTTTAAAAGTCTTGCTTACCTAAAAGGTTACTAACCAGATAAAATCGGATGTTGATTAGTAGTTTATAAGCTACTCCCTTTTAATATAAAATTTATTATATTGTTTTTTCATCTGAAACTTCATTTATTCTTATGTTTCTAACATGTTCAATCTTCTCCCATGTTGTATCTCTTTTAAATAAACATTTAAAGTTTATTAATAACCAAGAACCTAAGAATAGTGGATAACAAGCTAAGCCCTTTAGCATAGGTTTTATTGGTTTCTTATCTAGCCACATTATTAACATTGCTGTTGCTATTGGTAATATAAATGTTGGTACCAAATATCTTACACAGTTCATCAATAAATCAAGTTCAGTCATTCCATTTCCTACATATATTAAGAAGTTTATTCCTAATAATACTAAAGTTAATATAAACATTGGTATGCTACCTAAAATGTATAATAAACCATCAAAATTCATTAAGGTTTTATTTTCTTTTACTGCAACTGCCAATGGCTTTGTATATTCCTTTATACATTGAATATGTCCAACAGTCCATCTTGTTCTTTGTTTCCAAGACTGTTTAAAACCTAATGGTTGTTCATCATATACTATTGCATCTACTGCCCAACCCAATCTTTTTCCTTTTATTATTCTTTTTAGCGAAAATTCTATATCTTCTGTAAGAGTTTTTGTTACCCATCCTTCTGGCTTTATAACATCAAATCTTACCATAAACCCTGTACCGTTGATTAATGGAGATAATCCTAAATTATATCTAGCTAAATGGTACATTCTATTCATTGTCCAATAAAATATTGCATACCCTGCTGTAATCCAGTTATCTGTAGGGTTTTTAATATCTCTATATCCTTGTACAACATCTTCACCTTGACATAGTTTTTTATTCATATTTTTTAAAAAGTTTACATCTACTATATTATCTGCATCAAAAATACAAAAAGCATCATAATCAGCATCTTCTTCTATTTTTTGACCTAAAAACCAATTTAATGCAAATCCTTTTGTCTTTTTTGTTTCATCAAATCTTTCATATACAATAGCTCCAGCTTTTCTAGCGACTTCAGCTGTCTTGTCTGTGCAATTGTCTGCTATTACATAAATATCATATAATTCTTTTGGATAATCTTGATGTTTTAAACTTTCAACAAGATTAGCTACAACTGCTTCTTCATTATGTGCAGGTATAATTGCCATAAATTTATGATTTTTATTTGTAATAAGTGGTTTGTCTTTTAGTTTAATTAAAGAGCAAATACTAATTGCAATTTGGTAAACCCAAAATATAGTTATTATCCAAACTAATGCTTGTTGTAAAATATATAAGTATTCCATCTTTTTTCTCCTTTTATTTATTGAAATTTACTTTTAAATTATACTATTATTATTTTATTTTTGCAACTTTTATTTTCAATGTTAATAAATTCTTAAGTTATTGTTTATTCTTCTTCTTTTTCTACCTCTAGATCCTTCATACTTAAGTTAATTCTGCCTTGATTGTCTATTTCAATCACTTTTACTGTTACTTCATCTCCAACAGATAATACATCTTCTACTTTTTCTACTCTTTTGCTAGATATTTTTGATATATGAAGTAAACCTTCTTTTCCTCCACCAATATCCACAAACGCTCCAAAATTCATTATTCTTGTTACAGTACCTTCATATACTCCTCCTACTTCAATGTCTTTTGCTATGTCTGTTATCATTTTCATAGCCTTTTTTCCACTTTCTGTATCTGTAGAATATACGCATACTTTTCCATCATCAGATATATCTATTTTTACACCTGTTGCTTCTATAATTTTGTTAATCATTTTTCCTCCAGGTCCTATTACATCTTTAATTTTATCAACACTTATTGTTTCTGTTAATATTCTTGGTGCATATTTAGATATCTCTTCTCTTGGTTTTGCTATTACTGGTGCCATAACTTCATCTAATATATAGTCTCTTGCTATTTTTGTTCTTTCAAATGCTTGCTCTATTATATCATATGTTAATCCATCAATTTTAATGTCAACTTGTATAGCTGTTATTCCATCTTTTGTTCCACCCACTTTAAAGTCCATATCTCCGAAAAAATCTTCTATACCTTGTATATCTGTAAGCATTATATATTTTTCTGGATTATTTTTATCTGTTACTAATCCTGTTGAAATTCCTGCTACTGGTTTTTTTATCGGAACTCCTGCATCCATTAATGCCAATGTACTTCCACATATACTTGCCTGTGAAGTTGACCCATTTGAAGATAATACTTCTGATACAACTCTTATTGAATATGGAAATTCGTCTTCTGAAGGTATTACTGGAACTAATGCTTTTTCAGCTAATGCTCCATGTCCTATTTCTCTTCTTCCAGGTCCTCTAGATGGTCTTGCTTCTCCTACACTATATGAAGGGAAATTATATTGATGCATATATCTTTTTGATTCTTCTTCATCTAATCCATCTAAAACTTGTTCTTCACTTTTCATTCCTAAAGTCACTATTGACATTACTTGTGTTTGTCCTCTTGTAAATATGGCACTTCCATGAACTCTTGGCAATATTCCTACTTCACAAGAAAGTGGTCTTATTTCGTCTATTTTTCTTCCATCTGGACGTTTATGTTCTTCTAAAATCATCTCTCTTACACAAGCTTTTTCTAAATTGTGTATACTTTCTGCTATATCCATTTGTTTTTCTTGTATGAATTCTTCGCCATATTTTTCTATAAAATAATTTAATATGTCTTCTGAGATTTTTTCTATATTTTCATCTCTAACTTCTTTATCTTGAGCTTGTACATCTTGATACATTCTTTTTTTAAAGTTTTCTTCAATTTCGT
>ENA-ORLF01000660-ORLF01000660.1-human-gut-metagenome-genome-assembly--contig:-NODE-660-length-11780-cov-4.8278_pt1 | contig 11780 bp, 6 predicted proteins | sample MGYA00243066_ERZ508822 | MGnify/ENA primary metagenome ERZ508822 (study PRJEB26277, sample SAMN04329791) | human gut metagenome | biome: human-associated habitat | host: Homo sapiens | place: USA... | reverse complement strand
GTATAGCTCCTGTACGCGCTCCTGTGCGATGACGTCCATTGCGTTCTCCTTGTTCAGGGAAGTGGAGCCGCCGTAGGAGGAGTAGCGTGCCGTGCGCAGTACGGATATGTCGCTTCCCGCCTTGCCGTAGTCGGGCTGGTCGCGTTGCACGTATGCTTCTGCACGGATGAGGTACTGTTCCGACAGGCGGAGCACTTTCGGCATGCTGACGTGCAGGATGTTGTAGTTGGTGAACGATTCGTTGCCGAAGTATTTTATCAGCAGCGGCCATGTAAGTCCGTGGCTGTATCCGGTGGTGAAGCTCTGGAAGAATGCGGATACGCGCAGGTCGTTCATGTCGTACAGGTTGATAGCCCACGTAGCCGGCACGTAGTCGGGGCGCAGGGTGCTGTAGTCGTAGTTGGCGAATACCTGTCCCAGTGCGCCGCCGTAGGCATTAACGGTAAAGCCCACTTTCCAGATGGCTTCGGTGGAGAAGTCGTTCGTCCACATATACTTGTAGTAGCTAGCGCTTGAGGTGGCTGCGCGCGTACAGCTCGACAGGTAGTAGTAACCGCTGTCTATGACTTTGGTGGCATACTTGATGGCCTCGTCCCACCGCTTCATATAGAGAAGTACGCGGGCGCGGAGGGCATACACCGTATATTCGTTGAAATAGATAGCATCGTACAGCGTTCCCTGTGTATCAGTGTTGAAATCCTCTTCGAGTTCCAGCAACTCTGCCGCACGGTCGAGGTCGTCGAGGATAAATTGGTAGGAGTCTTTCAGCGAAGCGCGCCTCATGGTTTCATCGCCCAGATAGTGTTCGCTCAGGATAACTCCCAACTGGCCGGCGGCGTCCTCATCGCTTTCGTATGCCTTGCAGAAGAGCTTCACCAGCTCCGAGTAGGCGAGTGCACGGGCAAAGCAAGCCTCGCCGCAGCACTGGTCCAGCTTGTCGAGGTCCTTGTCGTCGGTGGTCTTTTTCCGCACGGCGTCCGCGCGGTCGAGCATGAAGTTGCAGCGGTTGATAACATCGTACAACGCACCGTACACGGCTTCGATGTCGGTATTGGTGGGTTTGATTTCTTTCCAGCGCCAGATGTCGCCGTACACATTGGTGTTGCCGTTCACTCCGTACACCAGGTCGGTCTGTATGTCGGGCAGCAGCGTCAGGTTGCCCGAATAGAGGTATTTGCTCCTGAAAGCGTCGTAGATGCCTATGACCGCCAGGTTTATGTCGGATACCGTCTGCAGCGACTCGTCGAAAGGAATGCCGTCTTCCGGCATTTTGTCCAGACAGGAGACGGACGACAGCGCCACGGCAACCAGCATGATATATAGTTTGAATTTCTTAATCATCTTTCTTTTGCTTGATAGGGTTAGAATGATACTTCGATGCCCAGCGTAAACTGGCGCGAAGCCGGATACTGTGCCCGGTAGATATTGCTCGACATCTCGGGGTCGAGTCCGGTGAATCCCGTAAAGGTCAGCAGGTTCTGGCCTTGCAGGTACACGCGTGCCGAGGTGAAGAAGTTGGTCTTTTTCAGCAGTGGCTGCGGCAGTGCGTATGCCAGTGTCAGGTTCTTGAGGCGCAGGAACGAGGAGTTCTCCAGGAAGCGGTCGTCCAGTTGCGCCGTCACGCCGTAGCGGGGGATGTCGGTGATGTCGCCCGGTTTCTTCCAGCGGTCGTACAGCAGCCGGCGCGACTGGTTGTAGGTGCTGTACAGTCCGTTGCTTTCTTCAAAGAAGCGGTCGTTGTTCATCACCCAGCGGTCGGCCATCCAACTGAACTGTGCCGACAGCGAAAGGCCCTTCCAGGCGAAGGTAGTGCCGAAGCCGCCTGCCCACGGCGAATCGAACGTCTTGCCGGTCATCACCTTGTCGCTTTCGTTGAATTCGGTGGTCAGCTCGCCGTCTTTGGTGTACCACAGGGCGTCGCCGTTGGCGGGGTTCACGCCGGCATAGCGGTTCAGGAAGAACTCATGCACCGGATGCCCCACGACGAATTTCAGTCCGGTGGTGGAGTTTACGTACTCCTGCACGCCGTTGTACAGTTCCACCAGCTTGTTCTTGTTGTAGGACACGTTGGCGTTGAGGTTCCAGGTGAAATCTTTGGTGCGTATGATGTCGCTGTTGACCGACACTTCCACGCCCCGGTTCACCATCGCCCCGATATTGTCCCAGCGGTAGCCCTCGCCGGTAATGGCATAGCTTTCGGGTACGGACATCAGCATGTCGGTGGTTTTCTTGTGGTAGAAGTCGATGTCGAGGTTGACGCGGTTGAAGAAGCCCAGGCGCAGCCCGATGTTGTTGGACCAGGTCTGTTCCCAGCTCAGCTCCTCGTTGCCGCTCTGTTTGGGGTAGATACCGGCTTCGTCGTTATACTTCGGCCCGCCCGCAACGAGTGCCAGGTGGTCGTAGTAGGGTATCTCCGAGTTGCCCGAAGTACCGGTGCTGAGTGCGATTTGCGCGCTTGTCAGCCATTCGGTGTCTTTCAGGAACGATTCGTTTTTAATGTTCCACATAAATCCCAGCGACCAGAACATACCCCAGCGGTGGTCTTTGCCGAAGCGCGAGGAGGCATCGGTGCGCAGTGCCATTTCGCCGTAGTAGAGGTCTTTGTAGTTGTACTCGCCGCGCAGGAAGAACGAGAGGTAGGAATATGCGCTGGTGGTGTCGTCCCAGGACGAGGCGCGCGTGCCGGAGCTGATGTTCGTGAGGAAGTCGCTGGACTGTCCTTTCGTCACTACCTGGAAGCCGCTCGACTGGTAGTCCATGGCTTCCTGCCCCAGCATGAAGTTGAAGGAGTGGTCGTCGTTCAGCGCCCAGCGGTAGTTGGCGGTGGCGGTTTCGCTCAGTTTCAGCACGTCCGAGGAATTGCGTCCGGCAGTGCCCTGCTCGTTGTTAATGACGTAGCTCGGGAACGACTGCATGAAAGTGGTGGCGTGCGAGTAGTCGGCGCCGAACTGTATGCGTACGGTCAGGTTCTGTATCGGGGTGATGTCGGCAAATACGGTGGAGAGTACCTTGTACTTCTTATAGCTCACCGGGTTGTTCGCCATCCATTCGATGGGGTTCTGTCCCGTGCCCGTCCATGTGCCGTTGTTCTCCGAGGCTATCGAGCCGTCTGCGTTGTAGGGGTTCCAGTAGGGGAGCATGAAGCGCGAGCCGGCTATCGGCGTGTAAATCGCCATTTCCCCCTCTTCCGCCTGCTGCACCTCTTCGTAGGCGGACATGGTGCTTGTGCCTATTTTCAGCCAGTTGTTGGCTTTCACTTCGGCATTGGCGCGCATGTTGTAGCGCCGGAAGGAAGAGTTCTGGGCGATACCGTCCTGGTCGTAGAACCCGCCCGATACGTAGTAGTTGAGGCGGTCGGTGGCGCGGTTCACGGAGATTTCGTAGTTCTGCAACGGCGCGCGGTCGTTGAATATCTCTTTCAGCCAGTTGACGTTGGTGCGTGAGAGCAGGTCGTAGTCCTGCCCGGTGTCCAGGCCTATTTCTTTCTCAAATTGTATGCGTTCGGGGGTGTTCATCATGGTCCATTTGCCGTCGGATGCCAGTTGCGAGAAGCCGTATTGCGCGCGTAGCGTTACTTTCGCCTTGTCCATGGAGAGTCCGCGCTTGGTGGTGATTACCACTACGCCGTTGGCGGCGCGTGCTCCGTAGATAGAGGTGGATGAGGCGTCCTTGAGCACGGAAATGGATTCGATGTCGCCCGGGCTGATGGTGTTGAAGTCCGAACTTGCAATGGGCACGCCGTCGAGGATAAACAGCGGCGATGTGCCTGAGTTGATTGAGTTTGTGCCGCGTATCTGGAACACGGCGGCTTTGCTGGGTTCTCCCGAATTGGAGATGACCGACAATCCCGGTGTCTGTCCCTGCAACGCCTGGTCGAAGCCGGCTGCCGGCACATTTTCCATCTTTTCCGCTTTTACGGTGGATACGGAGCCGGCTATGGTTCCTTTCTTGCGCACGCCGTATGCCACTACTACCACTTCGTCCACCATTTCGGTGTTCGGTTGCATAATCACATTGTAGCGGGTTGCCGCTGTAAACAGCTTCTCTACCGTCTTCATGCCTACGTACGAAAACTGCAAGGTGGCGGGAGACTTGCTTACCGTGATACTGTAATTTCCGTCGATATCGGTAATTACACCGTTTGTTGTGCCTTTTTCAACTACAGATACTCCGATTACCGGCAGGTTGTCTTCCGCCGATAGGATTTGTCCTGTAATCCGGAATCCGCCCTGTGCCAATAGGTACGGGATTCCGAACAGAGTTAAAAGCACAAACAAGAGAATTGATTTTCTCATCTTTGTTCTTCTAATGATTTGATTAATACTTAATGTTTCTGTTTTTTAGTTTGAAGCGGAAAGAGACATTTTTTAGGTGTATATTGCCGTCCTCTTATTTTATTTTACAGTTTTGTTTGCTTTCGTTTTTCGTAATATTAGTCCTGTATAAAGGTAAACATCGGGATTTCTCGTCGTTGGCTTTATTTTAAGGATGCTGTAATAATGTTAATTTTATATTTACAAAAAGCCCTTTGTTTAAAACTTTCTTTGGATATATTTGCAACAAATATAGAAAAAGTTCTGAAAAAAAATATATATTCTATGTTGTTTTTATAAATAATTTATAATTTTGCAAAAAGATAACAGTGTGGTAACTCTTTCTTTTTCCTCTTTGTTTTTCCCATATTATCTCCCTGTTTTCTACTTGTAGTATTTATCTCTATTTATTAACTAATTAATTAATAATGTATGAAAAACATTTTTAAGACAATGCTTCCCATACTGGCAATGGCTGCTTGCGTATGGACAAGTTGCTCGGACGACAAAGACAAAAACGATCCGACACCGGAAAAGCCGGCTTTACCTACTATCACGGTGAGCGAACCTGCTCTTAGCGCCGACAATACCAAAGCCGTAGTAACCGTTACCCCTTCCGATGATACGGAAAAATGGTACTGGAAGTGCGAACCGAAAGGCGAGTCTGCTGCCGCATATACGGCTGTAACCGGCAAGGAAGAGACTAAACTGGAAATCCCCATCGATATAGATAAGGATTATGTTCTGACTGTCTATGCCGAGAATGAGAGCGGCAAGAGCCAGGAAGCTGTCAAGGAGTTCATCTTCAAATATGAGGACCTGATGGACGAATTGGTGGAATTTGAAATCAAGAACCTTTCCGCTTTCTCTATGGATGTAGAGGTGAAGAAAGGGGCTAAGTGCGCCAAGTATGTGATTGGGGCAATTATAAAGGGATATATGGGAACGGACTCTGAAACCGGACAGCCCAAGTATGAAGAAATCTACAAGGAAGCAGAATTTATTGAAAGTGCTGAACTTTCTTTGAATCCCAACAAGGATTATCCTATGCAGCCCTACAACTGGTCGGACGTAAGCGCTACGTTTAATGAACAGACATTGGTAAGAAGTGCTTTGCAGGATAAGGATATCAGCGAAAGCAAGGGTATTATTCTGACCGCATTGGAAACAGATGAAACCGAGGTGGTTGTTGCCATTTATGCGGTAGATGCAGAGGGTAAGGGAACGGTCTTTACAAAAGAAGTCACTGTGCCCGATGCAGAACTTAACGGACAAGTGGTGGCAAGCATAGAGATTCCTGCCGGTAAGATTGCTTTGAGAAGCTTTGAAGCTACCTTTACGGCAGATGCCAATTGTGCTAAAATGATTGTGGGACAGACAGATGCAGGTGCTATTGCTAAAAACAGTAGTAAGCCTTTTGCAGAGATGACGGTAGCCGAAATCGAAGCCAGCATTCTTAAGTTGGGTGCAAGCGTTCCTGTTGCATACACTCAACCGTTCTCAAAAGAGTTTGCCAGCAAAGATATGGTTCCTAATACCAAGTATTATGTATATGCCATACCTATCGACAAGCAAGGCAAGCTTGGTAAGATTGTTTATACCGGAGTTACAACGGGACGTCCTACTTTTGAGGGAGTAGGTAGTATTACAAGTGTCAGCTTCCCCGAACAGACTTCTCCGGAGAAACTGCTTGTAGATATCAGTGTCAATGAAAATACGACAGCGGTTCGCGTATTCTGGGAAACATCTGTTCCTGCTAACCTTGATTGGATAATGGTGGATGAAGCTTCCAGCAATGTACAGTGGACTGAATATAAAGTAGAAGATTTGGGCAAACTTAAGACTGAGGAAAACAACGGCGGATTGTATATTTTAAGTCCGGGTTCTACTTATTACTTGAGAGCTGTAACGGTTGATAAGGACGGTAAGCTGAGTGAGATTGTTGACTTGGTGGATAAGGCTGGTAAAGGTAAGAATGGTATTCAGACTAAAGCGGCAGAAGTGGAAGCACCGAAAGAAGCTGACTTCTCAGGTAATGGAGCACTGACATTGGCGGTTGTGTCCGCTGAAGGAACTGCTGCGACACTAAAAGTTGAAAAAGGTGCTAATACCAAGAAAGTTTATATGCTGAAAGGAACTGATATGGTACCTGCTGGTATTGATGCTTATGTGAAGGAACAAAATTTTTTCAAAGATTTCACTCCGGATGCAACGCCTACTGGTTTAATAAGCTTATTCTTAGATGAAAATACATCAAATAAGGAAACTGATGAAAACTTTAATTGGGGTATAGATGAATATCATCCTACATATGGTAGTGATGCTCGTATTTTCATAACATTGGATAATGATGGTAAGTTTAATATAGCTGATTATTATATTCATGGTTATGGTACTATGAATGATAATATCAATAATAGTAACTAACCAACCTTATTTTTAAACCAACTTCCTAAAACCAGTAAATAGTATTTTATAACTTCGGAGCGTAATGAGCAGGCGTAAACGCCGTTCATTACGCTCTTTTTCATTTCGCCCGAACAGCAGATCGGTTTCCATTCAAATGTAATGGAGTTAATAGCTGATCTTTATTCTGGCGAAATAGCTTCGCGGAGCAGCCGGACCGTAAATATATCCGGAGTCACGCTCCACTCCCTGGTCGAAATCGTTCTGATAAGCATTGAACACATTCTGCACACCTGCACTCAATTGCAGGCCCACCGACTTATAAAGTTTGAAATCATAGGCCACCTTGACTCCCATATCGAAGAAATCGCGTGTATTCACCGCCACATCCTTGTCAATATAACCGGCCATGTGCTGCACCAGCATCGAGCCGGTGTACGTGCCCGACAGGGATAATGAGAGAGGCTTGATCGGCGTATACGTTGCCGTAAAGTACCCATAGGTATTCGGTGTACGGAAAATCTTCTTCTCGGCCGGTGCCGTTTCGCTCCACTTTTCCGGTTCGTCATAACGGCTCTGTTGCAAGGTGACTCCTGCCTGTAACTGGAACAAAGAGAGATAAGCCATTTTTCCCTCCATCGATAGTCCCAATACTTTGGCACCCGAACCGTTACGCCGCTCTTTGATAAGAATGCCGTCCCGTTCTCCGATGTTCTCGAGTACAAATACATCCGACAGTCTGGTATAAAAACCTTCAACCAGGAAGTTCACCTGAAAAGCACCGAAACGGTGATACATATCGGCTGAGGCGCTGAAACTCTGAGATTTTTCCTCTTTCAGATTCTTGGCACGCTCAATCATCGACACCGTTCCGCCTACATTCTCAATATGCAGGTCTTCGTCGAAAGCCTGCGGGGCACGGAAGCCCGACGAATAACTCAAGCGGAGATTAATGTCCTCGGAAGGATTGAAACGGAGATTGGCACGAGGGCTAAAGATAACGTGGTTGATTAGATTGTGCTTATCCAGACGTCCGCCCAAGAGAATGCTCCATTTTTCGTTTTTCCATTCATTCTGCAAAAAAGCACTACCGATATTTACCGTCTGCTTCGTATAACGGTTGTATCCCCACATATCGTCCTTCAGGTTATCCCGGTTATACTCCAATCCCGCAGTCAGGTCGGCAGGCATGAAAAGGCATTTACCGAAACTGTACACATATTGAGAACCGCCGATAAAGGTCAGGTCCGTTGTCTTTCCATAGGCGTTCTGGTCTTTTTTGCTGCCATAATAACTGTCGCGGTCCGTATGCTGTGCCGAAGTATAAACGGTCAGACGGTGTTTTTCATTCGGAGCAAAATAATCGAATTTCAAGCCGCCGCCGTTGATAGAGTGCTGAATCTGCTCGGCAATGTCAGCCTCGTGAGGCGGACGGTTCAGCAGGTTTCCGCCACGACGGAACTCCTGTAAGTGATGATACTCGAATGTCAACTTAGAATAAGTGCTTGTCTTGAGGAACGAACGGAAGCCGACTGTCTGGTTTTTAAGTTTCGGCATTTCGGAATAACCGTCTCCATCATGATCGTACGCATCCCGATGACGGTTCTGCCCGAACACATAGAGTCCCGCCCGATGATTATCGGTCACCAGCGATGCATTCAGCGAAGTATTATTATCGAAAGACGAGCTGCCGCCGATAGAAGTAAGGGTATGTGCCAACTGCCCCGAATTGCGCAGTGGCTCCTTGGTGATGATATTAATGGTTCCGGCAATGGCGGACGAACCGAACAGGGCAGAACCTCCGCCTCGCATCACCTCTACGCGCTCGATCATATTGGCAGGAATCTGCTCCAACCCGTAAACACCGGAAAGGGCACTGAAGATGGGACGCGAATCGATAAGAATCTGTGTATACGGACCGTCCAGTCCGTTGATGCGCACCTGCTGGAAACCGCAATTCTGGCAGTTCGTTTCGACCCGGACACCGGGCTGGAAGTTAAGCCCCTGCGAAAGTGTAGGCGAGTTTGTATTCTCAAACATCTTCATATCTACCACATTGACCAATGTAGGTGCCAGGCGCCGTTTGGTCACGCTGCGATTGGCCGATACCACCACTCCGTCAAGCGCCACGGCATCTTCTTCCAACTCAAAATTTTCTTCAAGTGTCTTTCCTTTTCTGAGACTGACATTGCGACTGATGGTTTTATACCCCACCGAACTGGCTTCGAGCACAAAATTCCCTTCGGGAAGGTTTTTCAGGAAATAGTGTCCGGTGGCATCCGTCACCGTACCAATGGTAGTTCCTTTCAGGGCGATTGTTATATAAGAGAGGTGTTCACCCGTTTTTTTATCGAGTACATGACCGATAATATTGGCATCAGACGCTTTCAGTTCCAGCTGTTCCGGTTGGTCGGCCATAGCAGGCAACAGGGCACAACACAGGCCAACGAGGAAAAATATATATTTCTTCATTTTCATTTTTGGATAGTAGAATTACTAAATAAATTTTTCTAAATAATGCAGTGAGAGAGAGGTTCTATCTTCCGGCAGGAGGTGCCCGCAAAGATACCACGCCCACGACGGACGAACAGTATCCTGCCCTATCCGGACGCCACGAAAGGGTATAGAGCAGATAAGCAATAAACTGAAAAGAGAGAAAAAAGATACCGGCTCCGGTAGTCGCCACGTGGCTCAGCAAATGAATCAATTGAAATTCGACTGTGGTATGACTATGGGGAGAGTCTTTCTTAAACGGGTGCGAATGGACAATGGTCACCCCATTCACTACATGCGAGTGAGTAAAGAGTGTGATACCTGCCATGTACGATATAAATAGTACAGGCAGAAACCATCTCATTATTTTCAGGCACCCTTGTTTCATCCGTTTAGTTTTGTGGCAAAGATACAAAGTATTCCATAATGGAACAATCCCTATTTATGGGGCTAATAAATACAGCCATTATCTTGCTCTCCAAAGCGCATCTTCGAGTGTTTCCTCTATAAGTATCAGGCAGAAAGCATGCAAGAACCAATCCGTTCCACCGTGGAGAAAGTTTTGTTCTGCCACGGAGTAGTTTTTGTTCCACCGCGGTGGAATGAAAATTTCTCCACGGTGGAACGGGATAATCTTTTGCTTTGACTTTATTGGCAGCCATCTTGCTGCTAATGAGCGGAATCAATACACCTTTCAAATACTTATAAAACCCTGCGAAACCTTACGATAGTCTTAAATTTATAAATAAATGTCTTTTTTGTGAAAAACAATCTAAAAAAGCGATGCGTTATTATGGCGTATAAATTAAAAAGTTATCAATGAGATTATTTTATTTGTCAGAGCATCGTTCTTGCTTCAATTATCAACTGAGGTATGAAAGCGGATTTTCACGGTACGAATTAACTGCACACGAAGAAGGCCGGATTGATAATGACGGTTGCTTCTGTGTACTGTTCGTGCTCAAAGGAGAGGTGTTGGTAGAGCTGGGCAGGGAGCATACCATCTCCGTGCATGCCAACAGGATGCTGCTCATACCTCAGCGGGAAGAGAACCGCTTGACGGGCATCACCCCGGCAGAATGCCTCCTGCTGTTCTGGAACAAGGAAATAACGGTGTGCGACAAGATGTATTTCGATTCCATTTCTCATGAGAAACCTATTGCCACCAACGACCACACCCTGCCCATCCGTAAACCGCTGCTTCATGCCTTGAGGCAGGTGCTGTTCTATCTGGAAACGGGACTGCTGTGCAGGCACATGCATATTCTTAAACAGCAGGAAATCATTCTGATACTGCGCGGCTTTTATGCCAAAAACGAACTGGCTGGCTTTTTTGCCGGCGCTTCCGGAATAGGAAGCAAGTTCGAGAACCTCATCCTGAACAATTACCGGAAGGTAAAGACCGTCAAGGAGTTTGCCAGTCTGTGCTGCGTTTCGGAACGCTCCTTCAACCGGAAGTTCCAGCACTATTTCAATCAAAGTCCCTATCAGTGGATGCAGGAACGGAAAGCCGAACTTATCCACGAGAAAATCTGTAACCCGGATATCGCTTTCCGGGAAATAGCCAGGGAGTTCGGTTTCAGCTCTTCCGCGCACCTCACCTGCTACTGCAAGAAACAGTTCGGCACAACCCCGACCCACCTGCGCGAGGAGAGCCACATCAAAAAACAATCGTAACACTATGAAATATTTAATGGAGAAGAAAAACCACTGCATGCACAGTTTTGAACGGCTTGTCAGGAAGATGTCCATGCAGATAAAAGACCCCAGGGAGCAGGATATTTTCTGCTCGCTGCTGACAAGGAAAGACGGCATGCAGGAACTTGCGGAGAAATACGGCCTTTCGGCAAAAGAACTGGCCTCTATGTATGAGAGGTCGGTAGAAGAGATTATGGACGATTGGGATGCCATGGCGCAGGAACGGCAGGAGCTTCAGGCGATTAGAGTGAGATACAGGAATTGCCGGTCGCTTCTGTCCAAAAGGAACATCGACCGTACTCCGGTGAGGGTTGTCGTACCGTTCAAGGAGCGGGGCATCCCCGTTGAATACCTGAAAATGCTGTCGACGCCTCTGGCAGTGCTTGAGATAACTCCGAGAATCCTGCGCAGGCTCAGGGAGTATAACATCTATCTGCTGGAAGACCTTCTGCGCTTTGTCAAGAAGAACGGATTCAATGCGTTGGCAAAGCTGCACGGCATAGGCATGAAATCGTGCGAGGACTTGTATTCGGTATTGAAGCGGAAAGGCATCATGGAGAGTAAGGACAACTGCCATCTGTTTCAGTATATATGGGTGTGAAACAGATGTTTACCGCTTGTTTATTCTTTTTTCGGGCATTTTGTCCGAAAAGGGAAATTAATTGTCTTTTATCTGAAATGATGCGTTGTAAATGTGTATATATTTTTGCAGACGAAATAAAAGGACTTCTTGCTGCCCGAAACTTACATCCGTTTGCCATTTGCATCTTATAAACAGTATATACAAACTATAAGCTAATTAAACAATTGAAATTCAGATGAGTAAATTTAAATCAGCCCAATGGTACGGGATAGACGTATGTCAGTAAA
>ENA-ORLF01000641-ORLF01000641.1-human-gut-metagenome-genome-assembly--contig:-NODE-641-length-12175-cov-3.75239_pt1 | contig 12175 bp, 3 predicted proteins | sample MGYA00243066_ERZ508822 | MGnify/ENA primary metagenome ERZ508822 (study PRJEB26277, sample SAMN04329791) | human gut metagenome | biome: human-associated habitat | host: Homo sapiens | place: USA... | reverse complement strand
CTTTGTGGATGATATATTGAAAGACAGTCAGGGCTTTTTATGGATCGCTACCCGCGGGGAAGGAATCGCCCGTTATGACGGTTATGAATTCACCGCCTTCCATATGGGAAACACCCGTATCAAGCTACGAAGTAACTTTATAAACAAACTGTGTGAGGATAACTTCAAGCGTATTTGGGCTGTCAGTGAAATGGGTATTGACATACTGGATATACAAACCATGCAGACAGTACAAGTCACTGATATGAAAGACAAACTTATTTCACTGTGTAACCGCCCCTCTCATCTTATTCTCCATAGCAAAGCGGGAAATATTTGGGTTTGTTCGGAAAACAATTTATTCAAAATTACCTTTGACAAACAAGGAGATATAAAACAAATCATTAAAACATGCGAAGTACCGGCAGGAGAATCCATCCGGACTATTTGTGAAGTAGAAGACTATCTCTGGATAAACTACAAAGACGGTATCTACCGCATCAAAGAATCGGCTATGGAAGTACAGGAACCCACATTCATTTCATCTGCCCTTCAATTACCCGGTGTGTCCATACAAGTAATCTGCCGGAAAGAAAATGAAATTTGGATTGGCAGCGCACAAGGCCTTTTCCGATACAATATGGATACGGAACTGATGAAGCATTATATGTATGATCCGAATGACAATAGTTCGCTTTCCCAAAACTTTATCACAGACATAGCAGAAACAGGAGAACATACCATGCTGGTTGCCACCCTAAAAGGTATAAACCTTTATAATGCGTTGACAGACAAATTTGAGCGGATAAATAAAGATACCGGAGAAGGAGAAATCGTACAAAACACATTAAACTGTGACTTCGTAAACTGTCTGCTGACCGATGGTGATATTATCTGGGTAGGCACCGAAGTGGGAGGTCTGAACAAGATGAGCCGCCGGATGCTGTTCGTACAAAACTATTATCATACTCCCGCCATTCCCGGAAGTCTTTCCCAAAATCCCGTCAATGCCATTTATGAAGACCCGTCGGGTGTTTTATGGGTAGGAACCGTAGAAGGAGGTTTGAACCGGCGGGCTCCCGGCAGCAACACTTTTGAGCACTATACTACCGATGCACCCGCCCACCTAAGCCATAATACCGTCAGTTGCTTTACCAGCGATAACGATGGAAGACTTTGGATGGGAACTTGGGGAGGAGGCATAGGATGGATAGATATGAAAAATCCGCAGAACAAACAATTTCACCACATAGAAATACCCGAATGCGGAGACTTCTCATGGGGATGGGCCGGAAGTATCTGCTATGACCACTTGAATAATGCCATCTGGGTAGGAACCAGTATCAATATCTATGTTTACGATTTGAAAACACAAACGCTCACCGAACCATTCAAGGGCATGAACCTAGGTGGAATTGAAGGTTGTACAGGATACTACATAGATAAGGATAACCACCTGTGGCTGGGACTTACAGAAGGACTTTGCCGAATAGATTTAAGCAGTTTGAAAACCCCTAGACTGATTTATCAACTCTGGAGGATCAAGCTAGACGAACCGGAGTCAAAGTTAAAGGAAAGGGTAACCTACATCACCCAGTCTAAAGACGGAACCCTTTGGATAGGCAGCAACGGATATGGTTTCTACAAATCCTCACCAACAGAAAACGGAGAATATACCTTCCGCTCCTTCACGACCGGAGTCGGACGGGGCAACAACAGTGTCCGCTGCATATCGGAAGATAAAGAAGGGTATCTTTGGATTACCACCACCAACGGACTCTCCCGCTTCAATCCTAACAACAACAGCTTCTTTAACTATACCCGGAAAGACGGGCTATTATCCAACCAGTTCTATTGGAACGCAATATGCCGTGCCGCCAATGGAGATTTATATATAGGAAGTACCAAAGGACTGTCTGTGGTCAAGCCGGTCATAGATATAAACCCGAAGGAAGCTGTTCCCTTGGCGTTTACCCATGTCCGTGTGGCAAATAAAGAGCGATTGTACACAAACGGTACCTTACAGTTACACGAACGCGACAAATCTCTCTATATTGAATTTGCCGCATTGGATTATGATGCATCGACATTTGCCAATTATTATTACCGCTTGAAAGGATTTGACGACAAATGGATAAAAGTACCGGCCAACAGACGACAAGCCGCCTATACCAATCTGCGTCCCGGCAACTATACTTTCGAACTGCGTTATGCACCCGACGCCAAACAATGGCTGGAAGAAATGGCAGAACTCCACATTGCCGTATCACCTTATTTCTATAAAACCATCTGGTTCATTCTGTCCATATTGGTTCTTCTATCTTTCCTTATATATAAGGTATTATCATGGAGGCTTCGTTCGTTAAAAGAACAACAAGAAATACTCCACATCAAAGTAGAGGAACGTACCCGTGAACTGGAAGAACAGAAAAAACTGCTTTCCACTCAGGCAAGCGAGCTCTATCGTCAAAACCAACTATTAAAACAGCAAAACGAAAAAATAACCAAACAAAAAGGGCAACTGATCCAAATGTCAAAAAAGGTGCAGGAATTGACGGTTGACAAACTCGCCTTCTTCACCAATATCACCCATGAATTCCGTACTCCGTTGACATTAATCGTAGGACCTATAGAAAGAGCATTGAAACTAAGCTACAATCCTCAAGTCATTGAACAATTACATTTTGTGGAGCGCAACTCAAAATACTTGCTCTCACTGGTCAACCAATTAATGGACTTCCGCAAAGTAGAATCAGGGAAAATGGAAATTGTCCGCAACCCGGGCAATTTTGCCAAATTACTCAATGAACTACTAGTACCCTTCGACGCATATGCTTCCGAAAGAGGAATAACCATCGAACGTCGCTTCCGCCTTCCTTCATGTGAAATAATGTACGATGAGGATGCCATGCATAAAGTGATTGTCAATTTAATAGGAAATGCTTTGAAATTTACCCCCAAAGGAGGACAAATTACCATCTATGCCACCCCCCTCCGCCAGGAAGAGCAGGAAAAGTTATTCATCTGTATTCGGGATACAGGACCAGGACTTCCCGAAGAAGAGATAGACAAAGTATTCAACCGCTTCTACCAATCACAAAATAAGACGCATTCCTCTATCAACGGACAAAGCGGGACTGGAATCGGTCTCTATCTATGCAAACGAATTGTCCAGTTGCATGGAGGTTCAATTTGTGCCAAGAATAATCAGAGCAAAGGATGTTCTTTCCGTATTTTACTTCCTTTGCAATATGCCGATGCGGACAGTCTGCCCACACCAACAGAGCAAGTTAAAGAACCGGTCGACTCTCCGATGACATTGCAACCTGCCACCAATGGAAAACTGACGATTCTGGTAGTAGAAGACAACAAAGATATGCGCGACTATATCCGTTCCATTCTGGCCGAATATTATAACGTGCTCGAAGCATCCCAAGGTGAAGAAGCATTGACTGTGCTCCAATCCCAGAACGTGGATTTCATAGTCAGTGACTTGATGATGCCTGTCATGGATGGTATGGAACTGTCCCGCCGGGTAAAATCCAATTTTGCCATCTCGCATATCCCCTTCCTGATGCTTACGGCCAAAACATCCAACGAATCGCGCATTGAAAGTTTCCGTAAAGGTGTAGACGAGTACCTTTTAAAACCATTTGATGACACTTTGCTGCTGGCCCGGATATCCAATATACTGGAAAACCGCAAACGTTTCCAACAAAAGTTCTCATACAGTATGGACGTGGATGCACTGAATATCGAAAAAGAATCCAGTGACAAGAAGTTCCTGGACAAAGCAATGCAGATTGTGAAAGAAAACTATAAGAACTCTTATTACGAAATAAGCGATTTCATCGAAGCAATGGGGGTAAGCAAAAGTTTGATGAACAAAAAAATGCAAAATCTGACGGGACAGTCTGCCGGACAATTCATGCGTAACTACCGGCTGAATCTTGCGCGGGAACTTATTATCCGTAACCGGCTGACGCACAATATGAATATATCTGAGATAGCATACGAAGTAGGATTCAATGATCCCAAATACTTCACACGCTGCTTTACAAAACATTTCGGAACAACCCCCAGTTCGATGATGGAGAATGGAACCGACTGACTTATTCCAGAGCGTAAAATGAACGGATTGTATACCATAAATGCTCCGTTTTTCTACGCTCTCGTCTTGCTAAATAAATTATCTTTGCCCTACATTATAATAGCATATTTAATACCCATGAAAAAACAATTTATGACTTGGCTGCTTGCCATCACTACAATGTCAGCTTTTGCCCAACAAGCTACAGTTACAGGACCCGACTCCTTTTTAAGAGTAAATGTATCCGTAAAACAAGGCATCCCCGTTTATTCCGTCACCTATAAGGACAGAACCATCCTGGAAGATTCACCTTTAGGTTTCATTGCCAATGTGGGGGACTTCAGCCGGGATATGACTTTCACCGGACAAAAAGAGAATAAAATAGATAAAACCTATACACAAGACCGTATCAAACAATCACAAATTCATTATCAAGCCAATGAACTTACATGCACCTTTACCAATAAAGAAAAGAAAAATATAAATATAATATTCCGCGTAAGCAACAACGATATTGCTTTCCGCTACGAAATGCCCAAATATGGCGATACAGGAAGCATAGTGATAGAAAAAGAAACGACAGGTTTTGACTTCCCATCCTTCACCACTACTTTCCTGTGCCCGCAAAGTGACGCCATGATAGGTTGGAAACGCACCAAACCCAGCTATGAGGAAGAATATAAGGCTGACGCTCCTATGAATGTACGTTCACAATATGGGCACGGTTACACATTTCCTTGTCTGTTCCATGTAGGAGAAAATGGCTGGGCACTTATCAGTGAAACCGGAGTAGACAGCAAATACTGTGGCTCACACTTAAGCGATGCTACTGCCGACGGACTTTATACCATCGCTTTCCCCATGCCCGAAGAAAACAACGGTAACGGCACGGCATCTCCCGGCCTTGCATTGCCCGGTTCCACTCCCTGGCGTACTATTACTGTAGGCGAAAACCTAAAGCCGATTGTAGAGACAACGATTCCATGGGATGTCGTGGAACCTCTTTACCCAACGGAGCATACATACAAAATGGGACGCGGAACCTGGAGCTGGATACTTTGGCAAGATGGAAGCATCAATTTCGATGACCAGAAAAAATATGTAGACCTCGCCGCCGCCATGGGATATGAATATGTATTGATAGACAACTGGTGGGATACCAACATCGGCCGTGAACGTATGAAAGACTTCATAGACTATGCACACAGCAAGAAGGTTGATGTATTTTTATGGTATAGTTCCAGCGGCTACTGGAATGATATAGTGCAAGGTCCTACCAATTATATGGACAATCCCATTATCCGTAAAAAGGAAATGAAATGGCTGCATAATATAGGAGTAAAAGGAATCAAAGTAGACTTCTTCGGAGGTGACAAGCAGGAAACCATGCGTCTGTACGAAGCCATCCTGAGCGATGCGGATGATCATGGACTGATGGTCATTTTCCACGGCTGTACCCTTCCTCGCGGATGGGAGCGTATGTATCCTAATTATGTAGGAAGTGAAGCCGTGCTCGCATCGGAAAACCTGATTTTCCAACAACATTTTTGCGATGAAGAAGCATTTAATGCCTGTCTACATCCATTTATCCGCAACACCATCGGTTGCATGGAGTTTGGTGGCACATTCCTCAACAAACGCCTCAACCGCAACAATGACGGAGGAAGCATACGCAAGACCACTGATGTATTCCAACTGGCAACAGCCGTTTTATTCCAAAATCCTATTCAGAATTTTGCGTTGGCGCCTAATAACCTGACCGATGCCCCTCAAGTTTGTTTGGATTTCATGAAGCAAGTTCCCACCACATGGGACGAAACAAGATTCATTGACGGCTATCCGGGCAAATACGTAGTACTGGCACGCCGGCATGCCGATCAATGGTATATAGCCGGAATCAATGCACAAAAAGAACCGCTGAAATTAAAGTTGAACCTTCCCATGTGTACTAAAGGAGATAAAGTGATGCTTTATCAGGACGATAAAAAACTAAATCCTCACGCTGAAGAGATAACATTAAAAAGGAATGATGAAGTCAGCATTACGATGCAGGCGGAAGGAGGATTTTTACTTGTGAAATAATTCCTTTCAGAGAATTGTATTTTATCCCTCATGTAGCCGGACAGTCCTTCATCAGGTTGTCCGGCTACATGATTTTTTATAAAAAAGCCTTCTCCTGAGCCTATCTCACCGCCTCCAAAAGACATAAACTATAAGCGAAATAAATACATTTTTTCCCATTATTCATTCGTCCACCCTATAAAACCGTTTGTCCACCCCTGTTTACGGCATAAATTTTACTTTTGTCATGCAATCGGTACTCAACTTTCGGAAGAGACCCCTGCTTTTAAAATTTAATCCTAATCTTAAATATTATGAAGAATAGCTCCAGCATATTTATAAACTCTGTGGTTTGTCTACCTAGAGTATTCAACATTGGATTGTACAATAATCCAACATCTCAATTCAATATATCAGCAACAATTTAATCTACTAATTTAATACTTAAAAAAATGAGGAAACATTTATTATTTTCCGTAATGCTTAGTCTGTGTGCTATGGGTGGCATGATGGTGTATTCCACACCTGTTATGGCTACCGTGGCGCAATCTCCGACTATCAAGGTTCGCGGTCAAGTTATCGATGAACAAGGTGAACCCCTCACAGGAGCTACCGTCAGAATCAAAGACGGACAAGGCGGAACCATTACCGATGTGGACGGAAACTTCCAATTGGAGGTTGCCGGTAACGCTATCCTTTCGATAAGCTATGTAGGCTACAAGGATCGTGAAGTAGCTGTTCGCAACCGCGCCATCATTGAATCCATCCAATTGCAACCCGACAATCAGATGCTTGAGCAGGTAGTTGTCATCGGTTATGGTACACAGAAGAAATCCGACTTGACTGGTTCCGTAGCCGTAGTAGATGCGGAAGCCCTGAAACAGACATCCCATTCCAATATCTCCACCATGCTCGAAGGTAAAGTATCAGGCGTACAAGTCACTTCTGACGGACAACCCGGTGCCGACCCTACTGTCCGCATCCGTGGTGTCGGATCTTTCGGTGACACTTCTCCTCTTTATGTTATCGATGGTGTTCCTATGGGTACTTCCATCCGCGATTTTTCTTCAAACGATATTGAAACCATCCAGATCCTAAAGGACGCATCAGCCGCTGCCATCTACGGTTCGCGCGCCGCCAACGGTGTGGTCATCATCACTACCAAACGCGGTCAGAAAGACCAACCGCTGAAAGTAGACTACAAGCTGGGCGGTACCACTGGAAAATATCAGTTCCAGGACAACGCCAATACCAACTTGTTTATAGAAGTATTCAAAACAGTTATCCTGCAGAATCACAATGTGAATCTCTCCGGTGGCGGCGCCCACAACACCTATAATGTTTCATTAGACTACTACAACCAGAAAGGAACACTGGAAGGCGCCGGTCCTAATTACGAACGTTACACGGCACGTGTCAACAACACGATGGACACCAAATTCATCAAGTTCCATACCAGCCTTGTCTACTCTCACTCCGATCAAGACAACATGGGGTTGTCAAACGCTTCCGAATACGTTCAAGGTCTGTATGGCGACGTAACCAATGTGCTGCGTGGTACTTTGCTGATGCAGCCCACCATCAAAGCCTATGACAACTCTACTTGGGTACTTGACAATCTGGTAGGTATCGCCAATAACTTCAACTATGACTCTTACGGCTATGGTGTTTACTACGATACTGTACATGGTGACATTTCGGCTTCCAACCCCTTGCTAGTCAACAATCTGCTGAAGCGCAACACCCGCGTGGACCGCTTCGTAGGAACAGCTTCCGCCGATGTGGATCTCCTGAAGATGATTGGCGTTGACAGCAAGAATCACAAGCTCAACTATAAAGTCAATCTCTCTTACAGCAAAACCCATTGCAAGGACTTCACCTGGATTCCCGCATGGGTACAGAGCAATCGTGTCTATCTGGCCAAGAGCAACGAACGCCTCACCAAGGCTAGCCGTTCTTATGCCGATGCTTTGATTGAAAACGTGCTGACTTATGATGCTACCGTCGGCAAACACCATTTTAACCTGGTAGCCGGCCAGACTTACGAAGAAGAAAACACCGACCTGTTGACAGGCTGGGGCGTCAACTTCACCGAGCCTTACTTCCTGCAACTTCAGAATGCCGCCAACACTTATGCCGAAAGCTTCGAATACAAACACACCATCCTCTCTTACATCGGGCGTATCAACTACAACTACGATGACCGTTACCTGTTCTCGGCAACCGTGCGCCGCGACGGCAGTTCCCGCTTGTCCAAGAATATCCGTTGGGGTACTTTCCCCTCCGTATCTTTAGGATGGCGTTTTGACAAGGAAACTTTTTTCCCTTTCAACAGAAACATTGTCAACATGTTCAAGGTACGCGCCAGCTATGGTGAACTCGGTAACGAAAACATCGGTGAATACATGTATCAGGCTGTAATGGCACGTAACAACATGACTTATAGCTTTGGTAACACACCCATCACCGGTTCTGCCATTTCTACTTTCGTAGACAATAACCTTTCTTGGGAAAAGAAGAAAAGCTACAACGTAGGTATCGACCTCGCCTTCTTCAACAACCGTTTGGAATTCACCGCTGAATGGTACAAAAATACCAGTGAAGACCTGCTGTATGCCGTTCCAGTTCCTGAGCAAGCCGGTGTATCCAACACCACTGTAACGATGAATGCCGCCTCGATGAATAACTCAGGTTTTGAATTTACGACTACCTACCGCAACCGCGACCACGACTTCAAATATGAAGTGTCAGCCAACTTGAGCACCATCCGTAACCGCGTAACCTCATTGGGCTTCGGTACCGATTCATATATATCCGGTGCCTACATCACCAACGTAGGTGAAGAAATCGGTAAGTTCTACGGATGGGTTTATGACGGCATCGCCCGCACACAAGCCGACCTGGACAACCATGCCACACAAGAAGGTGCCCAGATTGGTGACTGCCTCTATAAGGACGTAAGCGGTCCCGACGGAAAGCCCGATGGAAAGGTGGATGCCTATGACCAAGTAGTACTGGGCAGCGGTATGCCTAAGATCAACTTCGGTTTGAACGCCCGCTTTGAATACAAACGTTTCGATCTAAGCATCGCTACGTTCGGTGCACTCAACTATCACGTAAGCGATGATATCCACAACTCTCTGAACTCCTGCTACGGCTGGGGCAACAAAGATGTAGCCATGCTTGACGCGAACCGTTTCAGTGAAGACGGCAGTACCTATCTTTCCAACGTGCCACGTACCTATGTTACCAACAGTGCCAGCTTGGCCTGGAACGATCTCTTCAGCGACCGCAAAATTCAGAACGCAGCTTATTGGAAAATTGCCAATATAGAATTGGGCTACAACTTCCCCAACGAATGGTTTGGCAAATACATATCCGACGTACGTCTCTATGTGTCAGCACAGAACTTACACACATTCACCGGGTACAAAGGTTATAATGTAGACTATGCAGGAGGTACATTCACACCGGGATATAACTTCTGTTCTTATCCTACCGCACGTACCTTCATGTGTGGTGTTCATTTCACTTTCTAATCACTAAAAACATAACAATATGAAACTCAATAAATATGCATTGGCTCTCATTTTGGGATTAGGCACATTGGCTTCTTGCAATGATAATTTGGAGCTGCTGAATCCCAACCAGCAAACCTCAAACACATTCGGCTTCAATGCCGATGATTTGGAAGAGAGCGTTATTGCCGCCTATAACCATATCCGTATGGAAGGTTCTTACGCCCGTGTAGGCTACACCATCGACGTGTGTCGTGGTGATGAAGCATGGAACTCATCACAAGTATGGTATCTGCCTTTCGATGACCTGAATGCGGAAGTAACCTCGGACATCACGTGGTGGCCCTGGCGCGAATGGTACTATACCATTAATGTATGTAATTTTGCCATTTCCCGTTGCGATGAAGACAACAGCCAGCTTTCCGAGAAAATGAAACGCATCAAAGGACAAGTACTCTTCCTGCGTGGCCTGTCATACTACAATCTGGTTGGTTATTACCAGAACCCACCCCTCATCACAGATTATGCTACCTATTCTTCATTGGATGGACTTTATACCGGCAACAGCACATACGATGCCGTACTCGACCAAGTGGAAAGTGATTTCAAAGAAGCCATGGAATTGTTACCCTCACGAGATCAAGGTGGTGAATGGGAAAAAGGACGTGCCACCTGCGGTGCTGCAGCCGGCTACTATGCCCGTGCGCTCATGACACGCCATAAATTCAAAGATGCCCTTACTGTGCTGAAAGACATTATCGGCAAGAAATATGGTACTTATGAACTGATGGATAACTATGGCGACAACTTTCGTGAAGGTCCTGCCTATGAGAACAACAAAGAAAGCCTTTTCGAAGTGCAATTCCTCGACTTGGAATCACAAGGAACCGATGACGAGTGGACTCCGGTGAACACCAGTCCGAATGCCACCCAAGGTTCGGCCATCGAGAGTAACTTCGCTCCCGGCAATTATGGTGGTTGGGCAGACATCTCGGCTTCCCCGTGGCTCTACCATCTCTTCAAAGCTGAACGTACAACTGACGGGAAACTCGACCCACGTCTGTACTGGACCATCGGTACTTATGAATCCGACTGGGAAGATTTCGAGTTCGGTAATGTAGCTTATACGAACAAGCTTACAGCCACTGACAACATCGTAACCAACAACACATACGGTGGTCTGCCCATCGCCAAGTTCACAAACCTTCGTACCGGTCTCTATAGCACGGTTATTACAGGTTTGCACGATGGAATCAACTTGCGTCTGATGCGTTACTCCGATGTGCTGCTCCGCGCCGCCGAATGTGAAAACGAAGTCAACGGCCCCACACAACAGGCCATCGACTGGATTAACGAAGTGCGCAACCGTGCTGACTTGCCCGACCTTGAACTGGCTGACTTCCCTACAGCCGACAAACTCTTCGAGCAGATTGCCAATGTGGAGCGTCCGAAGGAATTCGGGTGCGAGTTCGGACGCGGATTCGACCTTATCCGCTGGGGATTCTTCTATAAAAATGACCGTTTGCAACAACTCAAGGAACACAGCGTCGTACGCCGTTCTTTAATCGGAACCAAGGACCCTGTAAACTACAACGATATCGCAACCGATCCCGAACTGAAAAGTTCTTTCGACACTTACTTACCCGGACACGAATTCCTGCCCATCGTACAGCAGTTGTTGAACAAGAACCCCAATTTGAGTGGTAACTCCGCGAACTTCAGCACAGACAACTCTACTTATTTCAGTGAAAATGGATGGACAGTTCGTCCGGTTGTTGACTTAAGCAAATAAACAAACCTATTAAAATTTAAGACAATGAGAATACTCAGAAAATTAGTATACGTTTGCTGTTCCATCACCTTGGGGTTGATGGCATTGTCAAGCTGCGAGGGTGGCGAGTTATATGATGTAAACGCCCCTGACTGGATCTCCGAGAAAGTGGACTCTATAGCAGATTCAAAGAAAGAGCCGGAAGAAGAAGTACTGGAAGGTATGCAGGAAGATGTCTACTCCTTCGGTAACACAGACTACACCTCCGGTTTCTGGACAGCTTTCTCCAAGTATTACGTCGTGCCCGACGGGCAGAAATGGCATGGGGTGTTCAATCTCAACATCAATCCCGCCGACAATACCTATTATAAAAACTTCGCCCTCGTCATTACCAACGATACAGACCGTGGAGGAGAAGGATATACGGAATATGGTGCTTATCGTTTTGACACTACAAACGATACTTTGACCTATAACTCCCAATGGGGTTCCCATCTTTTTTTCAAATACACATCCAGCACGCTGATGCTGTCACCCGTTGATAATCTGGACGAAACTGTACAGAAATTGGGCGGCAAAGTGACACTCACCGTAGACCGAACCAGTGAAAATGCCTTCTCTATCAAAATCCAGAACGCCTCGGCAACCAAAACCTACAAACAGCCGTACAAGTTACCCAATCTGAATATAGACAAGAGCAATACCAACATCCGCTGTTTCCTAGTACCTGAAGGCTCTTATATCAACTTCTTACAA
>ENA-ORLF01000636-ORLF01000636.1-human-gut-metagenome-genome-assembly--contig:-NODE-636-length-12273-cov-3.52505_pt1 | contig 12273 bp, 14 predicted proteins | sample MGYA00243066_ERZ508822 | MGnify/ENA primary metagenome ERZ508822 (study PRJEB26277, sample SAMN04329791) | human gut metagenome | biome: human-associated habitat | host: Homo sapiens | place: USA... | reverse complement strand
AGCCAGATTACAATCCTGCAACCCCTCTCAAAATGCCCAGCCCCGTCTCCCAGCTTTTTTCCGGGTGGAACTGGGTGCCGTACACCCTGCCCGCCCTGACCACGCCGGTCACGGGGATGGAGTAATCGCTGACAGCAAGTGTACTCTCGGTACAATTTTTGCCGTAGTAGCTGTGGACGTAATAGACATACTCGCCCTCACGGATGTATCGGAAAAGCGGGTCATCCCGTACGATGTGCAGGGCGTTCCAGCCGATCTGCGGCACCTTGAGGGATTTGTCTTTCAGGTCAGGTTCCAGCGGGCAGACCTCGCCTTTGACAAAGCCCAGACCCCCATGCTCACCGTATTCATAGCTTTTTTCAAAGAGCAGCTGCATTCCCAGGCAGATGCCCAGCAGGGGCTTTTGCGCCGCCTGCTCCCGGATGACCGGCACCAGACCGGTGGCCGAGAGCTTGTCCATGGCATCGCCAAAGGCCCCCACCCCCGGCAGGATGAGCCGGTCAGCCTTGCGGATGGTCTGTGCATCGGCGGTCACAACAGCCTCCAGCCCCAGATGCGTCAGGCTGGAGCGCAGGCTGAACAGGTTGCCCACGCCGTAATCGATGATCGCGATCATACCAGCAGTCCTTTCGTGGAGGGGATCTCATCCCGGTGGGCGGCATCAATGGCGACTGCCGCAACCAGCGCGTGGCCTGCCCCCTTGAAGCAGGCTTCGAGAATGTGGTGGGTATTTTCCCCTGCAAATTGTACAAAGTGGAGCGTTGCGGGCACATTGCGGGCAAAGCCCAGCCAGAACTCCGCGGCGCATTCCACATCGAAATCGCCCACCTTTTCGGTCTTGCAGTGGACATCCCAGTTCAGGGTGCACCGGCCCGAAAGGTCTACCGCGCAGAGCACCAGCGCCTCATCCATGGGCAGGTAGAAGCTGCCATACCGCTGGATGCCCCGCATCTCGCCCAGCGCCCGGGCAAAGGCCTGCCCCAGTGCAATGCCGATATCCTCAGCCGTGTGGTGGTAATCCACCTCCACATCCCCGTGGCAGGTGAGCACCAGGTCAAACCGGCCATGGCGGGCAAACAGCTCCAGCATGTGGTTCAGGAACCCACAGCCGGTATCCACCTCATAGCGGCCCGCACCGTCCAGATTCAGGGTCAGCTCGATCTGGGTCTCGTTGGTGTTGCGTTCCAGTGTCACTTCCCGCATGGGTCATTCCTCCATTATTTTGTCAAGGGTGTTCAGGAAAATCTGCATCTGCTCCGGCGTGCCGATCGTGATGCGCAGCCAGTTTTCAATGCGCGGGGCATCAAAGTGGCGCACCAGAACGCCTTTTTTCTTCAACTTCCGGTACAATTCGCCGCCGTTTTTCTTTTGTGTAGAGGCAAACAGGAAGTTGGAGCGGCTGTCCAACACCGCAAAGCCCCGGGCTTCCAGCTGCTGTTTTGTCCATGTGCGGGTGTCCACGATGGCGGCACGGGTCTTTTCAAAATAAACGGTGTCTTCCAGCGCGGCCTGCCCTGCTTTCAAGGTCAGGCGGTTGATGTTATAGGGGTTCAGGCTGAACTTGACCCGGTTCAGGTCCGCGATGAGGCTGGCGCTGCCCATGGCAAGGCCCAGCCGCGCTCCTGCCAGCTGGCGGGATTTCGAGAAGGTCTGCACCACCAGCAGGTTGTCGTACCGGTCAATGAGCGGCACGCAGCTCTCGCCGCCAAAGTCCACATAGGCCTCATCCACAATGACCACATTGTCAGGGTTCGCTTTCAGGATGCCCTCGATGGCACTGCGGGGCAGGGCCAAGCCGGTGGGAGCGTTGGGGTTTGCGATGACGATGGTCTCGTTCAGGCCGTAGTAATCGGCGGGGTCAAGGGTGAAATCCTCCTTCAGCGGGATGATATGGCTGGGGATGTGCATCAACCCGCACCAGACGCTGTAACAGCCATAGGTGATGTCGGCATAGGCCAGCGGGTGCGTCTCGTCACAGAAGGCCCGCAGGGCGAAGAAGAGGTTCTCGTCGCTGCCGTTGCCGGGCATGATCTGGTCCGGCTGCAGGCCAAAGTGCACCGCCGCCGTTTTCAGCAGGTCGGTGCAGGCGGGGTCGGAGTAGAGACGGAGCTTTTCCACCTCGTGCTCGCTCACCGCCGCTACCACCGCCGGGCTGGGCAGATAGGGGCTTTCGTTGGTGTTCAGCTTGATGTATTGCTGGTCCTGCGGCTGCTCCCCCGGGGTGTAAGGGGTGACTGTTTCAAGTTTCGGAGAGAGATATTTACTCATAGCAATTTCCTCACTGTCAGCGTCCTCGCCCTCTCAGGCGCTTCGCGCCAGCTCCCCCAAAGGGGGAGCCTCTGGCGGTTTTCCGTAACCTTGCGGGAAATTGCCAAAGCCTCTCCCTTTGGGAGAGGTGGCATTGCAAAGCAATGACGGAGAGGGCGAGCCGCCTTTAGTCCTCTTCATATCTTATCGTCACACTCTTCGCATGGGCGTGCAGGCCCTCGCGCTCGGCAAAATCGGCAATGCGGGGTGCCACCTCGCCCAGCGCCTCGCGGGTGTAGTAGAGGAAGCTGGACTTCTTCACAAAGTCGTCCACACCCAGCGGGCTGGAGAAGCGGGCCGTGCCGCTGGTGGGCAGGGTGTGGTTGGGGCCTGCAAAGTAATCGCCCAGGGCCTCGGGCACATTGCGGCCCAGGAAGATGCTGCCTGCGTTTTTGATCTCGTTCAGCACCCCAAAGGGGTCCTCCACGCAAACCTCCAAGTGTTCCGGCGCGATGATATTGCAGGCCTCGATGGCCTTGTGCAGGTCGGTGCAGAGGATGATCTTGCCGTTGTCGTCCACGCTGGCGCGGGCAATGGCGGCACGGGGCAGCTGGGGGATCTGCACCTCCAGCTCTGCCTGCACGGCCCTGGCCAGCGCCGGGCTGTCGGTAACAAGAACAGGGCTGGCCAGCTTGTCGTGCTCGGCCTGGCTCAGCAGGTCTGCCGCCACCCAGGCGGGGTTGCAGCCGCCGTCGGCCAGCACCAGGATCTCGCTGGGGCCAGCGATCATATCAATGCCCACCTTGCCGAACACCTTCCGCTTGGCGGTGGCAACGTAGATGTTGCCGGGGCCGACGATCTTGTCCACCGCCGGGATGGTCTGGGTGCCGTAGGCCAGCGCGGCCACGGCCTGTGCACCGCCGGTCTTGAAGATCTTGGTCACACCGGCGGTGGCGGCAGCAGCAAGGATGACCGGATTCACCCTGCCGTCCTTTCCGGCGGGGGTGGTCATCACGATCTCCGACACGCCCGCGACCTTGGCCGGGATGACATCCATCAGCACGGTGGAGGTATAGGTCGCCGTGCCGCCGGGCACATTTACGGCCGCCTTTTCAATGGGGGTATATTTCTGGCCCAGCACGATGCCGGGCTTCTCGTTGATCACGAAGTTCTTGTGCACCTGCTGGCGGTGGAAGCTCTCAATGTTGGCGGCAGCCTCCCGCAGGGTCTCAAGGAAATAGGGGTCCATATTGGCAAAGGCCTCATCGATCTCCGCCTGCGTCACCTGCAGGTCATCGATCTTTGCCCCGTCAAATTTCAGCGCGTACTCCTTCAGCGCCTCATCGCCCCGGGCACGGACCTCGGCAATGATGCCGTCCACCACATCCTCCACGTTTTTCTCCGCGCGGATGTCCCGGTTCAGGATCTCCTCGGGCCTGAGCTCATCAAAATTATACAGCTTGATCATTTTGTTTCCTCCTGCAAGGTCTTGCGCAGCGCTTCCAGCATGGCATCCATCTCGTTGTGCTTGAACTGGTAGCTGGCCTTATTGGCAATGAACCGGGCCGAGATGGGCATGAACTCGGTGACCACCCGCAGACCGTTCTCCCGCAGGGTGGTGCCGGTCTCCACGATATCCACAATGACATCGGAAAGGCCCAGAATGGGGGCCAGCTCAATGGAGCCATTCAGCTTGATGATATCGATATCCCGCCCGATGGACGCATAGTAGCTCTTTGCAATGTTGACGAATTTGGTCGCCACCCGCACCGGGCGGCTGGGGTCGTCCTTGTAATCCGCCGGGGCAGCCACGCACATCCGGCACCTGCCAAGACCGGTATCCAGCAGCTCGTAGACATCGGCAGAGGCTTCGGTGAGGATATCCTTGCCCACGATGCCCACATCTGCCGCGCCGTGCTCAACGTAGATGGCCACATCGCTGGGCTTGACAAGGAAGTACCGGATGCCCGCTGCAGGGTTCTCCACCACCAGCTTTCGGGTGGCGTTATAGTCCTCGGTGCAGCCGTAGCCGATGCGGGCCAGCAGGTCATACATCCTGTCGCCCAGCCGGCCCTTGGGCAGGGCCACATTCAGCATGACCCGGCCCGCGCTGTTCCTCTGCACCGGCGGGGTGGGGGCGCTCAGGCGGTCCAGCTCGTCCAGATAGACCGCAAAGCCGATGGCCCCGGCCCCGGGGGTGAATTTCTGCATCAGCAGGTCGTAGCGGCCGCCCTTGAGCAGGGGCCGCGGCAGGCCCTGCAGATAGCCCTGAAAGACCAGCCCGTTGTAGTATTCCATCTCACCGGCAAGGCTCAGGTCAAGGCGGACCGCCCCGCCGGAGGCCTCCAGCGTTTTGGCCAGTGTCCGCAGCTCAGCGGCGGCAGCGCGCATCCGGTCGTTGCGGCAGGCACTCTCTGCCTTTGTCAGCGTTTCCTCGCAGCTGCCGGAAAGCTCCAGCAGGCCGGTCAGGGCATCGGCCCCGGCGGCATCCAGCCCGGCGGCCTGCGCGGCGCGGCGCAGCTCGTGCGCATTCTTTTCCCGCAGCTTTTCCAGCGGGCCGGGGGGGGCATTCGCCGGCACGCCCACTGCGTCGAAGGGGACGAACAGATAGCCCATGTGGCTGACTTCCCGCACCCACGCGGCCCCCAGCTGGGCCAGGCTCTGCGCTGCCAGCCGGACCGCCTGCTGCACCTGTGCTTCCCCCACCGCACCCAGCATCTCAAGGCCCATCTGGGAGATCTCCTGGAAGGTGTGGCTCTCTGCCGAGGGGCGGTAGACGTTCTCATGGTAGTAATACCGCAGGGTCTCGCCGGGGGCGGGCTGGGCCGTCTTGGCGATAGACAGGGTCACGTCCGGCTTGAGCGCCAGCAGACGGCCATCCAGGTCGGTGAAGGTGATGACCTGCTCCGAAGACAAAAAGCTCCGGTTCTCCTGATAAAGCCCGTACTCCTCAAAGCGGCCCATGTGATATTTGCGGCAGCCCGCCGCCTCATACAGCGCCCGCAGCGCAAAGGAGGCCCGCTCCTTGGGCTGCAAACTGTCCAGACTGAATTCCATCTCGATCTCCTCGTTCCCTCTCTGCGTATTTCCCACTTCTTTTGTTTATTTTACTTTATCGAGATAAAGTTGTAAAGTATGAAAGTGACAGCTTTTCAGCCCTATCTTACCGTTTTTCTGTGCGTTTGTACAGAAAGGCGAAATCATTTCACCCCAGCGCCAAAACAGATGATGGAGAGCAAAAACCGGGGATGCAAAAAGGCCGGGCCGGTCTCCTGCATTGGAAACCGACCCGGCATCTTTCTTATTTTGCAAGCTTCAGATTCTGCGGCTCTTTGGGTGTGAACACAAGTTTCAGGTCCATACCCATGCCGTCTGCCAGACGCTTCAGCAGCTTCAAAGATGGGTTGCGTGTTCCATTTTCCAGCTTGCTGATATCCGCCTGATTGATGCCGGTGCGTTCGGCCAGCTCCTTCTGGGTCAGGTTCTGAGAAATGCGTGCATCTGCCATCGCCCGGATGATATCCATTTCCGGCTGGTTCTCTTCCCACTCCTTGCGGAACTCCTCATTTTTCAGCTGTTCATTCAAATACAGATCCAGTGTTTTCATCTGATTCTCCCTCTCTTTCCAAAAAATCTTTCCGGTACTGTTTTGCCCGTTCAATTTCACTCTTGGGTGTTTTCTGGGTCTTTTTGATAAAGCCGTTCGTCAGAATGATCCTTCCCCCATAATAGAAGAAATACATGACCCGCGAAATATCCGTTCCAACTTTTCCGCGGATCTCAAAAATCCCATCATCCAGATGCTTGCTGTATGGCTCCCTCAGACGGTTTCCCTGTTCCTGTAAAACCTTTAGGGTCATTACCAGCTTGCTCCGCATTTTGATATCCAGTTCATCCAAAAAATCTTCCGCAGGGCGCTGGCCATCTCTTGTTTCATAAAATTCCACCACGAACGGTCCCATTTCAAAATCCTCCCTACACTTTTCCCCTTTCAGTATATGGCAGATATGCCATATTGTCAAGCGCAAAAAGGCCGCCGCCCATTCGAAAACAGGCAGCGGCCATACAGCTCGATTTTTGTCTTTTAGCCCAGCAGCGCCAGCACACCGGCCTTGGGGCGGGCACCCACAGCCTGATTCACAAGCTTGCCGTCGCGGAACACCAGCAGGGTGGGGATGCTCATCACGCCGAACTGAGAGGCCAGCTCGGGCTGTTCATCCACATTGACCTTGCCCACCTTGACATCGGTGCGCTCCTCGGCCACCTCGTCCACGATGGGGCTCAGCATCCGGCAGGGGCCGCACCAGGTGGCCCAGAAGTCCAGCAGAACAGGCTTTGTGCTGTGCAGCACCTCGGCTTCAAAATTTTCTTTGGTAATGGTAACAACAGCCATATCGGTTCCCTCCATTTTTTATCCGCACCCTCTGCGGGGGCGGTCAGTTCCCTCAAAAGAAGGAGTGATTCTTACTTATGGCTCTAGTATACCCCAAACGACAGGATTTTTCCAGAAACAATCTGTGAACAAAAAAGGCGGCGGCCCGCCCGCTTGGGGAGAGCCGCCGCCCTGTGTTGTTCTTTGGAGTTCTCCGGGCTGTCTGGTCAGAACGATCAGGCCGTGACCCAGGCGATCGCGGTAACGGGCCACCAGCCGGTCAGGTTCAGAGCGGTGTAAACGCCAACGATCGCATTGCCGATGGACTTACCCATGTAATCGGCAGCGGCATTGATGCCCTTTGCTGCCAGATCTGTGATATTCTCGCCGTTCTTCTTGTTGTTCTTGATCCAGGTACGGGTCTGATCCAGACCCCAGATCAGGTTTGCAACAGAAATGACTGCGCCGATCGTCCAACCCACAGCAAACGGAGCGGTAAAACCGTCGCCGCCGCTGGTATAGGTCATTTCTTCTTCGTTCATCACGTTGTAGTTCGCGGGCAGCATGAGCTTCTTTTCCATAATAATACTCCTTTACAAAAGCATTTATTGCACGGTGCAGCATACACCGCAGGTTACAGAAAACAGACCCGGTATCCCACTTTCCCGGCTTACAGGATCAGCAGAACAGCGCTCAGGGGAGCCAGAGCCACCACCATGGTGCTGGAAACGGCATCCCGGACAAAGTTGGCTGCGGACTTGGACATATCCTCGCCGATAGCATCTGCGGCACGGCCCAGAACGGTGAAGAGGTTGCCCTCACGGTTGCTCTTCTTGTTCAGCCAGTCCTTGGAAACGGAAATGCCCCAGATATAGCTGGCACCCAGCACCACAGCACCCACGACCGTAGCGGCAGTGGATGCAAAGCCGCCAATATCGGAACCGCCCTGGGTATAGGTCATCTCTTCTTCGGAAAGCACTGCGGATTCAGCAGGCAGATTCATGTTCTTGTTCATAGGTCTCATACTCCTTTTTTGAGCAGCTTGAACCGATGGTGTTCTTTCCCAATTTACCATCTGGTTTCCAGCCTTATATTACTACATGACACAGTTTCATGCAATGGATTTTGTGAAAAACCATCAAAAATCGGAAAGTCGCATGAAAAAACAAACGAAAGTTTGGTGAAAAGCACTGCAATAATTTCCCACTCAGCCTGCCACGCCCGCGCGGTAGAGATACGGGTCGGTGGTGAAGCTGGCATAGCTGTACAGTACAAGGATCTGGTCGTAGTCGTTGGCCGCAATGAGCTGGTCCAGCCCATAGTTATAGTTGCGGAAATCCACCACGTCGATGGCCGCATAGTTGGCTGTCAGGTAGGGCACAAAGCTGTTGGCATAGCTGTCCTTGATGACCAGGATCCTTCCCTCGCCGTCACCCTCCACCCGGCTCAGGCCGTTGTTGCCGTGCAGGAACATGGCGTACTTATCATACACCTCCAGCTTGTCCAGATCGTACAGGCCGGTGGTGGTGCCCTCGGTGGGCTGGCCCGGGCCGGTGACGTTCCAGACCGTCAGGCTGTTCTGCAGGTCGTACCAGGTAATGGTGTCTGGCTCGGCATTCCAGGTGCGGGTCTTGGAGTAGTGGGTGCCGTAGAAATCCTCACAGGTCTCGGCCGTATGGGCATCCCGGTCAAAGGGGGTCAGGCCCAGCGTCTCACAGAACTGCTGGTAGGCGTAGTAGGCCCCCAGCGTCGTCCAGTGGTGGTCGGTGCGGTAGTAGAGGTATTCCTCTTTGTGCTCCGTCAGGGCGGGCAGGACATCAATGAACCGCCCGTAGGCCTCCCCCTGTGCGGCAACGCCTTCCAGAATGCCCTTCTCATCGATCTGGGGTGCCCCCGCCGGGTCATTCTCAGGGTAGACTACCGCAGCCGACGGCACCAGCATGAGGGTCACCCTGCCCGGGTAGCGCTGGGCAAGGCTCTGGACGGCGGCAAGGTTCTTGGCCATCCCCTTTTCCTCATTTTTCAGGATGCTGTAATGCCGGGCGAACATCATGTGCTCCCGGCCCAGCAGGATGCCGCCGCTCTGGGTCTTTTGGAAAAGGGTGGTCTCCGCCGCGCTCTGCAGGCTGATCCACTGGTCGCGGCCAAACACCTGATCTTTGACGTATCGGGTGTAGCTGGTGAAGTAGTTGTTCAGCCCGTCGGCGGAAACGGCGGTCAGCCTGGGCCGCTGGGTCAGGGTGGTGTTTTCCAGTTCACTGTACGCGCGGTCGGGCGTGGCCATATCCAGCACGAACAGCCCGATAAAGAACAGCCCGAAGGCCACCAGCACCGGATACCGGAACAGAGAGGGAGTTTTCTTTGTATGCTTGTCCATTCAGGTCCCCTCCTCAGAAGTTGAAATACAGGAACGGGCTGTTGGTGCTGCCCACCACATACGCCGTGGAGAGCACCAGCAGCACCAGCACCGCAGCCACACGGGTCACGGTGTGTTTGCGCAGGGCGTTCCAGATCTTCTCAATGAGCGGAGTGCAGCACAGGATGCTGACCGCCAGCAGCACGCCGTAGTTGCGCAGGAAGTAGACCGGAGACGCACCGTCCGAGGGGAAGAAGAGCTTGCGGAACAGCAGCCCGAAGCCCACCCCGGCCTCATTGCCCACAAACATGGCCCAGCCCACCACCACAAGGAACATGGTGTAGATGTGGGGCCAGATCTTGCCTTTTTCCAGATATTTGAGCAGGAACAGCTTTTCAAGGGCCAGCAGGACAAAGTAGTACAGGCCCCAGCAGATAAAGTTCCAGTCTGCACCGTGCCAGATGCCGGTGAGCAGCTCCACCACGAACAGGTTGAAGATCTGCCGCTTCAGGCCCTTGCGGTTGCCGCCCAGCGGGATATAGACATACTCGCGGAACCAGCCGGAAAGGGTCATGTGCCAGCGCCGCCAGAACTCGGTGATGGAGCGGGAGATATAGGGGAAGTTGAAGTTCTGGGGGAAATCGAAGCCCAGCATCTTGCCCATGCCGATGGCCATCAGGGAGTAACCGGAAAAATCAAAGTAGAGCTGGAGCGACTAGGCGATGACACCCAGCCAGACCAGCGGCGTGGACGCATTGGCAAGGCCCACAAAGGTGGTGGAAGGGCTGTCGGCAATGCCGATGATATCCGTCCAGAGCGCGCCGACGGCATCCGCCAGCAGGACCTTTTTTGCCAGACCGAAGGTGAACAGGGTCATGCCTTCCTCGATCTGCTGCAAGCTGTAACGATGCTTGTAAACGTGCAGCTGGGCCGAGACATCCCGATACTTGACGATGGGGCCCGCGATGAGCTGGGGGAACATGACAACATAAGCGCCGAAGTCGATGATGTTGTGCTCAGTCTTTACCTCCCGGCGGTAGACATCAATGGTGTAGGAAAGGGTCTGGAAGGTATAAAAGCTGATGCCCAGCGGCAGGACGCTGATGCCCTGAATGGCCGCAAATCCGGTGCCCAGCAGGCTGTTGATGCTGCGCAGGACAAAGTTTGCGTACTTGAAGTAGAACAGCATCCCCAGGCTGGCTGCAAGGGCGACCAGCAGCAGCACCTTGCGCACGCCGGGCTTTGCGTCAAACACTTCCAGCCCCAGGCCGCAGAGATAGTTGATGAGGATCAGGGCCAGCATGACCGGGAAGAACCGGACCTCACCCCAGCAGTAGAACACCAGGCTGCACACAAAGAGCACCGCATTCTTGAGCTTTGCGGGCGCAAGGTAATACAGCGCCAGCGTGATGGGAAGAAACCGGAACAGAAAGATGATGGTGCTGAAAACCAAGGCTTCGACCTCCTTTTAAAAAAAGAGCTGCTGCAAATGCCCTCTCACACTCGCTGCGCTCGTCAGCTCTCCCTTTGGGAGAGGCGGCAGTGCGGAGCATTGACGGAGAGGGCCTGCAGCAGCCCCATTCAGTTTTATTTTACTCTCCCAGTGCGCTGTCCACCGCGCTGTCCAGATCGGCAGTGCACTCGTTGGAAGCGATGACCATGACCACGGTGTTGTCCTTGAAGGCGATCACGGCGTTCTCCACATTTTCCTGGGCCTGTGCGAACTCAGCGTAGTTGCCGTAGAACGCCACCTGATCCTGCTGGTAAGCAGTCAGCTGGTTTGCAACCTCCTCAGCCTTGCCGTCAGCAGCTTCCACGACCAGCACCATACCGGCATCTCCGTTATCGTTGCTCTTCACGCCCTTGTAGCTCACCACATCCTCAGCGGGCAGGTTGAAATCGTACTCAATGTTCATGGCAGCGATCTCAAACTGGTTGGAGATGGGGTTGGCATCCAGCAGGGTCTCGAACGGTGCGTTCAGGGCATCGGTACTGTTGTCCTCGCCCAGCGGGATGCTGGAGGCCTGGCTCAGCACAGTGGAGGCAGGCTCAGAGGACGCGGCAGAAGAAGCGGTAGAACCGGAAGAAGAACCGCAGCCGGCCAGCAGAGCACAGCTCAGGGCCAGAGAAGCAGCGGTCAGAATGATTTTAGCACGAAGTTTCATGGATTATTCCCTCTTTTATCTATTTTACACCGGTTCGCTCACGCGGAAGAGTTTCCGACAGCGAACCATTGTTATCTTACCATATCAAAGCCCGAATTGCAAACGGCAGGCAGAAGATTTTACGGTTTCTTCACCAGCGCTTTGCCGCTCAGCCCGCGATCTGCTGCAGGGCAGCGATATAGTCCTCAAAGCACAGGCCGCTGGCATTGATCTTTGCGGCATTTTCCACGCCCACATAGCGCCAGTGCCAGGGCTCGTAGGTGATCTCGGTCTTCTCCTCGGCCCCCTTGGGGTAGCGCAGGATGAACCCGTACTCCCCGGCGTGCTGGCAGAGCCAGCGGAAGGCGGCCGTGTTCTCAAAGCCCTCGTCCAGGCCGGTGTGCTCGGGGCTGTTCAGGTCTGCGGCCAGGCCGCAGTTGTGCTCGGAGTAGCCCGGCGGGTTGACGATGGCGGCGGCCATTTCCTTCGCCTTGGCATCGTCATAGCCCTGCTGCTTATAATAGTTGGTCTTTTTCTCGTAGAGATTGGTCTGGTAGGACACGCTGCGGTAGCCGCTCTGCATCCAGACGGTCACGTTCTCCGCAGCAGCAGCCTTCTGCAGCTCCAGAAAGGCATTGCAGGCCACGGTCTGCAGGGTCTTGTTCACTGCGGTCTTGGAGCCGCACTCAGCGGTCTCAAAGGTGTAGTTTTCCGGCATCTGATTGGTGTGGTTCACAAGGATCATCAGCGGGTCGGCCAACATGGCCTTCGCCTCGGCGGCAGTCAGGCCCAGCAGGTTGTCCCGGCTCTCCACGCTCTCGGCGGCGGCTCCGCTCACGGCACTGCTCTCCGCCTTGCTGCTCGGTGCAGCCAACGGCAGGCTGCTGGCCGCACTATTGGCGGCGCTCCCGGCGGCATCTGCCGTGGGCACCGGGGCCTTGCGGTGGGAAAGCAGGAAGGACACACCGCCCACGGCCACGCAGACCACAAGGGTCAGCCCGGCGATGCGGCGGATGGCGCGGTTGCGCCGCCGCCGCCGGATCTCTGCCCGGGTCAGGCGGCGGCGGTGGATGGGTTGCTGCTGATTCATAAGAGACCTTCTTTCTCGGTTCATTTTCTGTATATTATGTTTCTCCGGGGGCCTCCTATGCTCG
>ENA-ORLF01000634-ORLF01000634.1-human-gut-metagenome-genome-assembly--contig:-NODE-634-length-12277-cov-4.63852_pt1 | contig 12277 bp, 9 predicted proteins | sample MGYA00243066_ERZ508822 | MGnify/ENA primary metagenome ERZ508822 (study PRJEB26277, sample SAMN04329791) | human gut metagenome | biome: human-associated habitat | host: Homo sapiens | place: USA... | reverse complement strand
AACACGTTGCAAAGATACGGACATTTGCTAAATCTGCAAATTATCCAAAGGAAAAGATATGTTTTATAACACCTTTTAAGAAGAAGGACGTTTTTTTTACTTCCTTTTTCAGATATACGCTTTAAATGTAAAGAGAAATTATATCCTCACAGAATAAAATGAACCGGTTCTTTTTATCTACCCGCAAATTGCATTATCTTTGTAAACGAATTACAAATACTTAGTATATGCCTGACTATGATTTAATCGCCATATTAGGCCCTACAGCATCCGGCAAAACTCCATTTGCCGCCGCGTTGGCAGCAGAACTCAATACGGAAATCATCAGTGCCGACTCCCGGCAAATATACCGGAGCATGGATCTCGGTACAGGAAAAGACCTGGCCGACTACATTGTAAACGGCAGACAAGTACCTTACCACCTTATTGATATAGCCGACCCGGGATATAAATACAATGTATTTGAATACCAACGCGATTTCCTAACCGCCTATGAAAGCATTAAACAAAAAGGCTGCCGGCCCATTGTATGCGGCGGAACGGGAATGTATTTGGAATCCGTACTCAAGGGATACAAACTACTGCCTGTACCCGAGAATCCGGAATTGCGCAACCGCCTGGCAAATAAATCACTGGAAGAGCTTACCGAAATATTGCAAACCTATAAGAGCCTGCACAATACAACGGATGTAGATACCGTAAAACGGGCCATCCGCGCCATTGAAATCGAAGAATATTATGCTCATACTCCGATAGACGCACGCTCATTTCCACAGCTGAACAGCCTCATCATCGGCGTAGACATAGACCGGGAACTTCGGCGTGAGAAAATTACCCGTCGTCTGCGCCAACGATTGGACGAAGGAATGGTAGATGAAGTACGCCGGCTGATAGATTCAGGCATTTGTCCCGATGATCTCATTTACTACGGATTAGAATACAAGTATCTGACACTTTACGTCATTGGCAAGCTGACCTATGATGAAATGTTCAGCCAACTGGAAATAGCCATCCACCAATTTGCCAAACGCCAGATGACCTGGTTCCGGGGGATGGAAAGACGAGGCTTTACTATCCATTGGATGGACGCCCGGTGGCCCATGGAAGAAAAGATAGCTTTTGTAAAGTCAAAACTCAAAGAGATTTAGTATCTTTGACGGCAACACCGCTTAAGCGGCAGATTTATGAAAATGTTGGACCGATTGAAAGAAACGGATATATGAGTGTAGAACCCGATAAATGGGGCGTAATCTATAACCCCAAAGCCGGAACGCGCAAAGTGCAGAAACGGTGGAAAGAGATTAAAGCATATATGGACAGCAAAGGCGTGTCTTACGACTATGTGCAGTCCGAAGGGTTCGGCTCCGTAGAACGTCTGGCAGGCATACTTGCCAACAATGGTTACCGCACCATTGTCGTTGTAGGAGGTGACGGTGCACTGAACGATGCAATCAACGGCATAATGCTTTCCAACGCGGAAGATAAAGAGAACATCGCTATCGGCATTATCCCCAATGGCATCGGCAATGACTTTGCCAAATATTGGGAAATGAGTTCGGAATACAAGGAAGCCGTAGATTGTATCATAAATAACCGTCGCCGTAAAATAGATGTCGGCACATGTTATTACTATGACGGCCAAAAACACATGACCCGCTATTTCCTGAATGCCATCAATATCGGTCTTGGAGCCCGCATTGTAAAAATCACCGACCAATGCAAGCGCTTCTGGGGGGTAAAGTTCCTTTCTTATTTTATGGCATTCATCTCCTTGATTTTTGAGCGGAAATTATATCGTATGCACCTTAAAATAAACGGCGAGCATATACGCGGGCGCATTATGACGGTGTGCATAGGCAGTGCATGGGGATACGGACAGGCACCCAGTGCAGTACCTTACAATGGCTGGCTGGATGTATCGGTTATCTACCGCCCCGAACTGTTGCAACTCTTTTCGGGAATATGGATGTTGATGGAAGGACGGATTCTAAACCATAAAGTGGTAAAACCCTACCGTACCCAAAAGATAAAGGTATTACGTGCACAAAATGCTTCCGTCGATTTGGACGGACGTATCCTCGACCGGCATTTTCCATTGGACATCGGTGTGCTGCACGAAGCGATAACATTGATTATACCCAACTGAGATATGAACTTTTCATAGCTCGTAATCCATAACTCATAATTCAAAAAAACGTATGATTGAACTGAAAAATAATCCTGCCGGAAACTTCTTTCTGCTGGCAGGTCCTTGTGTTATTGAAGGAGAAGACATGGCAATGCGCATTGCCGAACGCGTAGTAGCTATTACCGACAAACTGCAGATTCCTTACGTATTCAAAGGCTCGTACCGTAAAGCCAACCGCTCGCGTCTGGACTCTTTCATGGGTATAGGTGATGAAAAAGCCCTGAAAATCCTAAAAAAAGTGCACGACACATTCGGAGTACCCACCGTAACAGACATCCATGCCGCCGAAGAAGCTGCCATGGCAGCCGAATATGTAGATATTCTGCAAATCCCTGCTTTCCTTTGCAGACAAACCGACCTGCTGGTAGCCGCAGCCAAGACCGGCAAGACCGTCAATATAAAGAAAGGACAGTTCCTCTCTCCGCTTGCCATGCAATTCGCTGCAGACAAGGTGGTGGAAGCCGGCAATAAGAACGTGATGATTACCGAACGCGGGACAACCTTCGGCTATCAAGACCTCGTAGTAGACTATCGCGGAATACCGGAAATGCAAACCTTCGGCTTCCCCGTCATACTGGACGTCACCCACTCCCTGCAACAACCCAACCAAACCAGCGGCGTTACAGGCGGCATGCCGCAACTGATTGAAACCATAGCAAAGGCAGGCATCGCAGTAGGCGCAGACGGTTTGTTCATCGAAACACACGAAAATCCTGCCGTAGCCAAAAGTGACGGTGCCAATATGCTGAAACTGGATTTACTGGAAGGACTTTTAACCAGATTAGTACGCATCCGGGAAGCAATCAAATAAAAAAACAAGACTCTTTTGTGATTTATTATTTATCACTTCGACAGATAAGGCAAAAACATTTTAAAATCAAATAATGATGAAACATTTATTACGTAACTTATGGATTGCCGCATTAATCGTATGCTGCAACTTCCAACAGGTATCTGCGCAACAACTGCCGCCTATTCCTATCGATCAGGATGTACGTATCGGTAAGCTGGACAACGGGTTGACCTATTACATCCGTAAAAACAGTCTTCCGGCTAACCGCGCCGACTTCTACATTGCCCAAAAAGTAGGCTCCATACAAGAAGAGGACAACCAGCGCGGTCTTGCCCACTTCCTGGAACACATGTGTTTCAACGGAACGACTCACTTCCCCGGAAAGTCCCTGATACAATACCTGGAACGTATCGGCGTGAAATTCGGTGAAAACCTGAATGCCTACACGTCCATAGACGAAACGGTTTATAACATTTCCAATGTACCGGTCAATACTCCGGGTGCTATCGACTCTTGTCTGCTGATTCTTCACGACTGGAGCAACGACCTTACTCTGGATCCCAAAGAAATAGACAAGGAACGCGGCGTTATCAATGAAGAATGGCGTACCCGCATGAGTGCCATGCAACGTTTTCAGGAGAAAATGCTTCCCGCCATGTTTGCCGGAACAAAATACGCCAACTGCTTCCCTATCGGAACTATGGACGTTGTAATGAACTTCAAGCCTCAGACTTTACGAGACTACTATGAAAAGTGGTACCGTCCCGACTTACAAGGTATCATGGTGGTAGGTGACGTTGACGTAGATGCCACTGAAGCCCTGATTAAGAAGATGTTTGCAGATATTCCCGCCCAGCCCAATGGTGCCAAACGCGAATACTACCCGGTAAACGATAATAAAGAACCTATCATATTGGTTGCACGTGACAAGGAACAGCCTTATGTGCAAACCTTTATCTTCAATAAGCACGAAACAACTCCCAGAGAGGAGAAAAGCAACGTGGGTTATCTGATGCAAGACTATGCAGCAACACTGATTACCAATATGTTGAATGCACGTCTGAACGAATTGCTCCAGGCAGCTAACCCGCCTTATATCTATGCCGCAACCTATGACGATGACTTCTTCGTAGCCAAGACCAAGGATGCTTTTACCGGAATTGTAGTCTGCAAGGAAGATGCCATTGAAAACGGTATCTCAACCGTTCTCCGCGAAATCGAGCGTGCACGCCAATTCGGCTTTACCGAAACCGAGTACAGCCGTGCCCGTGCAGAATATCTGCGCCATCTGGAATCGGCTTTCCAGGAACGCGACAAGCGTAAGAATGAAAGCTATGTAAAGGAATATGTCCGTCACTTCCTCGACAACGAACCTATTCCGGGCATTGCCAACGAATATACCATCATCAACCAGATAGCACCGGCCATTCCCGTAACCGCCCTGAACCAGATGATGCAGCAAATGGTGACAGACAGCAACCAGGTGGTAGCCCTGTTCGGTCCTGAGAAAGAAGGCTTAAAGCTCCCCACAGAGGACGCTATCAAGAACCTTCTGAAAGCGGTAAAATCAGAGAAACTTACTCCGTATGTAGATAAAGTTTCCAACGAGCCCTTGATGAAAGAAGCCCCGAAAGGCGGTAAAATCGTATCTGAAAAGAAAGACGATATTTTCGGAACTACTATGCTGACACTGTCCAACGGAGTTAAGGTTATCATCAAAAAGACAGATTTCAAAGCCGATGAAATTCGTATGAAAGGTGTAAGTATGGGTGGTAGCTCACTCTTCCCCGACTCGGAAATCATCAATATCAACGGATTGGATGCAGTAGCATTAGGCGGTCTTGGCAATTTCAGCGCTATTGAACTGGAAAAAGTGCTGGCCGGTAAAAAAGCTTCCGTAAACTACGGAATCGGCGATAAGACAGAAGCCGTAACGGGCAGTTGCTCACCCAAAGACTTTGAGACAATGATGCAGCTCACCTATCTGACTTTCACAGCTCCGAGACGTGACGACAATGCTTTTGCGTCTTATAAAAACCGCAGCAAGGCCGAATTGCAGAACATGGACCTGAACCCGAATTCTTCGTTCAGCGACTCCATCACGTCCACTCTTTACATGAAGCACCCCAGAACTCTGAGAATGAAAGCCGACATGGTAGACAAGATGGATTATGACAAGATTCTTTCCATGTATCAGGACCGTTTCAAAGATGCCAGCGACTTTACCTTTATTTTAGTAGGAAACGTCGATGTGGAAGCCGTGAAACCTCTGATTGAATCTTATCTGGGTGCATTACCCTCTATCAACCGCAAAGAAACATTCAAGGACAACCACATCGAAATGCGCAAAGGAATCTACAAAAACGAGTTTATCCGTCAGCAAGAGACTCCGAAGGTTAATAACTTCATCTCTTACAGCGGTACTTGCGCATACACGCTCCGCAACGATATTCTCATGAGTATGACCGACCAGCTCCTGAACTTAATCTATACGGAGAAAGTACGTGAAGATGAAGGTGGTACTTATGGTGTATATCCTATGGGACAGCTTGTTAAGTATCCTACGGAAAGAGCCGTTCTGCAAATCTTCTTCAATACAGCTCCCGACAAGCAGGAGAAACTGATGAAGATTATCTATGCTGAAGCGGAAGCTTTCGCCAAAAACGGTCCCGATGAAGCCAGCCTGAACAAAGTGAAAGAGTACATGCTGAAGAAACATAACGAAAATCTGAAAGAAAACGGTTACTGGCTGAACAGCATAGACGAATATCTCTATACCGGTATCAATCCGATAAAGGATTACGAGCAGATTGTCAATGGAATCACAGCAAAAGATATCCAGAAATTTGCCAACGAACTCCTGAAGCAGAAGAACCAAATCACTGTTTCAATGATCAGCCCCGAAAAGAAATAGGGGGTCTGCATCAGGAGTCGTAAAGTAGACCTTTAGCGTTGCAGAGTTGACCTTTAGAGGCGTAAAGTAGCTCTTTACAAACCGTACTATCAGCAGTCTGATTTTTCAACTCACAACCAAAGTCACAGTTTTCAAAAGGCTGCGTTGTTCGTGAAGCAGCGCAGCCTTTTTCATATACATTAACCATCTATCCATTATGAACCTCTTTATAGAATTACGCAAGCACGGAAAGTTGGCAGCCAAGCGAAACCCGATGTACGAGAAGAATAAATTCGGAAAATTCTGGATGTACTTCATGGCTGTATTCTGGGCCGGTTATCTGGTATTCTTCGGAACGAGTTTTGCCTTTGCTTTCAACGACGGGGCAACCGAAGCATATCATGTCCTGAACAGCGGGCTCATATTTATCCTCTGCCTGGATTTCCTGATGCGTTTTCCATTTCAGAAAACGCCTGCCCAAGAGGTAAAGCCCTATCTGCTGTTACCGGTAAAACGCAACCGTCTTATCGACTCCCTGCTGATACGTTCCGGATTGAACGGCTTCAACCTGATATGGCTGTTCTTCTTCGTTCCGTTCGCCATCATCAGCATCACCAGATTTTACGGCATAACGGGTGTACTGACCTATAGTATCGGAATATGGTTATTGATGGTGCTCAACAATTACTGGTTCCTGCTATGCCGGACATTGATGAACGAACGCGTCTGGTGGATAATCCTGCCTATACTGGCATACGGGAGTATCGCTGCCGGAATGTTCATACCGGACAACAGTCCGCTATTCGACTGGTCCGTCGACTTAGGAGAAGGCTTTATCCTCGGACATCTTCTCACCTTCACCGGAGTATTTGCAGCTATCGTAGTGCTGTGGTTCATCAATCGCGAACTGATGATAAAATTGATTTATAACGAAATCAATAAAGTAGAAGACACCAAGGTAAAGCATGTATCCGAATACAAATTCCTGGACCGCTACGGAGAAATTGGCGAATACATGCGGCTGGAACTGAAAATGTTATTGCGCAATAAAGTCTGCAAAACGGCCCTGCGCACAGTATTCCTGGTAGTGATTTCATTTACCTGCATTCTGAGCTTCACCGAAGCATACGACGGGCAAGGTATGAAAAGCTTTATCCTGGTTTACAACTTTGTGATTTTCGGCATTCTGTTTTTATCAAGCCTGATGAGTTACGAAGGCAACTACATCGATGGGCTGATGAGCCGCAAGGAGTCCATCTACACACTGCTGCGTGCCAAATATATTCTGTACAGCATCGCCATACTCATCCCCCTGTTCCTGATGATACCGGCTATGGCAACCGGCAAACTGGCTGTACTGAGCTGCATCGGTTGGGCTGTATTTGTTGCAGGCTGTGTATATTTCTGCCTGTTCCAATTGGCCGTATACAATAACAGGACAGTGGATTTGAACGCCAAAATGACCAACCGCCAGAACATGGGAACCGGATTGCAGAATCTGATTTCCGGAGCGGCATTCGGCGTACCTCTGCTTATGAATTTTATGCTGACAACCTTTTTCGGTCCCACAGTTACAGCCTGGATATTGATTGCCATCGGTGCGGGTTTTATATTGACGTCCCGCTTCTGGCTGAAGAATGTATACCACCGCTTTATGAAGCGGCGCTATAAGAACATGGAAGGATTTAGAGACAGCAGACAGTAAGATTTACAATTTAAGATTTATGGCTATGATTCAGATAAGTAATTTGCAAAAGAAGTTCGGCGAAAAGACCGCCGTAAATATCGACAACTACCTCATCAATCAAGGTGATATGCTGGGCTTGGTAGGAAACAACGGAGCCGGAAAGACCACCCTTTTCCGGCTGATATTGGATTTGCTGCAAGCCGACCGCGGAAAGGTCACCATCAATGATATAGACGTATGCAAAAGCGAAGACTGGAAAAACTTTACCGGCGCTTTCATAGACGACGGTTTCCTGATAGACTATCTTACGCCGGAGGAATACTTCTACTTCATCGGCAAGATGTACGGACTTAAAAAAGAAGAAGTAGACGGACGCATCGCTCCTTTCGAGCGTTTCATGAACGGTGAAGTCATGGGACAAAAGAAATTCATACGCAACTTCTCCGCCGGAAACAAGCAAAAGATAGGCATCATCTCCGCCATGCTGCACCATCCGCAACTACTGATACTTGACGAACCTTTCAACTTCCTCGACCCCAGTTCGCAGTCCATCATTAAACAACTGCTGAAAAAATATAACGAGGAACACAAAGCAACCGTCATCATTTCCAGCCACAACCTCAATCATACGGTAGATGTATGTCCGCGCATCGCCCTGTTGGAACACGGAGTCATTATCCGTGACATACAGAACGAAAACAATTCGGCCGAAAAGGAATTGGAAGCTTATTTCAATGTCAGTGTCGAAGAAAACATCGAAACTGAAACTAATACTGAAGAAGAAACACCTACAGAGGAATAAATATGAAACACTCTTTTTCCTGTATAATTGCCTTGACCGGGTTAATACTCTGTTTAAGCTCCTGCCATACCGCCGCTCCCCGTCTCGACTATAAAGCATTGGCACAAGCCTCTGTACGCCTGGGTATGGATATCGGACTGACAGACAACCACAAGCTGTACGTCAATGCCGCCGAGTGGATAGGTACTCCCTACCGTGCCGGCGGCGACAGTAAACATGGAACGGACTGTTCCGGCCTGGTATCCCAACTTTATAAGAAAACCTACCGCATACGCCTGTCGCGCAGCACGGACGGCCAGTTGAAAGAAAGCAACAGGATAGCCCGCCGCAACCTGCGCGAAGGCGACTTGGTATTCTTTACCAGCCGGGCGTCACGCAAGAAAGTGGCACATGTAGGCATCTACCTGAAAGACGGCAAGTTCGTTCATGCCAGTACCGGACAAGGAGTCATTGTGAGCAGCCTCAAGGAAGATTACTATACAAAGCACTGGCTCTGCGGCGGAAGAGTGAAATAAGACGCCCATCCAACATTAAAAAGAGGGTATGCCTAAAGGAAAGTTCACTTATTATTTGTGTCCTTTAGGCACGGATTACACGGATTTCACAGAAGAAGAAGAAGAATAAAGTAAATCTGTGAAATCCGGTTACGTATCATCCGATTCGTCAACGTAACACAAACCGCAACTTTCCGCCCTCTACCAGCTCCTGGTGGCTGATTCGGAAACGTGACAGTCTTTTTCCTCCTAACTCCATTTCACGGATATAAAGCGAATCGTCCGAAGGACGCTCCGTCTCTATCACCAACTGCCCACGTCCCCACACTTCGGCATCAAGACGGATGGTCACTTTGTCGAACACCGGTGTGGAAAGCGTGTAAGACGGTTCGCCCGGACAATCCGGATAGAAGCCCATCATATTGAAGATGGCCCATGCAGACATCGTTCCGGTATCATCATTGCCGGGAATGCCATCGGGGGCATTCTTGAAATACTTCTGCAAAAGACGGTGTAACTCCTTCTGGGTACGCCACTCCTCTCCCTTGAAATAAGAGAACAGATGCGCATAAGCGATGTCCGGCTCATTGGCAGGGTCGTAAAGCCCCTCATCGAAAACACGTTGCAACTTGTCTACGAAAGCCTTCTTCCCACCCATAAGTTGCGCCAGCCCCTTTACATCGTGGGGAACATAGAAAGTATAGTTCCATGCACACCCCTCATGAAAGCCCGGATTAGGTTCAAAGTTTTCGCCCTGCCTCGGGTCAAACGGAGCATAAAACTCACCGTTCGGCAAGATAGGACGGAATGTGCCGTACTCCTTGCTGTAATAATGCTTATATCCCAAAGAACGGTTATAGAAAAGACGGGCATCCTCCTTGTAGCGGCGTGCTTTTTCCTTCTGTCCTTTCACCTCGGCATCCTTGGCAAGCGCCTCTGCCATGCGCGAAAGGGCGTTATCGGCTATGTAGTACTCCAAAGCATGCGATACGGAGTTGTCGTACTGCTCGCGCAAAGGTACATACCCCAATGAAAGATAATCGTCATTATCCGGTCGCAGGAGATTTTCCGCTCCCGGCAATACAGCCCCTTTACGCATCGCCTCATAAGCCAGCTCCACATCGAAGCCGCGCAAACCTTTCAGCCAGGTATCCACAATGACCGGTATAGAAGGGTCGCCCTCCATCGTCAATGTCTCGCGTCCATAGAGTTCCCACTTGGGCAACCAGCCATGCTCACGGTACATGTCGAGCATGGAACGCACCATTTGCAGCTGCCGTTCGGGATACACCAGCGTAAGAAGCTGATGCACATTACGGTAAGTATCCCAAAGGGAGAATACGGTATACCGGTCGCCCTTTGCCGTAAGAATCCGGTTGCTTTCCATTGCCGGATATTGCCCGTTGACGTCCTGCAAAAGGTTGGGATGTATCAGCGCATGATAAAGCGCCGTATAGAAAACAATCTTCTGCTCGTCCGTCCCGCCTTCCACAATGATACGCGACAAATCGTCGTGCCAGCGTTTACGGCTTTCCGCCAATACCTTGTCGAAGTCCTTGCCGGACTGCTCTTTGTCCAGATTGAGACGGGCATTCTCGATACTGACGAAAGAAACACCCATCTGCACTTCTATCTGCTCGCTCTCCCCGGTATCGAATGTCAGAAAAGCGCCGATATCATCGCCCGCCAACTCCTTACGATAACCGGTATACAATTTATACTTACCGTTGTCCGGATCCCATTCGGCCTCCACGCCTGTCATGGGGCGCTGTTTTTTCCAATAACCGGTTTTGAGGGGAGTTTTGTTAACACGCATCACGAAGTAAATAGGAAATACCGCCTGCGGATTGTAGCAGAAAGTACCGAGCAACTTCATCCCCTCAAATTCACACTCGCCGGTTTGCCGCAGGAAAGCTCCGGTTTCATTGGTCAGTCCCTCTCCCAAGTTCAGCAGAATATGACTCCGGCCTTTTGGAAAAGTGAAGCGCGCCACACCGGTGCGCGGCGTGGCAGTCACTTCGGTCTTTACATTATAACGGGTAAGGAAATTAGTGTAATACCCCGGAGAGGCCTGTTCGTCTTCATAACGGCTGCCATACTCCTTGTAGTCTACGGAAAGCTCGCCCGTAGTGGGCATCAGCAGCAACGAACCAAGTTCGGGACATCCCACTCCACTGAGATTGACATGCGAATACCCGGTAAAGAAGCAGTTGTGATACTCATAGGGAGTGGACCACCAACGGGCATCCTTATCGTATTTGTTGTCCGCCGACCCCATCACGTTGAAAGGAACAACAGACATCATCCCGTTGGGGCAGACAGCTCCCGGATTGGTTGTGCCGAAGTTAGTCGTACCGATAAAGGGATTCACATAGTCTACAGGAGAAAAACTTTTCTCCGCAGCCGGAGACACAGCCAGCAGAACAAAGGCAAATACGCCGGAAAGGAATGCTCGTTTCATGGTTCTCAAAAGTTTATGTACATCAGATGATGCTTGTACGTTTGGTAAATTCTATAATTTCGGGAATATAGCCGAATGCCAGTCCGGTTACGGTATCGGCACAGCCATAGTATATGGCAATCCTGCCCGTTTCATTGTCGTGCAAAGCGGCGCACGGGAAACATACATTAGGAACATCGCCCATACATTCGTACGGTTCGCGCGGAGCAAGCAGATAAGGCCCTGAGCGGAACTTTACCTTCCACGGTTCGTCCAAATCGAGCAGAGCAGAACCGAAACTGTAAACATAACCGTTGCAGGAATGCAGCACACCGTGATAAATCAGCAGCCAGCCCTCGGGAGTCTCGACAGGGATAGGACCTGCACCGATTTTGGTGCATTGCCATGCACTTACCTCAAAAGCGGCAGGTGACATCACATGGCGGTGGCGTCCCCAAAACTCCATATCGGGCGACTCACTGTAGAAAATATCTCCAAAGGGAGTATGCCCATTGTCGCTCGGACGGCTCAACATGGCAAAACGACCGTTTATCTTGCGCGGGAAAAGTACTCCGTTACGGTTGAAAGGAATAAAAGCGTTTTCCAACTGGTGGAACGTCTCGAAATCGAACGTATAGGCCACACCGATAGTAGGACCGTGATAGCCGTTGCACCAGGTAACATAATAGCGGTCTTCGATAAAGCACACGCGCGGGTCGTAGCCATACACCCATGTGCCGATTTCCTCATCATCGCATTGGAACTTCAACGGTTCTTCCTTGATGTTCCAGTTTATGGCATCTTTACTGAACCCTACGTGCAGCCGCATGCGACGGTTAGTATCGTCGCAACGGAATACTCCTGCAAACCCGTCGCCGAAAGGTACTACCGCACTGTTGAAAATACTGTTGGAAGTGGGAAGCAAATCACGCGGAATAATGGGGTTTGCTCCACTGCGCCATTATACGTCCTTGCATCCT
>ENA-ORLF01000628-ORLF01000628.1-human-gut-metagenome-genome-assembly--contig:-NODE-628-length-12334-cov-25.6044_pt1 | contig 12334 bp, 10 predicted proteins | sample MGYA00243066_ERZ508822 | MGnify/ENA primary metagenome ERZ508822 (study PRJEB26277, sample SAMN04329791) | human gut metagenome | biome: human-associated habitat | host: Homo sapiens | place: USA... | reverse complement strand
GGTATTGCCTTATATACTACAAATTACTCCTCTGCCAACTCCACCACCAATTTGGCTTCGGTGGCGGCGATGGCAAGCTGGAGTTTATTCTCCAGGTTCGTCTTTTGCAGCATATTGATGACATGGTACTTCACGGTGGATGGCTCGATGCCGAGTTCTTTTGCAATCTCGTTATAGGACAGCCCGCGCACAAGACAGCGCAGGACCTTCATCTCTCCTTTGGTGAACTCGGCGCTCATGGCAGTGCCGATCTCCACGCTGGGCGGTGCATCGGGGAAGATATGCTCCCCCGCCATCGTGCGGCGCACGACCTGCATCAGGGTCCCTTCATCGCCGTCCTTATACCACAGGCTGTCCGCGCCCACGGCTTTTGCGCGTGCCAAGACCTGTGTGTCAATAAGCGAGGTCGCCACCACGATCTTGATTTCCGGGTGCGCTTCTCGTATCTTTTTGGCGGCGGCCAGGCCGTTTTCGCGGTGTTCTGTCTGCACATCCATCAGCACAAGGTCGATGTCCTCAGTATCGCACAGGATTGGAGCCTCTGCAGCGCCGGGGATGGACACAGCAAGCTGATACCCGTCCTCGTTCTGAATATAGCTTTCAAGCAGGCTCCGTACCAGCTTTTGGTCCTCAACGATCATAACGCGTATCATTAGTGCTCTCCTTATCGGGCAGGGTGACTTCCAGAACAAATACAGGCAGGGAATGTACGGTTACTGTACCCCCTGCTTTTTCAATACGGCGGCGGAGCGAGGAAAGCCCGCCGCCTTCCTTTATCTCCGCCTTGGGTGGTGCGCCGTTGTTCGTGATGCAAAGGTGCCATGCCTGTGGCTGATGCTCGGAATCGGCGTACAATTCCGTGGCGCCCGCATGCCGCACACCGTTGGAGGTACACTCCCGCAGGATCAGTGCGTAGAGCTCGCGGGTGGCGCGTGCCGCAGGGTACGCACCGCGCAGCTGTACGGCTGCACCCAGAACAGCCGCCCGCCTTTGCATATAGCTCAGCGGGTCCTCTGTAGCATTCTCCTGCCGGGCGCGGCATAGCAGGGAGATGGAGCTTTCCCACTTCGCAGCTTCGCTCCTGAGCCGGGCGAGGTCATGCTCATGCCGCAGTGCGCGCCGTGCGGCAAGCAGGGTATGGCCGATGTCGTCATGCACCCGAATCTTCATTTTCAGGATTTCTTCCTCCCGCACAATGTCGGGCATATTGTCATATAAGCGCTTTGCGCGGCGGTTCGCATCGGCAAGGCGCTCGTTTTCCTGCTGCAGTGCAGCATGCAATGTGGCCAGCTGGGTGACATCAGTGGCCATCACCTCGGTGTACGGTATACCGTATTTGTCCTGAACAGGGCGCACCGTGAAATGATATACCGTTCCGTCCGGGAATTCGTAGATGCGGGCGGCCTCATCGCGTAGCCGCACACCGCCGCCGGGACTGCGCAGCGCCTGCTCCAGATCCGTAAGGGTCTGCAGATCCCGGCCACAGAGGACTGCGGCGATTTCCTGCATCCTGTGATTGATTAGACGCAGCAGACCATTGCGGTCAAAGTAGCAGATGGCCGCCGGCAGCGTGTCAAAGCCTTCCTTGACGGCGTTGCGGGAGATTCGGGGAATCATAGGCCGCCTCCTTCTGCCGGAAACATCGTGAAATACAAAAGCCCGTCATCGTCCCGTTCAAGCTGCATCTGCGGCAGGCCGGGCAGCGCAGCGGGCGCGTCGGTGCATTGAACGCTGCAGCGCAGCCCCCAGCCCTGCGCCGTATGCTCGGCGCAGAAAAGGATCTCCTGCAATCCCGGCAGGGTCGCTTCTATGATGGCTTCAAAGGCGTCATAGATTGCCACGGCGGATGCAGGGGAAATCTTTGCTGTGTCGGCAATCTGTACGGCGCAGCGTATATCACTCAGGCGCAGGCTCTCGGCCGATTCAAACAGGCTCAGCCGCAGCTCCGTGGTGTCGATGTCCTCCGCCTTGTCGCAGACAAAAACAAGGTTGCTGCGCCGCTTGATATAGGTTCCCAAAATGACGATGTGCTTCAGCAGCCGCCGGGCGGTATCGATATCGTCCGTGGCCTTGAGCGCGATCAGATATTCCTGTATCCGTGCCAGCTGGCGGGCCGTGACGGTCTCGATTTTGTCATACAGCCGGTTCTGCTCGCTCAGCTTCAGCCATTGTGCCTTCTGGGCTGTTTCCGCCTGTATGATGTCCCCGATGTCATGCAATTCCTCCTGCGTGAGACGCAGCTCCTCCAGCAGAGCCACCAGTTCGGTGATGTCCTCCTGCCAGAAAATATACCCTTTCCGGATCGGGTGGCCGTGAAGCTGGGTCGTTGCATCCAACTGGACACTGCCGGTGAGCGCCTGACGCAGCTGCTCCTCATGGAGCGGCGCTGCCTGCATGGAGCATTGCACAGGCACAAACGCCCGGTCCGTGATCAGACCCTTGGCCATAGATACCTCAAACAGCGTGGCATACCCCATATTGGATTGGATAAGCCCGCACCGGATGCACGCCTCAAAGGATGCTGTAAAGGTCAGACATTGCACCACGGTCATATCACCGGCGATCGCATGCATCCACGGCACATTTAAAATATGCTTGTACAGTAAAGCATAGAGGGTGGCAAAAAAAATCGGCACAAGCGGCAGCCAGAGGATGCGCTTTGTATGCGGAATACGGCAGCGCCGTACAAGGTACACCACCGTGAACACGGCACAGGAAAATATCCACAGCAGACAGAGGTAATATACGAACCGATAGGTGTAATCGGGGCTGCCCAGTACCTCCTGCCCGGGTGGGAACGCAAACACAAGCTGATGACAGTCGTTTGTCAGCACCAGGCTGAACAGTACCACAGGGAATACAAAAATCACGTACCGGTACTTGTACAGCGGGGCGGACTGCCCCCGATCCAAAAAGAAAAGCGTATAAAGTGCAAGGGTCGGGATCAGCAGCATCGGGATATAGTACGCATACCACAATCGCCGCAGCATCTCCGGCGTCTGGGCAAAGTCATAGCGGATCAGGCGGATATCCAGCCAGAACAGCATCAGGGCGGCAGCACCCAGCAGGCAGCGGCGGGTCTGTGCGTGCAGGATACGCCACCAGACCGATACCGCCCAGGAAAAGATCAGAATATTATACAGCACCGTGCGCCAAAAGCCGGAATACGGCATATAAAACGCCCGCATCAGGACAGCGCAGAGAATCACCCCTGCAACCGCAGCGGCTAAACACAGGTTGCCAAGCCGTACCTTTGTCATAGTGCCTGTCCTTTCCAAAGGGGAGATCATCCGTCTGTTTCTTTCCAGTATCATTATGACGCAATCTGCACTTTTTTGCAATAGTACTGAAAAAAGCAGAAAAAAGTCCAAAAAACTATCCAAATGGTGGGGGCAGAAATCGTCCGATTCCTGTATGATGAAGCTGACAAATCGTATTCTTTGCAGGAAAGGAGGGCTACGCCGTGCGGAGGATCGTTTTGGACGCGCAATACTCTGTGATGACGAGCGCATTGACAATGGCACTGAAACAGGGCGGGCCGGACTTCCAGGTGCAAAACGCTGGTCCTAAGACAAAGGATATTGTAAAGCTATGCCGTTCCTGCAGGGCGGATGTCCTGCTGCTGGAGGTCTGCCCACATCCGCCGCGCACCCTGCAGGACAGACTGCTGCTGGCAAACGACCTGCGGGATGTCTGCCCGCACTGCAAAACGGTACTGCTTGTGGATGAGGCCGAATATCCCGAGCTGGCCACCGCTGTGTGCCTGGCAAAAAAGGACCATATTGTCGATGATTTCGTCTACGCTTCCGTCTCGCCTGCCTATCTGAGCGCTATGATGGACACTTTATGACCAAAAGGAGGACAGCTATGAAAAAAGTACAACGAACGCTCGCTGCTGTATTGGCAGCCATGATGCTTATGGCTTTGGCCGGTTGCTCCAAGGGGGATGTGACCAAAGAGGTCAATTCCGGTTTATCCGACCTGAAAGCGCAGGCCGCCGAACCGGCTGTTGAACCCCAGACGGAGACCCCGGCAGAGCCCAAGACCAACGCGGCATCCGAGCCTGCATCCGAGCCTGCATCCGAACCTGCATCGGAACCTGCTGCAGAGCCGGAGCCGGAAGCTACCGCCGAACCGGCCCCTGCTTCCGCTCCTGCAGAAAATCCCGATTATCCATCGGCCGCCGGCCTGAACACCCAGACCCTGGAGGCATTCGGTTCGGACTATACGCTGGTGCTCAACGTGACCTGCCCCGACCAGGGCTGGTACAAGTCCGTTTCGCCCCGTTTCGCGGATATCAAGCTGTTCCCGACTGATGACCCCAGCCATATCTTCTCCGGCGACCCGCGCATAACCTTTGAACTGAAAAGCGGGCTGGACAAGATCAACTATTATTACGACGACTTTGAAAACGTGGAGGAGCTTGCCCCGCGCACCATCGGCGGCGTGGAGATGGCCGGACGTACCTACAAAAACGTAGGTATGTTGTGGACGGAATACTACGGCGAGATGCCCACCGGTGGCTGGCTGGCCATCAAGATCTCCGGCGTAGACATTGACCCCGGCACCGAGGGCGACACCATTCTGAACAGCGTTACCTTTGGCTAAGGAAACACCGCACAATTCCCGCCTAGCGGCTTAAGCACCGCTTCGGCGGCTGCGGCACGGCATCTGCGTTGCCAAAATGCTCGATAAGACAATCCAGTATTATCTGCGCTTTTGGCTTAGCAGCTGCCGCACCTCGCTTGCCGTATCGGCACTTAGAATTATGCGGTATTGCCCTAAACACAGGCAGTTTGCTGCACTCTCAACCGAAAGGCGGGTGAACCAACCATGAAAAAACGCTGTGCCGTACTATTGGCGGCGGTGATGCTGCTGTCGGCGGCAGGCTGCGCACAGGACAGCAAGCGGCTCGAGCCGAGCGAACCGGCCGCAAGCGCTGTGAGCGAGACCTCCGCTGAAAATGTTGAAGCTACGGAGGAAACCCCGCAAAAGCCGCAGCCCTCCCGCAGGTTTGATGATTCCCGCATCTCTACGCTGTATGATGTGGAATTCAGCTACACCGACCCCAACGGCAACAAGGACACCTATTTTTACGAGGTCCCGCAGATCGATGATGACACCGAGGGCGCAAGGAACATCAACGAGATGATCGGCTACCGCTTCGGCTATCTGGTAGAGCGCGCCGAGGACGCCCGCTCCCGCAATGATTTTATCGACACAAGCTACATCATCTGGATAAGCACCTGGACCGGCCCGGTGCTGAGCCTGCAGATCACAAGCGTTGACACAATGTACAACCGCGATGTGGGCGCCTACCATTACAACTTTGAAACGGGCAAGGAACTTTCCAACATCGAAATGCTCGAGTACCTTGGCTACACCGACAACGACCTGACCTTAAAAGCACTGCAGCGCGCCGTGGCCCAGCATTTCGATACCTACTACGGCGGCGACCCCACCTACGCATCCGAGCTTTGCAAGATGCGCGCACAGAGCCTGAACGGGCTGAGCGATGTATTTACCTACTTTGCCGTCTACCCCTACTACACAGGCGGTCTTATCGTCACCGTGCCGATGTACACCCTTGCCGGGGCCGGCATGATGTGGACGGACATAGATGTTTACCCCGACAAGCGGCAGGCCAGCGGCCAGATCCTGCACGGGCAGGAGGAATGGTTTACCTGCGATGTGACTGCCACAGGCGAGGTGACGGTACGCGCCCTGACCGACTATGTTACCCCTGACGGCGCTGTGACCTACCAGACCATGAAGGAATGGTACGAGTTGGGCGACAAGACCGAGTTTGCGGTCAGCGGCTGCTACGGCGACTATATAAAGATGCTGATGACCAGCATCGGGCAGGACTACGCCCCCTATGTTTTCCTTCTGACCGAGAACGGCAATGTCGAATACATTGATGTCATCAGCGGCGCACAGTGTGGCACCATGGTCAACGGCGGTCCGCTCTTCGGCATCAACGGAATTGTCCGGTTTGAGACCGGCACGGCCTACGATGCGGAGTACGGCGCCGAGTACGCGACCGTGTACGGCGTTTCCCGCGATAACGAAAAGTTCAACCTGATGGAGGCTGTCTGGAACACCGCCCCACTGAGCATTCCGAGCATGATAGGCTCCTTTGTGAGTGAGGAGACCGGCACCTGGTTTGAAATCTGCGAGGATCAGCCGAACTTCTATACCGGCGAATACGCCAACGGCCAGATGGTTCCGGCCACATGGGACAGCGGCATCTCCTACCTTGGTATGGATGACCGCGGCTGGATCTGCTCCGTTTCGCTGTTCCGTATGGATTCAGGGCGTACACAGCGCGAAACGGTGGCTATGATGCCCGATGATTACGGCGGCGTCAATGTAATGCACATCGGCGGGGAATCCCTTCTGAACCTGCCGCAGCAGGAATCTGTATGGTTTGAAATGACACAGGAATAAGCAAGGTTCTAAGGCAACACCGCACAATTCCCGCCTAGCGGCTTAAGCACCGCTTCAGCGGCTGCGGCACGGCATCTGCGTTGCCAAAATGCTCGATAATGTCGGGTTGCGGTACTCGCATCGTGCTTCGGGGGCAAAAGCCCCTCGCACTCTGCGACCGCTGCCCCTGCTTCGGTTCGCTGTTTCCGCCACTGGCGGCGCTCACCTTTGCAGCATCCAGTATTATCTGCGCTTTTGGCTTAGCATCTGCCGCACCTCGCTCGCCGTATCGGCACTTAGAATTATGCAGTATTGCCCTAAAATATTACTTTATAAAAGGAGGCAGACACTATGGCAACATGTACGCAATGTGGTGCCGAGTTAAAGCCCGGTACTAAATTCTGCGAGAATTGCGGTGCAAAAGTATCCGTACCGCAGCCCGCCGCACAGCCCGCAGCTGTGCCCCAGCCCCCGGTTCAGCCGACCCAGGCTGCACCGCCGCCCCCACAGCCTGTACAGACGCCCCCGCAGCCGCAGGCAAGCGGCGGCAATCCCTATGCAGGCAGCGCACCTGCCGCCCCGCAGCCCCGGACGAACGCAGCGAATCCTTACGCAGGCAATGCGCCCGGCACACCGCCGCAGACCGGCGCAGACGCACCGCTTTACGCCGGGAAAACGCCCCAGTCTGCGTCCGAACCGCCTGTCACGCCGCCGCCACCCGGCGGCACGGGCGGCAACCCTTACGGCAATGTGGCCCCCGGCGGCAAGCCCAAGCGCCCCCGCGCACCAATGTCCCCCAAGCGGATGATCCTGATCGCCATCCCGGTGATATTCCTGCTTATGATCATCGTAACAATGATTAGCGGCTCTATCCGCACCGGCAAGCCGAACGCCGGTGACCCGAATCAGGGCACCTGGGAAGCAGCCTACGCCGAGATCGGCGGCTCCGTGACGCAGGTCGAGGATGCCTTCGGCAGCGGGTTCCTGATGGACCTGAATGATAAGGGCAAGTGCGTTGTAACGGTGGACGGCACCAAGTCCTACGGCAAGTGGACGCTGAACGGCGGGGTCTTCCAGCTGGATTGCGGCGGCCTGAGCTGCACCGGCACCCTGCAAGACGAAATCCTGACCCTGAACGATGTGCAGGGACAGGGCGTGACGATCTACTTCGTCAAGTCCGGCAGCACCATGCAGCAGCCTCTGGACGGTGACAGCATGACCCAGGGCACCACCGCAGGCAGCGATACTGATGTGGGCATCTATGTGCTGGAATCCGCCTCCGACAGCGAGTACACCCTCTCCAAGGAGGAGCTTGCCCTCGTCGATATGGAGGACTTCTACATTGAGCTGCGCGCGGACGGCACCGGCGAAACCTACATGGAGGATTTTGTCACCTTCCAATGGAAGGACGGCAGCTTCTACGCGCTGACCGACCCCGATACCCCGGCCATGACCTACACCCGCGAGGGTGACCTGCTGACCATTGAGTTTGACGGTATGACCATGGTCTTTAAGCGCAGCGACACCAAGCCTGAAATCGACCCCGCTTTGCTGAACGGCGGCGATGACGAATATGACGGCGACGGCTGGATCGACGACCCGGATGAGCCTGACCCGCCCTACACCTACGATGACGGCAACACCTACGATGATTTGGGCAACACCAACTGGTACGGCTGGTTCCGGATGGAAAACTACAAGAATGTACCGAACCGTGATTACTTTGACACCGACACCTACGATTGCTGGGGCTACATCGGTGAGAGCGATGACGGCAGCCACTACTTTGAGGTTTACCGTGACGGTATGCCCGATGACCCGGTCATCACGATGTGGGTCAATGTCTATGATGACCATATCGAGCCTATCCTGGACGGCTACGACTGGGTGCTTGACCAGAACATAACCAAGAGCGATGCGTATAAGTTCAACCTGTACCCGTATAACGACAGCATCTCGCTGTTCATGTATGACTACGAGGGCGACGACGGTACGGCCTGTGCGGTCAGCTTCTACATGAGGCTGGACGGCACCGAGTGGAACGAGGAGCTCGAAGAGCTGCCGCCCCGCTATGAGGAGTACAAGGCCGCCTTGGCCAACAAATAACGAACTGATTTATCTGTACAAAATGGGGCGGGCCCTGCCCGCCCCTGATATAGGAGGATCATTATGGGACTTATCAGAGCTGCAATGGGCGCTGCTGGCGGCGTTATGGCCGACCAGTGGAAGGAATACTTTTATTGTGAAGCCATGCCAGCTGACCTGTTGGCTACCCGCGGCTGGAAACGCCAGAGCGGACGCAGCGCCAACACCAAAGGCAATGACAACATTATCTCCAACGGCTCCATCGTGGCCGTTGCCGACGGCCAGTGTGCCATGATCGTGGAGCAGGGCAAGGTCGTGGATATGTGCGCCGAGCCGGGTGAGTACACCTACGATACCGGCAGCGCGCCGACGCTGTTCAGCGGCGATTTGTCCGAGTCCATCGGCGCAGTGTTCCAGAACATCGGCAAGCGCTTTACCTTCGGCGGCGAGGCCCCGATGGATCAGCGCATCTATTACTTCAACACCAAGGAGCTGGTGGGCAACAAATACGGCACGCCCAGCCCGGTGCCCTTCCGCGTGGTGGATCAGCGCGCCGGCATCGACATCGACATTGCCATCCGCTGCTTCGGCGAGTACAGCTACCGCATCACCAACCCCATTTTGTTCTACACCAATGTCTGCGGCAATGTGGAGGAAGGCTACACCCGCGATGAGATCGACGGGCAGCTGAAATCCGAGCTGATGACCGCCCTGCAGCCCGCCTTTGCCAAGATCAGCGATATGGGCATCCGCTATTCCGCACTGCCTGGCCACACGATGGAGCTTGCCGAGGCCCTCAACGATGTGCTGAGCGCCAAGTGGGGCAAGCTGCGCGGCATCGAGATCGTATCCTTCGGCGTTTCCAGCGTGAAGGCCAGCGAGGAAGACGAGCAGATGCTCAAGGAAATGCAGCGCAACGCAGCCTTTATGGACCCGACCCGCGCCGCTGCGCATCTTGTCGGCGCACAGGCCAGTGCCATGCAGACCGCGGCCGGTAATCAGGGCGCAGGCCCCGCCATGGCCTTTATGGGCATGAATATGGCCGGTGCGGCGGGCGGTATGAACGCCCAGAACCTGTACCAGATGGGTGCCCAGCAGCAGGCCGCCGCACAGCCCGCCCCGGCCCCGGCCCCCGCAGGCTGGACCTGCAGCTGCGGCCAGACCGGCAACACCGGCAAATTCTGCGCAAACTGCGGCAGCCCCAAGCCCGCCCCGGCTCCCGCCAAGTGCAGCCAGTGCGGCTGGACCCCGGATGACCCGGCCCATCCGCCCAAGTTCTGCCCGGAGTGCGGTAAGCCGTTTGGCCAGTGATGCGCAAAAAAATCGCTGCGGTGCTTTGCGCCGCAGCCGCTTTTCTGACAATGTCCGGCTGTAAAAAAGCGCCGCCCGGCACACTGACCGGTATCAGCATCAGTTATTCCGGTATGTGCTATGACGACACCTATGGATTCAGCATAAGAAATGACCCGGTTGACGGCTGCCTTTTCAGCTGCAATTACAAGGATGATGAATGGGTGGAGCTGGAAAACATCCCTGTTGAGGACACCCATTGGCAAGAAGCCCTGGCTCTGGCAGAAAAGCTGGGGCTGGAAAGCCTGCCAGACGAAAAGAAAAATTCTCCCGGCTTATTCATCACCGATGAAACGTTAGATAGCGTTTGCCTGATTTACAAGGCCCCGGATGACGAGATTATCTACCGTTATCTGGATGCCGATGGCAATACGCGCAGCACCCTGCGTGATTTTTTTGAAGATCTGGCAGGGCAGCTGCAAACCGAAGGAAAGAGAGGTGACGCATAATGGCAACGCAGCTTACCAACTACCAATGCCCTGCCTGTACCGGTCCGCTTCACTTTGACGGTGCCAGCGGAAAGCTGGTGTGTGACTTCTGCGGCAGCAGCTACGATACTGCTGAGATCGAAGCGCTCTATGCTGAAAAAGAAGCCGCTGCCGAAACCGCGGCACAGAATAAACAAGCACCGCCGCCAGACTCCGTCTGGAGCGAAAACGAGGCCGCCGGACTGCGCAGCTATTCCTGCCCGTCCTGCGGCGCAGAGCTGATCTGTGACGAGACGACCGCCGCGACAAGCTGCCCGTACTGCGGCAATCCAACGGTCATCGCGGGGCAGTTCGGCGGCATGCAGCGGCCTGAACTTGTCCTGCCGTTTGTGCTGGATAAGAACGCCGCCAAGGCCGCACTGAAAAAATACTATCGCGGGAAGAGATTCCTGCCCAATGCCTTCTCTTCGCAGAATCATATCGAGGAGATCAAGGGCGTGTATGTCCCGTTCTGGCTGTTCGATGCCAACGCCTCCGGTTCGGGCCAATATGAAGCCACGACCAGCTCCAGCCACCGCAGCGGCGATTATGTCATCACCACGACCCGCCACTACGATGTCCGCCGCGCCGGTACCACGCAGTTTATGGGCGTGCCGGTGGACGGCTCGACCAAGATGCCCAACGGCCACATGGATGCCATCGAGCCTTATGACTACCGCGCCTTCCAGCCCTTCTCGACCGCGTACCTGCCGGGCTATATGGCAGACAAATACGACGAGGACGCCGACACCTGCCAGGCCCGCGCCCACAGCCGGATGCAGAATTCGGTCAGCAGCGAGCTTTCGGCCAGCATTACCGGCTACAACAGCGTAAGCACCCTGAGCGAGAACATCCATATTGATTACACCGCCAAGCACTACGCGCTGCTGCCGGTCTGGATGCTGCACACCAAGTGGCAGGGCAAGGATTATCTGTTCGCTATGAACGGGCAGACCGGCAAGCTGGTCGGCGATCTGCCGGTTGATAAGCGAAAGGTGGCCGCCTGGTTTGCAGGCATCAGTGTTCCGCTGATGATCCTGCTTGCCATCCTGCTTTGAAAGGGGGAAACAGAGTATGAAAAAGAAACTGTTTTCTCTGCTTACGGCACTGGTGCTGTGCTTGCTCTGCGCCGTACCGGCGTTTGCCGAAATGCCGTTGGTGATGGACACCTACGAGCTGTTCAAACCCGAAGCGACCGCTGAATTGGAACAAAAGGCGCAGGACGCCAGTGCCGGACACGGTGTCAACGTCTACCTGCTGACGGTGTCTGACATCGGCGGGCAGAACGTGCGCGAGTTTGCCAAGGATTGGTACCGCGACTATGACCTTGGCTACGGCGAGGGCAAAAGCGGTATCCTGTTCCTGATTGCGCTGGATTCCCGCGATTATGTTACCATCACCTACGGCGGCGGCGTGACCGCCTTTACCGATTACCGCATCGCGCAGATCGAAGATAAGATCGTGCCGATGCTCTCGGACGGAACGTATTACAAGGCCTCCGAAACCTACATAGAAATGTGCGCTGACACGCTTGATTTCTATGCCGAAAAGGGTGCACCGCTGGACAGCGGCAACGACCCCGCCAAGGGTTGGATCAAGTGGGTGTTTGTGTTTGTCATTCCGCTGGCTGTAGCGTGTATTGTCTGCGGCATCTTCTATGCGCAGATGAAAACTGCCAACGAGCAGACCCATGCCAACGCCTACATGCCTGCCGAGGGTCTGGCGCTGTCCGTGGTGGAGGACACCTACACCCACACCACCGAGACCGAAACGTACGACCCCGTCAAGAACGACAGCTCGAGCAGCTCGAGCGGCTCGAGTACCGACAGCGACGGCTTCGGCGGCAGCTCCGGCGGAAAATTCTAAGGCAACACCGCATAATTCTAAGTGCCGATACGGCGAGCGAGGTGCGGCAGATGCCAAGCCAAAAGCGCAGATAATACTGGATGTCTTATCGAGCATTTTGGCAACGCAGATGCCGTGCCGCAGCTGCCGGAGCGGTG
>ENA-ORLF01000620-ORLF01000620.1-human-gut-metagenome-genome-assembly--contig:-NODE-620-length-12396-cov-4.51843_pt1 | contig 12396 bp, 5 predicted proteins | sample MGYA00243066_ERZ508822 | MGnify/ENA primary metagenome ERZ508822 (study PRJEB26277, sample SAMN04329791) | human gut metagenome | biome: human-associated habitat | host: Homo sapiens | place: USA... | reverse complement strand
AAAATGATTCTCTAAAAATATTAAAACGCTGAATTTGTTACGGATTTTCATTGATTTGTAACCATTTGTAACTTTTTGGACTTTTCACAAAAGTTTAGCCATTTTTTCCCATTTTAACGGGCGGTTTCAAGGGTCAGTGCCACATTTTGAGCGTTATCGTATTTGATTTGCAAGTATGCTCTTGTGCAAACTGCACAAAATGAGAGCCTCAAAAAATTTGACAAATGCCGATTGTGTCAATATAATAGCAGGAGTCGTTTCAAAAACGGCTCAGCACACCCACGGAACCCAAAGCAAAGAACAAAGGAGTTTTACCTGATGTTAGAGCATATCAAGGCTTTCTTTGCAAAACTGCCCGTGAGAAATATGTCAAAACGCAAAGTTCTGGCAACGGTTTCAGCCCTTGTGGTTATCGTCTCTGTTGTGACGATAACGGCATTCGCGGCTGCGGCGACTTATAAAGTCACCGTAAACGAGGCAGGCAAAAAGGCCTACACAGTTTCGACCCGCGCAGACTCAGTTGAAAAATTTGTTGAGGATAACGCGGACGCCCTGTCACTCGGCAAGTATGATTATCTCGACACCTCTTCTTTCGAAGTCGGCGAGAACTGCACAGTGACCGTCCTTCGCGCGCAGGTCATCAGAGTCATCGACAACGGCGAGGAGCACTTCCTCAACGGAGCCGGTCCTGCGGCTCAGATGCTCGATAAGCACAACATGGCTCTCGGCCAGTTCGACGAGATAAACCTCGCCGACAATGAGTTCGTCAGCAGCGACAAGACACTTGAAATCAAGCGTTCGTTCGGCGTCACTGTTATAGCGGACGGAAAATCAAACGATGTCCAGATAGCCTCCGGTACTGTCAAAGATGCAGTCGCCCGCGCAGGCATCACACTCGGCGAGAATGACGAGACTGATCCCGCGCTCGATACGGAGCTCACCAACGGCATGGAGATAAACGTCCTGCGTGTTGAGTACAAGGAGCGCACCGAGACCGTCAAGATCCCGTTCGACACGGTTACAAAGAGAACCCCCGACCTCTATGTTGACCAGACAAAGGTCTCCGTCGAGGGCGTGGACGGCGAGAAGATAGTCACCTATAAAGACAAATATGTCAACGGCGACCTCGACTCTTCCGAGACCGTAAATGAAAAGATAACCAAGCAGATGGTGACCGAGGTCATTCTCAAGGGCAGAGTCAAGCGCGTCAAGAATATCAGACTCAAGACCCATACGCCGATATCCGAGCTCAAGGTTCCCTCGAGAGTTCAGCTGGACGCGAACGGCGTGCCCAAGAACTACAAGAGAATAGTTGACGGCACCGCAACCGCATATTACGGCGGCACGGGAACGGCATCCGGACGCAAGCCGATGCCCGGACACATCGCGGTCAACCCCAAGCAGTTCCCTTACGGCACCGAGCTCTATATCGTCTCGCTTGACGGCAAGTTCGTCTACGGCTACTGCATAGCGGCCGATACCGGCGGATTTGCAAAGAGAAATTCCTGCACTGTAGACCTCTATATGAACACATATGAGGAGTGCTGTGCATGGGGCTACAGAGGCGTGCGCATCTACGTTCTCTGATGAATTGAAAATCAGGACTGTCTGAACGGACAGTCCTTTTTTCATGCCCAAATGGCGCGATGGTACTTGTGGGACCATTTATTGCAGATTTTATTTAGGCTCCCCATTCAAAGTAAAAGCGCGCGACCCGGTTATCCTTTATAGAGTCAGGCTTTCCATAGCCTCGTCGCAGTGTTTGACAGCTTTCTTAGAGGAGCGAGGGGACGGATTGCGAAGCAAGACGCACGAGCCCACACCCGTTCAAGCTCCGGCGCGTTTGCGGGCGAATGTGCCGAGCTGCTAACTGAGAGCCGCGAGCTGTGTACTGCGGCGCGGCGTTGAGGGGGTACAGGGGGGATTCCCCCTGTTTTGCTTTTCTTTTGCAGGCGTTTTCTTTTTCAAATAAAAAGAAAATGCCGAAACGCGGGTAGTATATATTGTTTGATTATTGTATGACGCGAAGGTAGATGAGAAATTAACATCAATTAAATATTTGTATCGACTACCGCCGATAGCGGACAGCCGCAAGGGCTGTCCCTACGAGGTACGCAGTCTAAATTTTGTGCGTATTTTTAAAGGGCGAACGAAGTTCGTCCCTACGATCTGCAAAACAAACTTTTCAGAAGATTTCGTGCCGCTGTCGCGGCATCGGTGCGTCGAGGTCGCCGCACCCTACAAATACGCATCAATAAATTGCTACAATTTTCGCGGCTGGATGATATCCGCTCCTACTTACTTTGATCGAAGCGAAATAACCTCTCAGTCTTGGCTTCGCCGAGCCAGCTCCCCTGCAGGGGAGCCAAAATAGATTTTTCAACAATTCCAGTTTTATCAACGTATCCCACACAACAAAAAATCCTATCCAATAGCGGATAGGATTTTTGTCTTATAATCATTGCTGAGTTTTTATACTCTGTTGCTCGGTCGGTCTTCAATTATCTTGCCGTCCGATATTCTGACAACGCGCGTTCCCTCTTCGGCGATCTCGTTGTCGTGGGTGATGAGGATTATCGTGCGCCCCTCGTCGTTGAGCTCGTGGAGTATCTTCATGACCTCCTTGCCGGAGTGCGAGTCGAGGTTGCCGGTCGGTTCGTCCGCGAGGATTATCGGCGGGCGCGCGGCAACTGCGCGGGCTATCGCGACTCTCTGCTGCTGACCGCCGGACATCTGTGAGGGCAGGTGGTTCATGCGCTTTTCGAGCCCGACTCGGCGCAGTGCGTCGACCGAGAGCTTCTCGCGCTCCTCTTTCTTTACGCCTCTGTATATCAGCGGCAGCTCAACGTTTCCCTTTGCCGTGAGGCTCGGGATCAGATTGAAGCCCTGGAATATAAAGCCGATTTCTTTGTTGCGTATCTCCGAAAGCTCGTCGTCCGACAGGTTAGAAACATCTTTGCCGTCGATGAGATATTCGCCGCTCGTGCAGATGTCGAGCAGACCGAGCATGTTCATCAGCGTCGATTTGCCCGAGCCGGAGTGACCGACTATCATCAGAAATTCTCCGCGGTCAACGGTCAGCGAAACCCCGTCGAGCGCGTGAACTTCGTTCTCGCCGGGATTGTATATTTTATATGCGTCCTTGACTTCGATAAGATGCGCCATTGCAAAGCTCCTCAAGTGTTTTTTATAATTTTATCGCGATGTTGTTCATCAAGTCAAGTCAACATTTGTAAATTATTTTCGCGGCGGTATATTTCTTTCGCGCGTGCAGAAAATAGACGCCAGGGAGATGAAAGTATGTCGCTGTCCGGAAAAGAATATGAAAAAATGACGAAGCGCGCCTCGCCGCCGAGCCCGAAGTTGATGAACCTGCTGAAAGCTTTTCTGATAGGCGGGCTCATCTGCGCGATAGGCGAGGGCTTTTCAATGCTTTATGAGTCGCTCGGCGCGGACGAAAAGACGGTGTCGAGCCTTGTACCATGTACTCTTGTTGTCATTGCCGCTGTGCTGACCGCTCTCGGCGTGTTCGATAAAATCGCCCGTCATGCGGGCGCCGGTACACTCGTGCCGATAACCGGCTTTGCAAATGCAGTCGTGTCGCCCGCAATGGAGTTCCAGAGCGAGGGCAGGATTCTCGGCACGGGCGCGAATATGTTCAAGGTTGCGGGGCCTGTTATAGTCTATGGCAGTGCCGCGGCGGTCGTTTACGGCGTGATTTATTATATCGCGCTCAGGATAATAGGGTGAACCGATGGCAGAGAAAATTGGAAAATATACGCTGAAATTCGGCAGTCGTCCGGGGATAATCGCATCCGCCGCGATAGTCGGCAGCAAGGAGGGGGACGGACCTCTCGGCGGGAGCTTCGATGAAATTATAACCGACGGCACATTCGGCGAAAAGACATGGGAGAAGGCGGAGAGCGCGTTTCAGCACCGCGCCGTGGTGAAGGCTATTGAAAAATCCGGCATGACCGCCGCCGATATAGATATGCTAATGGCGGGCGATTTGCTCAGCCAGTGCAGCGGCTCGGCGTTCGGCGCACGCGATCTCGGCATACCGTTTGTCGGGCTTTACGGCGCGTGCTCAACAATGGCTTTGTCGCTGGCATTGGCGGCGCTGAGTGTCGATTCGGGTGCGGCGCGTATAGCCGCCGCGGCAACTTCGTCGCACTTCTGCTCGGCGGAGAAGCAGTTCCGCACACCGCTCGAATACGGCGGTCAGCGTCCTCCGACTGCCCAGTGGACGGCGACGGCGGCAGGGTGCGCCGTGATAGGAAAGTCCGCGTCGCCGCATATAGAAGCCGCCACATTCGGCAGGATAACCGACTACGGAGTCAAAGACGCAAATAACATGGGTGCGGCTATGGCGCCCGCCGCGTGCTCGACAATAACTGCCTTTTTGCAGGACACAAAAACACAGCCGGAGGATCTCGACCTTATCCTGACTGGCGACCTCGGCTATGTCGGTTCAACGCTCCTGCGCGAGCTGATGAGAAAGCAGGAGCATATCGATATCACGACCCGCCACAACGACTGCGGACTGATGCTCTATCAGCTCAACGAGCAGGATGTGAACTCCGGCGGCTCGGGCTGCGGGTGCAGCGCGGCGGTGGTCTGCTCGCATATCGTCAGCGAGATGCGCTCGGGCAGGCTGAACAAAGTACTCTTCGTCGGAACGGGCGCACTGCTCTCGGCGGTCTCGCCGCTCCAGGGCGAAACAGTGCCGTCGATAGCTCACGCGGTCCTGCTGACAAACTGAAAGGGGATAGCAATGGATACTGTGCAGAGTGTTTCAAAGAGCCTGAAGCTCGTCAGCTGCGCGCTGACCTCGATGCGCTGGCTCGATATAATCAAAAAGCTCATCGCCGCCGCGGCGATAGCGACAGCCGCCTGCTCGGCGCTGAGCATAATAGCCGCGTGCAGGGAGAAAAAGTGAAAAAACGCGAAAACCGGCTGTAAAGTATAATCGCTTTACGGCTGGTTTTTGTGTTATTAATAGGCTTGTCAGGCTTTCGTGCAGGGAAACCTGATTGACGAAGCCGAGACTGAGAGCTTATTTCACGAAATTCGCACTAAATTTATTACCCTGTACCTTGTAGGGTGCGGCGACTCGACGCACCGTTGCCGCCGACGGCGGCACGAAGTTTTCGCAAGATTTGTTCTACTGACCGTAGCGGCGAACTTCGTTCGCCTGCTTTTGAAGTCTGTATAGGGGTGACGGAGCCGGTTTTTCTGCTTATCTGTGTTGCTTTTTACCCCGATAAATCACTGCCGCGATGCCATGTTACTATACATTATATATATAAGCCTTTTTATATAGCGGTTATGTAAAACAAATATAGCCTTAAAAGCCGTGTTTTTATTAATTATCAGCAAATAAAAGCCCTACTTATTTCCATAACAAATATTAATATGATAAATAGACGTTATTATTCTCAGAACTCATGATTTTTTGTGCAATTTTTACCCGCAAAAAATTAAAATTAATTCTCCAAAATCATAAAAGCGTTAATTTTAATGGAAATATAGAACAAAGATGACATTTTTCAACATATTTGTTAAATCTGTATTGTTAGCATACAATAAAAAATTGAACTTTCATTGTACAAAACGCACAAAAATGATTAAAAAATTTTAAACTTATTGACAAAGTGCCGAACGAGGGGTTATTCTTTACATGGGGGATAATCATACCCTCTTGCTTTGTATTGCCCGAACAGAGCAAAATGACTTTGTCGCCAATGTGTTCCGTCAATTTGCGGGAGACGGAATGCTCTGATATATGGTGAAATTTTTAAAATGGAGGTGTAAATTTGAAGAAAATGAAACGCTTGTTAGCAATCATCCTTGCTTCACTGCTCATACTCTCATCGGCTACCGCCGGCGCGAGTGCGTACCAGGCTTATAAGGATGACGCGCTGACAAAGTACGACTTTACTGACACTGCGGTTCTGACCACAGAGCAGTATGCGTCTGCGCTTCTTGACTACGCTGACAAGGCGCTTGCCAAAGAGAACATCACGATGGATCTTTCGATTCTCGGTAAGCTTGATGCGACGTCTATAGACAATGCTCTTTCGAGCGTCTATAAGCTGATCAACGGCAACAAGATCATCCTTTGGGTGGCCGGCGATCTGAACAGCGTCAATGTCGATGCAATCAAGAACCCGCGCAGAAGCAATACCACTGATGTCGCAGTCATCAAGGCGCTCCTTCAGTTCCTTGCGGACAACAAGGGAATCGTCAAGAAGGTTGTCGTCGGCGGTGTCGGTAAGTACAAGCGAGACGGCGGTGTCTCTCTCGGCGTTGCCAACTCGTTCGTAAAGGTCGATCTGAATGTCGAAGTTATGCTCAGAGAGATGATTTGGGGTCTTGCATATCCGAATACGGAATACAACAGCTCCAATAACATCGACAGCATGCTTCAGGTCATCATTCAGAACGCTCTTGCAGGCGTTAAAGAGATTCCTGACAGCGTCAAAAATCTCGTTGACCTCAACTCGACAAAGTCTACATATGACTTCATCGAGGATCTTCTTCAGACAGCTTATAACGATATAGCTGTTCCGATGCTCAATGACCAGACAATGAAGTGGCTCGGTCAGGAGATCGACAAGGATACCACAGGTACTCTTGCGGGTCTGTTCAACAGGGACTTCAGGGTTTCGGCCTATACCGTCCCCGCGGGCAGCACTCTTGTTGCTGAGCTCAATAACATTGCCGGCGGCATTGTTAACGGACTTCTGAAGAACTACAACGGTTGGGTCTCGGGTGACAATTCAAAGCTCACCGATAATGTTGTCGCAGTTGCGAGATACATTCTCAAAGAGACCGGCGATTACTTCTTCCCGGATTGGCAGAAGCACATCGCAACAGCCGAAGAGATCGACGCAATGAGCAAGGAAGAGCTTATCGCTTATCTTGCGCGCTCGATCATCAACGCATCAGTCGGCTATATGTACATCCCCGAGGATGTCACGACTGTTATAGGCGTTGCATGGGAGGCTGTTAAGCAGCTCATGGCTCAGTTCCTTCCCGAAAGAGATTACAGCGGTTATCCCAAGACTGTTCAGGGTATCCTTGACATGCTTGCGGATTTCGTCGCCTACAACGTCAATCCCGGTATCGACCTCAACGCAGGTGATCTGAAGAAGGCGCTCAACTACGGCGACGGTATGGATAAGATGCTGACTACTGCCGTTCAGTGGCTTGCCGCTGACCCGCAGTATTACACAGGTCTTCTTCCCAGCACCACGATTGATACCTCTGACGGATGGAAAGCACTTGATGATATCTTCTTCAAGCTGTTAGACAAATCTGTTCTTCCCGCAAAGTTTGCCAACAGCGGAAGCGAGACTATCCTCAAGGATATTGTTTATTCTATCCTCAACGGACTGCTCGTTGATCAGGATCTGACCTGCATCTCTGACCTGTTTGTTAAGAATGAGTCCGGCGCATTCGCCACTCAGACTCTCAAGCAGAGCATCGTGAGACTCGTCACCGATATCCTCAACGCAGTTCTTCCGGGAACGATAACCAAGACTTACGGCTCGCTCAATGAGATCGTTTCGAACTCTGAGCTCGGCTCGATAGTCGAGAACCTTCTCGGATCTTTGAATTCCAACAAGGACAAGCTTGTTCCGCCTATCGTCAACATCGTGGCTCAGGTCATGAAGCTGACTGATAAGGCAAAGTTCAAGGAAATGGAGATCGCCGGTTCAAAGAGAATCAAGAACAGCAGCGAACTTGATCTCACGGTTTATAACGGAAGTCAGGGCATTAACAGAGGTTATACTGATAAGAACAATAACTTCACTCAGGACAAGCTTCCCCGTTATACAATCGATAGTTGGAGCGCTGTTGCTTATAACTATGACGGCAGCAAACAAAAGGATCTTTCGGTATCCGGTCTTACTGCCAATGAGGAACTCAATGGCGGCGATAATAGGTCGGTGAAGATAAGCGGAATCGACAGTAATAATACGCTTGTTGTCTTTACTGTATATTATTTTGCCCTCGATGAGGCGGGAAATAAGCTGACAAACGATGCTTCGGTTTGCAGATTCTATTCTTACAGGCTTGATGGTGCTGATGTTGATAACAATACCAGCGGAATTAATACGGGCTCAAACAAGACAAGTGCGTCTGTTAATGATTGCCCGCCCAAACTTCTGCTGTTTAATCAGAACAACACCAACCCGCTGAAGACGATATGTGCGCAGAGTGTTACTTTCAAGGTGCCGAAGGGCAAGGGCGCACATACAGGATCTAATGCATCGGCTAATCTCGGTGGCCTTAGTTCCAACCTTAAGAGTGCGACCTCCTCGGCGTCAATGGATGGCGGAAATGCTATTTCAGGTTCAAATGCCTATGACAGCATTGATCTTTGGGAGGAGACAGCTTCTATTGCAAAGTTTGAAGTTGGCTTTGACACTACGATCAATTGGGCTGCTACGGCAAAGAAGGGTAACAAAACCGACCATTACAATGGTGCTACCCACATTATCTGTTATAACGATTACGGACTTCCTGAGCTCTACAATATAGAAGCTGGCAAGAATCGCGCAAGAACAGATTATGACAGCAGCGCGGATGCAGCTTGGGACGCATATATAACCGCCCTTAACAATGCGGCTATATATACGCTTCTTCCCGGTACGATTGCGCTCTACACCAATAGCGAATTCCTTGCAGGATTTGAAGCTAGACAGAAGGCACTTGCCTCTGCAGTTGAAACTTTGGAGACGCATTTGGTTTCCGCTTCTGTTGACTCGCTCAAGACCGCCGTTGAGGCAGTCCAGGGCAAGGACAACGCAGAGGGCGCCGTTTATTGGGATGACGGTTATAACTATTTCGGTTATGACGATTTCAATTCAGTCACCTGGAACGGCTGGAAGGAAGCCAGAAACCGCGCTCTCAACCTCTACAACTCGACCATAGCTCCCAAGGAGCCCGTTGCTCCCGAGAAGCCCGGCGATGACGCCACTCTGATCGAGAAGCAGAAGTATGATAAGGCATATGCACAGTGGCAGACCGACCACGCAGCGTGGGAGACCGCGCTTGCCACCTGGCAGATGCCCACTATCTCCGCTATCGATGTTGCTTATGCTGAGCAGCAGGTTGCGCTTTGGGGTTCCAGGCTCATAAAGCTTGATGCTGTTAAGACGCACCTCGACGCGGCTATCAGAATGTGCACCATCGATTCCGCCGATGCTTCCAAGTATGACGCGGACAGATGGGAAGCATATGCAAAGTCATTTGCTTATGCTCAGAAGGTTTCGACCTCGTTCAACGCCTCTACGACCATGCGCACGCAGGTCAGAGAAGCTATGAACAACCTTATCTACAACTGGAAGCGCCTTATTGCTAACCCCGTTGTCACCGTCACCTTCACCTTCACCGTGAATGGCGAGACTCACGCGGTTCTTACCGGCAACCAGGGCGATCCCGTTGATCTTAGCTCCATCGAAGCTCCTGCCGCACCTGTCGGCATGCACTTCGTCGGTTGGGGCAACGTACCCGCAACGTTTGACGCTGACGCTACATTCGAAGCTCAGTTCGCAAACAACACGGATACAAAGTACACCGTGAATGTTTATAATATGGACACCACCGGCAACTATCCGGCAACTCCCGACAGCACCTATCAGGGCGCAGGCGAGACCAATTCTACAGCCGATATCACTGCCGATGCAGTCGCCGCTGAAGGCTTCTCGCTCGATTCGGCAAAGAGCACCCTTACCGGCACTATCGCCGCTGACGGTTCTCTCGTCCTCAGCATTTACTATTCACGTAACCAGTACACCATAACTTATGCTAACACGGATCTCGAACCCGATACATATTATTATGGCGCTACTGTTTCCGCCCGTACTCCCGAGAAGGCTGGCTATGCTTTCCAGGGTTGGGAGGAAGAGGTTCCCTCCACCATGCCCGCACAGAACATCACTCTTACGGCTAAGTGGAACGAGAATCCCGCAGACTACACCGATTATGACATAGCTGTTGCAGCTGCCAACGCTAAGAAGGCAGAGGCCAACTACGACAAGACCTACACTGAGGCTTCCAGAAAAGCTCTTGACGCCGCTCTTGCAGTTGACGTCTCCGGCAAGAAGCTCAGCGAGCAGGGTGTTGTCGACGCTCAGACCGCAGCTATCAACGCTGCTGTTAAGGGTCTTGAGAAGATGACCTACAACGCAACATTCTATGTTGACGGCGAAGAGTACAGAGTCGTTCCCACCAAGGTCGGCGAGCAGATCGTCGCCCCCGAGGCTCCTTCCAAGCAGGGTTACACCTTCACCGGATGGACTCCCGAAGTCGGAACGATGGGCATTGAGGATGTTTCCTTCAACGCAGTATTCTCCGCAGGCACCGTTGCTTACACTGTCGAGACATACGTAATGGATGTCACCGGCAACTATGGCGACGCTGCTATCGAGAACAAGTCCGCTACTACCGGCGAGACCGTCTCCGTTACTCCCGAGGCTCGTGAGGGCTTCTCGGTTGCAGCTGAGAGCGTACTTTCCGGCGAAGTCAAGGCTGACGGCAGCCTTGTTCTCAAGGTTTACTACAGCCGTAACCAGTACAAGCTTACTGTTGACGGCAATGTGACCAATGTTTATTACGGCGCAGCCATCAGTGTTGCCGAGCCGGCAGCTCGTGAGGGCTACACCTTCGCCGGTTGGGACAGAGATGTTCCCGAAACCATGCCCGCTTCCGATGTAACTCTTGTTTCCCAGTGGAACGAGAACGACGCTGACTACACCGCTTACAACGCGGCTAAGGCAGCGGCTGAGGCTAAGCAGGCAGAAGCAAACTTCGACAAGACCTACACCGCAGAGTCCAGACAGGCTCTCGCCGATGCCCTTGCGAAGGATGTTTCCGGCAAGAAGTACACCCAGCAGGGTGAAGTTGATGCAGCCGCTAAGGCAATCAACGATGCGGTCACAGCTCTTGAGCTCATGACCTACAAAGCCACCTTCTATGTTGACGGCGCTGAATACAAGGTTGTTACTGCAAAGGTCGGCGAAGCTATCGCTAAGCCCGAAGATCCCTCCAAGACAGGTTATGTCTTCACCGGTTGGGATCCCGAGGTCGGAACCATGGGCACTGAGGATATCTCCTTCAATGCTAAGTTCTCCGCAGGCGAAGTTTCTTACACTGTTGAAACCTATGTCATGGGTCTTGACGGTCAGTACGGCGCAGCCGATTCCAAGAACGTTGCAGCAACCACCGGTGCAGAGATAACTCTTACCCCCGATGCCCGCGAGGGCTTCACGGTTGCAGGCGAGAGCGTTCTCACCGGTACAGTCTCAGCTGACAGCAGCCTTGTTCTCAAGGTTTACTACAGCCGTAACCAGTACAAGCTTACTGTTGACGGCACAACGACCGAAGTCTACTACGGCGCAGCTCTTGAGATCGCAGATCCCGAGGCAAGAACCGGTTACACCTTCGCTGGCTGGAAACCCGCGGCTCCCGCGACCATGCCCGCTAACGATGTAACTCTTGAGTCCCAGTGGACAGAGAACGATGCTGATTACACTGCTTATGACGCGGCAGTCAAGGCTGCTCAGGCTAAGCAGGCCGAGTCCGACTACGCAGCAAGATATACCGAGGAGAGCAGAAATGCTCTTGCAGCGGCTCTTGCAGCAGATGTCTCCGGCAAGAAGTACACCCAGCAGGGTGAAGTTGATGCGGCAACAACCGCTATCAACAACGCAGTCGCAGGTCTCGACAAGATGACCTACAACGCAATATTTACAGTCGACGGCGAAGAGTACGCCAAGGTTCCCACGAAGGTTGACGATCAGATCGTCGCTCCCAAGGATCCGTCCAAGGAAGGCTACACCTTCGCAGGTTGGAAACCCTCAGTCGGCATTATGGGTACCGCAGACGCTACCTTCGAGGCAGTGTTCGCAGCAGCAGGTGACACCGCTTACACCGTCAACACCTATGTAATGGGCACCGACGGCACTTACGGCGATCCCACTTCTGAGAAGCTTACCGGTACCACCGGCTCGACCGCTACCTACGTACCTGAGGCTCGCGAGGGCTTCACCGTTGCGGACGAGAGCGTTCTTTCCGGCACTATAGCAGCTGATGGCAACCTTGTCCTCAAGGTCTACTACAGCCGCAACAAGTATACCCTGACCGTTGACGGTGTCGCTTCCGAAGTCTACTACGGCGCAGCTGTTTCCGTGGCAGAGCCTTCCAAGGAGCACTACACCTTCGCAGGTTGGGAGCCCGAGCTTCCCGACACCATGCCCGCGAACGACGTAACAGTCGTTTCCAAGTGGACAGAGGACGGTGCTGACTACACCGCATATGATGCAGCAGTCGCAGCGGCTCAGGCGAAGAAGGCCGAGACTGACTATGATAAGACCTACACCGCAG
>ENA-ORLF01000619-ORLF01000619.1-human-gut-metagenome-genome-assembly--contig:-NODE-619-length-12425-cov-3.60113_pt1 | contig 12425 bp, 8 predicted proteins | sample MGYA00243066_ERZ508822 | MGnify/ENA primary metagenome ERZ508822 (study PRJEB26277, sample SAMN04329791) | human gut metagenome | biome: human-associated habitat | host: Homo sapiens | place: USA... | reverse complement strand
GCCTGTGCCGTATTCATTTTTTCGCGTGAGCTTGAGCTTTTCGCCCTTTGTGCCGTACATTATAGCGTCAACGCCGTCCGCAGGGATATCTTTAAACGGAGTGTCGAGAGTAAAGCCATATTTATTCGCAATGCCCTCCATGTACATCTGCGCTATCGTGCCGCCGTCGGCATTGTTCCAGCCGCTCGCCTTTATCGCGCCCTGTCTGAGCGAAAGATTTTTATCCGGCACGATAAGATTCGGATCGGGCTTCATGAATACGCTGAGTCCGGAACAGGTCGGGCAGGCTCCGAACGGGTTGTTGAACGAGAACATGCGCGGTTCAAGCTCTTCAATGCTGACTCCGTGCTCCGGACAGGCATAGTCGAGAGAATAAAGCTTCTCTTCGCCGTCTATTACATCAACAAGCAGAATGCCGTTTGAAAGACCTGTTGCTGTTTCAATGGAATCGGCAAGCCTGCTTCGAATGCTCTCTTTTACAACGAGTCTGTCGACCACAATTTCTATATTGTGCTTTTTGTTCTTGTCCAGCTCGATTTTTTCACTGAGGTCATATATTATTCCGTCAACGCGCACGCGGACATATCCGTCCTTTTTCGCGCTTTCGAGTTCCTTGACGAACTGACCCTTTTTGCCGCGCGCAATAGGCGCCATAACCTGAATTTTTGTGCCCTCGGGCAGCTCGAGCACGCTGTCAACTATATCGTCGACAGTCTGCCTCGATATCTCTCTGCCGCAGACGGGACAGTGCGGAATGCCTATGCGTGCATAGAGCAGGCGCAGATAATCATATATTTCCGTCACCGTTCCGACGGTCGAACGCGGGTTCTTTGACGTCGTTTTCTGATCTATAGATATAGCGGGAGAAAGTCCCTCGATGTAGTCCACCTGAGGCTTCTCCATCTGACCAAGGAACTGTCTTGCGTATGACGAGAGGGACTCGACATATCTTCTCTGCCCCTCGGCGTATATAGTGTCAAATGCCAACGATGATTTTCCCGAACCCGAAAGCCCTGTGAACACCACAAGCTTGTCGCGCGGTATTTCAACATCGACATTTTTCAAGTTGTGCTCCCTTGCGCCTTTTACAATTATATTTTTCTGCGGCAAGAATATCGCCTCCGATTACTTTCCTTCTCTTAGTTTGTTTATCTTATCGCGAAGATATGCCGCGTGCTCAAATTCAAGTATTTTCGCCGCCGCCTTCATTTCCGCAGTCAGGCGAACTATCATCTCTTCGCGCTCCTTGCGGCTCATCTTCTTTATCGGCTTTTCGCCCTTGTCCTTTTTGCTGGTTATCTCGATAACATCGCGAACGCTCTTGGTTATTGTCTTGGGCACAATTCCGTGCTCTTCGTTATATGCCATCTGCTTCTGGCGTCTGCGTTCGGTCTCAACTATTGCGCGCTCCATCGACGGGGTAACGGAGTCGGCATACATGATAACCTCGCCGTTCGCGTTTCGCGCCGCGCGTCCTATCGTCTGTATCAACGATGTTTCGGAGCGCAGGAAGCCCTCCTTGTCGGCATCAAGAATTATGACGAGCGAAACCTCAGGAATATCCAATCCCTCGCGCAGCAGGTTTATGCCTACGAGCACATCAAACTCACCGAGGCGCAGATCGCGGATAATTTCCATTCGCTCTATCGTATCAACATCGTGGTGCATATAGCGCACTTTTATGCCGAGGTCTTCGAGATAATCCGTCAGATCTTCCGCCATCTTCTTGGTGAGCGTAGTCAGAAGAACGCGCTCTTTGCGCTCGACTCTTATATTTATCTCGGATATAATATCGTCTATCTGACCCTCGGTGGGTCTGACTGAAATAGAGGGATCAACAAGACCCGTGGGACGGATAAGCTGTTCGGCAATCTGCGAACTTGTCTCGCGTTCGAACTCTCCGGGCGTTGCGCTGACGAATATTTTTTGACCGACTCTCTCGTAGAACTCATCGAAAGTCAGCGGTCTGTTGTCATATGCGGACGGTAAACGGAAGCCGAATTCAACGAGCGTATCTTTTCTTGAGCGGTCGCCGCCGTACATTCCGCGCACCTGCGGAAGCGTTACATGGGATTCGTCGACAAACAGCAGAAAATCTTTCGGAAAATAGTCGAGCAGCGTAAAAGGCGGAGAGCCCGGTTCACGCCCGGACATGACTCTCGAATAGTTCTCGATTCCCTTGCAGAAGCCGGTTTCGCGAAGCATTTCGATATCATATTCCGTGCGCTGCTTTATGCGCTGAGCTTCGAGCAACTTGCCCTGACTCTCAAACTGAGCGACGCGCTCGGTCATCTCATCATATATCTCTTTGATTGAGCGCTCCATCTTTTCCTGCGAAACGACATAGTGGGACGCGGGATATATTGCGACGTGGGACAGCACGCCCTTGACCTCGCCTGTCAGGGCGTTTATCTCAGATATGCGGTCAACTTCGTCGCCGAAAAATTCAACTCTGATTGCGTTTTCGCTCGACTGCGCCGGGAATATCTCAAGCACATCTCCGCGAACACGAAACTTGTTTCTGATGAAATTTATATCATTGCGCTCATACTGTATTTCAACGAGCTTGTTTATAACTTCATCGCGGCTCTTTTCCATTCCGGGGCGGAGCGAGATGACCATGCTGCGGTAGTCGATAGGGTCGCCCAAGCTGTATATGCACGACACGCTGGCGACGATTATAACATCGCGCCGTTCGGAGAGCGCAGAGGTTGCGGAATGGCGGAGCTTGTCTATTTCATCATTTATAGCGGAATCCTTTTCGATATAAGTGTCCGTTGACGGGATATAAGCCTCCGGCTGATAGTAGTCGTAGTACGAAACAAAATACTCGACTGCGTTTTCAGGGAAAAACTCGCGGAACTCGGAACAGAGCTGAGCCGCGAGCGTTTTATTATGGGCGAGAATGAGCGTCGGGCGATTTAGATTGGCAATGACATTCGCCATCGTAAATGTTTTGCCGGAACCGGTAACGCCGAGCAGAGTCTGTTCGGTGAATCCCCTGTTGACTCCGTCGGTCAGTTCGGCTATCGCCTGCGGCTGGTCGCCCATGGGTTTGTATTGAGAATGAAGAATGAACTTATCCATATTGATATCCTTTATATAAACAGCGGTGCAAATTTCTTAACCTGCGCCATTGAAAAGATGTCTTCGTCGGTATATATGAGATGGTCGAGCAGATGAACATTTACGCCCTGAAAGAAGTCGCCGACCGCCTTTGTGGTGTTTAGATCGTCGCGTGACGGAACGGGTATTCCGTTGACATGATTGTGAACGAGCACGACCGAACGCGCCTTGTTGCGGAACGCAGTTTCAAGCACAAAACGCTTGTCTATATTTGCGGCAGAAAATGTGCCGTGCGATATCTTGTTTATTGCGAGAATATTGTCGTCAAAGTCGAGAGACAGCATATAGACCATCTCTTCCCGCGCGCCGAGATATTTTGACATCAGAAGCTCTTTGACCGACGCAGGTCCGTCGTATTTTTTAAGCTTTTTGTCCGATGCGTTTTTCAGATACTTTTTCGTCAGCTGAAAAGCAAGTGTTATAAGCGTCGCAGAGGCTTCCCCTATTCCGTTTACCTGCATAAGATCATCGGCGGAAGCTTCGAGCACACAGTTGAGAGAGCCGAAATGTTCTATCAATTCGTGCGCCAGAGCGTTGGTGTCTTTGCGCGGTATTGAAAAGAACAGAAGCAGTTCAAGCACCTCATGATCGGGCATATTTTCTATCCCGTCTTTCAGGAAGCGTTCCTTTACTCTTTTTCTGTGATCCTCATGCATGATTACCGCCTCTTTTCGAGCCATGAACAAATGTTTATCTTATTAATATTAGCACATTTATAAAAGTTATTCAATTACTTTTTGAAAACTCGTGGCTGTTATGCCGAAAAAAGATGCCCTCCCGAAGGAGAGCATCTCATTTATCAGTTTTTGATTATTTCTTTGCGAAAACGCGGTCTGCGGGGCAAACCTTGACGTTCTTGAAGACATCGTCAAATCTCTCAAGAGCACCGTCGATGATCTCGTCGGTATCTGCCATCGAAGTGTAAAGACGGCTGCCGGCAAGGGTAACGATACCGTTTGCCATGTAAGCTGCGCCCATCTCTTCCATAGCGGACTTTCTGCGGAGCATCTCGGGCTTTGTCTTGAGCATCGGGAGAGCCGACTTGAGGATATTCATCGAGCTGAAGTCGTAGCTCATTGCACCGGTGCACTCGAGGTGGACGATAGAGCCCTGGTTGTAAACAACATAAGGAAGACCGTACTTGTTAACAAGATCTTTAAGACCTGCAGCAAGTCTGTCGCCGGCTCTGCCTGCGACTTCGCAAGCGTTGGTTCTTGCGATCTCCTGGATAGCGCAGTAGCCTGCATAGGACGAAAGCGGGTTAGCAGCGAGAGTACCGCCGACATAAGCGCGTTTCATCATGGTACCGACACCTGCGGCCATGCCGCTGACGAACTCCTTCTTACCGCCGACGCCGCCTGCTGACGGATAGCCGCCTGCAACGATCTTGCCGAAGATGGTCAGATCGGGTACGACATCGAAGTAACCCTGAGCACCGCCGAGGCCGACACGGAAGCCGGTAACAACCTCATCGAAGATGAACAGGCAGCCGTACTTGTCGCAGAGCTTTCTGACTTCCTTGTTGTAGTTGAAATCAACAGGTCTTGTACCGCTCTCGGGGCCGACAGGCTCAACGATAACAGCAGCTGTGCCGCCGCGCATCTTGTTGAGCTTGAGCATCTTCTCAAGCATATCAAGATCGTTGGGTCTGACCTCGTCGGTAGTGCCGTAGCAGCTGTGCGGAATACCGTGGGACTCAAGGAAGAATCTGGAGCCCGGAATCTTCAGACCGTAAACCATCTGATCGGACCAGCCGTGATATGCGCCGCCGACCTTGATGATGCGCTTTGCCTTTGTGGCGCAGCGTGCAACACGGATAGCAGCCATAACGGACTCAGTGCCCGAACCGAGCATACGGAACATCTCGACGTTGGGCATATGTTTGTTGATCTCCTTAGCGAGCAGGAGCTCGCCCTCATGGAACAGACCGGTTACAGGGCCGCAGTCATTAAGAAGCTCAATAACCTTCTCTCTCACGGGAGCATAGTTGCTGCCGAGGATTGTCGGGCCGCCTGCCTGCAGGAAGTCGTAGTACTTGTTGCCGTCAAGGTCATAAAGGAACGCGCCTTCAGCCTTGGTCACGCAAATCGGGAAGGGATAGTTGAAAGCGAGGTTGTGCTGAACGCCGCCGGGGATATACTGCTTTGCTTCGGTGGTGATCGCCTTCGACTTTGCGCACTTGGTCTCGAAATAGTCGAGAACGTCTTTAAGTGCCTCTTCGGAAACGCAATAGATCGGCTTAGAAGTGAGCTCGTGAAGCTCATTGTAAATGGTCTTTGCGTCTTCCCATTTGCTGATTCCATATCCGTTGCTCATGATAATTCCTCCTGATTTTTCAGATATTTTATGAATTTCTGGATAGTCACGCTTGTTTCATCGGGGTTTGTGAAGCTCTCGTCGTTTATCATCTTCTGGAAGATAAGACCGAAGAAGGCTCCGAGAATAAGAGCTGAAAGCTCTTTTGACGAAAACTCCTCGAGGGTGTTCGCATAACTCTTGTCGGTCACTATCTCCTTGCGGAGAAAACGGTCGACCTGCGCGAAATTCGACTCGCCTTTTGAGAGAATGCCGCGCATGAGAACCTCTGCGGAAAGATACGGATACGGATAAGTGTCATCGTTGAGCTGCTTCAAAAGTGCACTGACGGTAAGCTCGCCGTCGCCCTTTCTTGCCGCTTCAAAGACGTCGTTTATCTCCTCGTCCGAAATCTCTTTGAGAAGATCGTCAACGGAAGCAAAGTGCGAAAAGAATGTGGAACGCGAAACATCGGCACTCTCGCTTATCTGCTCAATTGTGACATTTCCGATACCCTCTTTTTCAAAAAGTACCTTTGCCTGATGCAGAATAGCTTTGTGAGTGTTCTGCTTTTTTCTCGAACGCCTGGAGGGCTCCGCCTCCGCGGTGTTCTTCTGTTCTTTTTCTTTCTTCTCTTTCTTTTCCGACATTGGAAACTCCTATCCAAAGGCTATACGCCTTTTTCTATATTATAGCACTAAAAAAATGCGTTGTAAATACTTTTTTGTACTTGAGTTCAAAAATAAATTATAGGACACTCAAATAGAAAAAGTAGAAAAAGACAAAAATATTTATCTGTTGGAATACATTTTTTCGTAATAATTTTGGTATTCGCCGTTAATGATGTCTTCCCACCACTGCTTATTGTTCATATACCAGTCAACGGTCTTCTTTATGCCCTCATCAAAGGTGGTCTCCGGGCTCCAGCCGAGCTCGTTGTGTATCTTTGTCGGGTCAATGGCATAGCGCAGGTCGTGACCGGCTCTGTCCTTGACATGGGTGATAAGAGTTTCGGGCTTGCCCATGATGCGCAGAATCGTTTTGACAACATCTATATTGCGCTTCTCGTTATGACCGCCGACATTGTAGACCTCGCCTACCCTGCCGTTATGAATAATGAGATCAATAGCGCGGCAGTGATCCTCAACATAGAGCCAGTCGCGGACATTGAGTCCCTCGCCGTAGACAGGCAGACTCTCGTTGTTATAGGCTCTTGATATCATCAGAGGTATAAGCTTCTCCGGGAAATGATAAGGGCCATAGTTGTTTGAGCACCTCGAAATAGTTACAGGCAGTCCGTAGGTTCTGTAATAAGCGAGCACAAGCAAATCTGCGGAAGCCTTTGACGCGGAATACGGGCTCGAAGTGTGTATAGGCGTCTCCTCCGTGAAGAACAGATCGGTTCTATCGAGCGGAAGGTCTCCGTAAACCTCGTCGGTCGACACCTGATGATAGCGCTTTACGCCCGTTTTTCTCGCGGCATCCATGAGAGCCGCAGTGCCCATAATGTTCGTTCTGAGGAACACTTCGGGGTTCTCTATCGAGCGGTCAACATGGCTTTCCGCCGCGAAGTTGACAACTATATCGAACTTTTCATCCTCGAATAGCTTATCAACAAACTCGCGGTCTGCGATATCGCCCTTTACGAACTTGAAATGCTCGTTTTTCATTGCCTCGTCGAGGGTCTTGAGATTGCCGGCATAAGTCAGAAGGTCGAGGCAGACGATATCATAATCCGGATGCTCGCGGAGCATATGATAGATAAAGTTGCTGCCGATAAAACCGGCGCCTCCCGTAACGAGAATCTTCATGTTTTTGTCCTCCATATCAAATGATTATCCGATAAAACGGATATGTATTGCATAAGGCGTGCCTTTCTTCGCCTTACAAAATCCTGTTTAAAGCTTTATTTTTGCTTTCTTCCACTTGCCGCTTTGTATGAATATAAATCCTACAACTATCGACGCGACAGAAGCAAAGCCCATGGCGATTCCGATACCGTTGAAGCCGAGATCAAGCACGCGCACAAGCAGATAAGCGAGCGGGACTCTTATAACTATCGAACTGAAAACCGCGTTGAGCAGAGCGATATTTGTATATCCCGCGCCGATCGCGAGACCGTTCATGCAGAACACGGGAGTGACTAGAATATAATCAACTGCGGCAAGTCTCAAAAATGTTATACCCGTTTCGATAACATCCGTTTCGCTTGTAAACAGCGACAGCAGCTCTCGCGGGAATATCTCGACTATAACGAACACGAGCACCGAAATGCCCATCGCTATCGCGAGTCCTGTCGTCATTGTCTTCTTGGCGCGCTTGAATTCGCCTGCACCGATATTCTGACCAGCCATTGAAGATATGGCGCTGCTCATCGCGAGTCCGGGCAGAATGGCAAACGAATTTATCTTACCGACGATTCCCTGACAGGCAGACGCAGCAGCCGCATTCGGCAGAGAATTGACGAGCGCCGTCAGCGTCAAAAACGAAAACGAGACTATAACCTGCTGAACAGACGACGGCAGACCTATTTTTATTATGCTCAAAGCTTTCTGCCTGTCTATTCTGAAATCTTTTATTTTGTAGCCGGAGAAGAATCCGCTGTTGAAGAGATAGATGAGCGAGAGAATAACGCTTATCCCCTGAGAGCTGATAGTGGCTATTACCGCTCCGGCCGCGCCCATTTTCAGCGGACCGACAAGAACTATATCTCCGACAACATTTACCGCGGCGGCTATCGCCACGAAATAGAGCGGACGCTTCGAATCGCCCATGCCGCGCAGTATCGCGCTTATGGCGTTGTACAGGAACATGAACACCGTGCCAAGCATGCAGATAGTCAGATATCTGACCGCTTCTTCAAATGCGTTGTCCGGCGTTTTGAGCAGGCGCAGTATCGGCTTTGTGAGCAGAACCATAACGACGGTGAGCACTGCACTGAGAATAATATAGAGCGTGGTCATCGTGCCTATCGTGCTCTTCTGATCGTCGTATTTTTTAGCTCCGCCGTATTGAGCTATGAGCACCGTTCCGCCGATGGCGAGACCGAGAGCTGCACCGGTAACGAGAATATTTATCTGACCGCCTATCGAAACTCCGGTTATTCCGGATTTTCCGCAAAACTGGCCGACAATCACCATATCGGCGACCGAATAAAGTGCCTGCAAAAGGTTTGAAAGCAGGAAAGGCACGGAAAATTTGAGCAACTGTTTTGTGACGCTCCCCTGCGTGAGATCTTTTCTGAATTTTTCTGACAAAACTATTTACTCCTTAGGTTTCTGAACGTTATCTTTTTTCATGGTCAGCGATATGCGGTTCTTTTTGACATCGACCGCCAGCACCCACACCGTGACGATATCGCCGACTTTCAGCACCACAGATGAGTGCTTGATATATTTATTAGTTATCTGCGAAATGTGAACGAGTCCGTCCTGATGCACTCCGATATCGACAAACGCGCCGAAGTCGATGACATTGCGAACCGTTCCCTTCAGCTCCATGCCGGGCTTGAGGTCGTTGATATCCATGACATCGGTGCGCAGAAGCGGAGGCGGAAGCTCGTCACGCGGATCGCGTCCGGGCTTCTGGAGCTCTTTGATTATATCCTGAAGAGTGGGCAGACCTATCTCTAATTTTTCCGCAACCTTTTTCTCGCCTCCGAGCAGCTCGACGGTCGCTTTAAGAGCACCGGTATTCCCCTTTGCGGCATCTTTTACAGTAAGTCCGCAGAGCTCAAGCAGCGCTTTTGCAGCATCGTAGCTCTCAGGGTGAACGCCTGTGTTATCAAGGACATTCTTGCTCTCCGGGACTCTGATGAATCCGGCACACTGCTCATAGGCTTTTGCACCGAGCTTCGGCACTTTCTTGAGCTGAGCGCGGGAAGTAAACGCGCCGTTTTCTTCTCTGTAAGTGACTATATTTTTTGCAACGCCCGAGTTGATTCCGGCTATATGCGAGAGCAGCGACGGAGAAGCGGTGTTGACATCCGCGCCGACGGAGTTGACGCAGTATTCGACCGCACCGTCAAGCGTTTCGCTGAGTTCTTTTTTAGGCATATCGTGCTGATACTGACCGACACCGAGTGCTTTCGGGTCGATTTTGACAAGCTCGGCGAGCGGGTCCTGAAGTCTGCGGGCTATCGAGACCGCGCTTCTGAGCGAAACATCAAACTGCGGGAACTCCTCCGCCGCAAGCTTTGAAGCGGAATATACGGATGCGCCCGCCTCGCTGACCATCATATAGGACACCTTGCGGTCGAGTTCTTTTATAAGGTCGGCCGCAAATATCTCCGTCTCCTTTGACGCTGTGCCGTTGCCTATGGCTATTACTTCAACGCAGTATTTTTCTATGAGGCGTTTCACGGTCTGCTTCGCTTTAAGCTTCTGCTCCTCGGAATGAGTGACATATATAACGCCGGTATCGAGAACTTTTCCGGTTTCGTCAACAACAGCGACTTTGCAACCCGTTCTGTAACCGGGGTCGAGTCCGAGGGCACGCTTACCCTTGACGGGCGGCTGGAGCAGAAGTTCGCGCAGGTTCACATAGAACACCTTGAGTGCGGATTCAACCGCGCTGTCGGTTATCATATTGCGTATTTCGCGCTCAACCGACGGGAATATAAGTCGGTCATATGCGTCGGCGGCAGCGTCACGCACAGTATCGGTGCAGGCTGAGCCGTTGTCACTCAGGACATTTGCGTTGATTATATTCAGAGCCTTTATGCGGTCAACATCTATGCCGACTTTGAGGAAGCCTTCGTTCTCGCCCCTGTTGACGGCAAGCACGCGGTGACCGGCAATTTTATTGACCGGCTCGTCATATTCATAATACATCGTATAAACGCTCTCTTTTTCGCTGTCTGCGGCGCGCGACTGGAGCACACCGGCAACGGTGAACAGCGAGCGCAGACGGCGGCGGATATCTGCGTCATCCGATATGATTTCCGCGATAATATCCATCGCTCCGTTTATCGCGTCTTCAGCTGTTTCAACGCCCTTTTCGGCATCTATATAGTCCGCCGCAAGCTCTGTCGGCGAAGCGGAATCGGCGACCTGAGCAAAAATCGCGTCGGCGAGCGGCTCAAGCCCCTTTTCTTTGGCTATCGAAGCGCGTGTTCTGCGCTTGGGTCTGAACGGGCGGTAAATATCCTCGATTTCCGCGAGAGTCGAAGCCTTTTCGAGAGCGGCTTCGATTTCGGGAGTCATCTTCTCCTGCGCGGTTATTGATGCACTGATCTCTTCCCTACGCTTGTCGAGGTTGCGCAGATATTCGAGCTTCTCGGAGAGTTCACGCAGTACCTGATCGTCAAGTGTGCCGTGCGCTTCTTTTCTGTATCGGGCAATAAACGGTATCGTGTTGCCCTCGTCGATAAGTTTCACTGTGTTTTCGACCTGCCAGCGCTGGAGACCGAACATTTTTGTCAAGCTGTTTATAATGTCCATATGGGCATATTACTCCTGTTCCATAGTTTTTATCTGTCTTATATCTTTTCCGCAGAAATATAGCGAGATATAATTGCCTATTATTCTTGAAGTTATTCTCTGTGTATATTTCTGCTCGAGCCCATCGGGAGTGAGATTCGTGCTGATTATGACAGGCAGGCGGCTCATGATGCGGGTGTTGATTATATTATAGAGCTCCGCAACGGTGAACTGGGTTGAAAATTCCGCGCCGAGGTCATCAATAACGAGAAGATCGCATTCGAGTATAGCCTGCTCGCTGCCCTCGTATTCGTTATCCCGTCCGCTTGAAAAATGTTCCTTTTCAAGACGCGACATAAGATTCTGCGCCGAGCCGTATATAACTCCGTAACACTTTCTGATAGCCTCGGATGCTATCGCGAGCGAGAGATGGGTCTTTCCGAGTCCGGTTGCGCCGTAGAGCAGAAGGCTCGGCGAATCCGTTCCGAAATCGGCGGCGTAATCCTTGCAGAAGTCGAGTATTTCTTTCATTCTGCTCCGCGGGTTGACTCCCGTAACAGGATCTGAGGTATCGGGATAATAATTGACATTAAAGCTCTCAAAAGTCGAGCGTGTGCTCGGCGAAAGCTCATTGAGCTCCGCGAGAGCGGTGTCGCGCAGAAGTTCTTTGTAGCAGTCGCACATCACGCCGCTGACAAACCCCGTATCGCGGCATTTCTTGCAGGTATAGTCCGCGTCAAGATAATTCTCGGGATAACCGTTTTCTTTGAGGATATCCTTGCGGCGCTGCTGGGCGGCAAGATTTTTCTTCGAGAGCTCTTCGATAAAGCGCTGAGCATTCTCGCCCATGCCGATGGCGCGGATTACTTCCGCACCTGCCGAGGATATTTCGCGGTCTATTGATATAAGCTCGGGTATCTTTGCATACGCCTCTTCGCGGTGCATGCTCTGAGTGCGCTCGGCTTTGCTGCGGCGGCGTTCAAGCGTCGATGCGGCTTTCACATATACCTTGCGGCTGTAGCTCATTTGTCTTTCCCCTCTAAATCCTTGTTTTTCTTCTTATAAACTATCGGTTTCTGCATTGCATTGCGGTTGAATTCGTTGAGGTCGTATGAAGAAGCGTGTCCCGCATTGGCTTTACTCTTATTCTGCGGCAAATTCGGTGAAGATACGGGTTTGTTTGCTTTTTCAACATCAGACGACGTTTTTATCCCGTTCGTGTGCCACGACTCAAGCACCTTGTTCATATACGGGAAGCTCATTTTCTGACAGTGTTCTGCCATCTGCTCATATGCCAAAAAAATCATCTCTGGAGAGAAACCCCATTCGCGGTTCCATGTGATAATATATTTTGTCTGCGCCTGAGTCGGGCGTGAGTTTGAAAGCCCTGCCATCGCGGCAAACGATGCCCAGACGCGGTTGACTGAATTGAGCCTGCTTATCTGCTCGTCCGCTTTTTCGATAGTATCTATTTCGCGCTCGCCCCAGTCTTTTCCGATCGAGGCTATATAATGAAAACTTGATTTGCCGATCGAAACGGCGTATTCAATTATCATGAGTATTACTTCGGCCGGTATTCCGTAT
>ENA-ORLF01000617-ORLF01000617.1-human-gut-metagenome-genome-assembly--contig:-NODE-617-length-12503-cov-3.75474_pt1 | contig 12503 bp, 11 predicted proteins | sample MGYA00243066_ERZ508822 | MGnify/ENA primary metagenome ERZ508822 (study PRJEB26277, sample SAMN04329791) | human gut metagenome | biome: human-associated habitat | host: Homo sapiens | place: USA... | reverse complement strand
CTAAGACAGAAGGTTTTAAATTTGGCTTATGTAAAGGATTATATTTAAAATTACCATTTAATTCTATAGTGATTAAATCTTCTTCACGATTATATATATGACAAAATTCTTTTACCTTATTACAATAATTACCTTTAACATCTAAAATAAGCATTCCTATTTTCTCGGTTTCACTATTTGATTTGTAAGAAATTAATTGTTCAGTAAAAGGATACATAGCACTACTTGTTTTTCCAGTACCAATTGTTCCTGTTACTAAAATATTTTGATATAATGCTTTTTCTGGTAGATATATTTTTTCATTTGTATAAACATTTTTGCCAATAAAAAGAGAAAGCTGATTATGTGAAAAGTGAGTTGTTTGGATAGAACTTTTTTTAAGTTTTTTAGGTTTATCAAATGGTTTAATAAATAATAAAAAAATAGAATTTGAAATTATAAAAGAAGAAAAAATATACGAAAATATAAAGGCAATTTTTATATATTTCCAGAGTAAAGGTTGTTCAATACAAATATCAAATGGATGCAAACCATAATTAATAATAATTGAATTAGATGTGAAAATGGGATAAAAAATTTTGAAACCAAAGCAACACAAGGTAAAAGATAAAAGTAAAATAAAAATAAAACGTTAAATAAAAGTACCTCCATTATTTAATTTTAATATTTAATTTTGAGCCTTGCAAATTGTGGAAAACATTGATATCAAAGAAATTGTAAATTGAATAGAAAACAATAAAAAGATTAAAAATGAAAAGAATAAAAAAGTAATCAATTAATTTAAATATAAATTACCACCTCCTAATTTTTACCATAATACAACATTTTTAAAAATTTGTCTATACTTTTTTTTAAAAAAGTATATTGATATTTACATTTTTTTTTGTTATACTAGACAAGTACAATAAAAATAAAAGAAAGAGTGAGAAATTTGAAAACAAAAGAAATAAATGAAGTAAAAAATAAAAAGAAAAAAAGAGGTATAGGTAAAAAAATTATTCTTGTTATATTATTTATCATATTATTGGCAGGAGCAATTTTAGGATATAAAGTGTATAAAAATGGTGGAGGAGCAAAAGGACTTTTAATGACAGCAATGGGGCATGATAAAGATACAATATTGACTTTGGATAAAATATATTGCTTGATATTAGGAAAAAGCCAAAATTTAACAGATACTTTAATATTAGCTTCATATGACCCAAAGGATCAGTCAGCAGCGTTACTTTCTATTCCAAGAGATACCTTTATAGGAGATTATAAATCAAGTGCTACATCATGGGACAAGATAAATGCTGTTTATCAAACAGAAAATGGACCTCAAAAGCTTATGAAATATGTAACAGATATTACAGGCATAAATGTAAAATATTATTTAATGGTAGATACAGAAGCTTTAAAAGTATTAGTCGACGAAATAGGTGGAGTTACATTTAATGTACCGATAGATATGGATTATGATGATAGTAGCCAGGATTTATACATACACCTAAAAGCTGGAGAACAATTGCTAGATGGTGATAAAGCAGAGCAAGTTGTAAGATTTAGGCATAATAATGTTGGAAGTACATATCCAAGTGAATATGGACAAGAAGATATTGGAAGGATGAAAACACAAAGGGAATTCTTAAAAACTTTAGCAAAGAAATTATTAAGTTGGAATAGTGTTACAAAGATTAATAATTTATTAGATATTGCTGAGCAATATGTTGAAACAAATTTGGATTTTAAAGCAGTAAAAGATTATATACCATATGCAGTTGAATTTAACATAAACAATTTAAAAACTGCAGTTTTACCAGGAGTACCAGAATTTGCAAATGTGGTATGGATATATAGCAGTGACAAAGAAGAAACAAAAAAAGTGGTAAATAAATTATTTTTCAATATAAATGAAGAAGAATCTGAAGTAAGTGATGAAGAAAAAGAGGAAATAAAAATAGAATTACTTAATGGAATAGGAAACGAGGAAAGATTTGATGAGGTCTCAGACACATTGAAGAGAATGGGATACAATATTAATAGTACAGAGAGTACTTCTAAAACTTCTAAAACGACAATAATAAATAGAAATAATGCACCAGAAAATATTACAGAGGATATAAAAAATGTATTGAAAATCGGAAACATATTACAAGGGGATTCTTCGAACAATATTGATATAACTATTATAGTAGGAGAAGATATTTTAAAGAAGTTAGAAGATTAAACTTCTAACTTCTTTTTAAAACAATAATTATAATAAAGATTACAAACAATAAAATTGATATTCTTAAGAATATTGGCATAAAGTCAATTATTTCTACATCATTTCCAGCAATTAAATCAGATGAGTAAATCTTTTCATCTACAGTATAAGAAATTTCACCAATGACACTTCCCTTTTTTATAGGAGCAATTAAATTTTCTTTTAATTTTATTTCAGAAGTTAAATTTTCCGTATTAAAATTATTATTCAAAAATATATTAATATCATCTTTTACTAAAATATCAAGATTTTTTGTATCTTTAGTACCACCATGAATTGAAATTTGATTAATTAAAGAATTGGATTTTACGATGCTTTTAAAAGAATAATTATTAAACCCATATTCAAAAAGTGTTTTACAATCTAAATATTTCGGTATAGAATTTCCAATATTGTCATCTGCACCCAAAATAATAGCAATTAGTTCTAAATCATCTTTTTTAGCAGTAGCAATAATACAATCTTTAGCAGGATTTGTATAACCTGTTTTCAATCCTGTTGCATATTCATAATAGTAATCATCTGGAGAATGATGTGATAATAGCAGGTTTGTGTTATAGAAAATTCTGTCTTCACTATTATATTTATTTGTCTTAGGTAAATTGTATTTTGTAGTATTTGCAATATCTTTTATAGTTTGAAATTGCATAGCATATTTTGTAATAATAGAAAGATCATAAGCTGTAGAATAGTGATTATCATCATGTATGCCACTCGGATTTTTAAAATTGGTGTTTTTACAACCTAATTCTTTGGCTTTTTGATTCATCATATTAGCAAAATTTTCAATTGTACCACCAACATGTTCCGCCAATACATTTGCAGCATCATTTGCTGATGGAATTAATAATACATGTAATAGTTGTTCTATAGTTAAATTTTCTCCTTTTTTTAAATAAGCAGAAGAATAGCCAGCTGGAACAATATCAATAGCGCTTGAATTAACAGTAGCAATATCAGATAAATTACAATTCTCCATTACTAATATAGCTGTCATAAGTTTAGTAGTACTTGCAGGATACACTTTTTTATGTATATCTTTTTCATATAAAATTTTACCAGTGGAACTTTCCATGAGTAAACATACTGGAGAGTATGTATTAATTTCACTGGCATTACTAAAATTACATACTATCATAATATTAAAAATTATTAATAAAATACAAAATACTTTTTTTATATGTTTCATAAAATCTCCTCTAATATAAATATATATTAAGTATTTTAAAAATTCAATAGTAAAATAAAAGAAAAAGAAAGGAAAGATTTATTTGGAAAAATTAAAAAATAATAAAAAAATAATAATTATTATAGGAGTAATAATTCTAATAATAATTTCGATATATGTTTTAACAAAAATAGATGAATATAATTATGAAGAGAATAATTACGAAGAATATTTTGCAGAAGAAGAAAATATTATAAAAGAAGAGGCAAAAAAAGTAATTGTTGTGCATATAATAGGAGAGATAAATAAACCAGGAATAGTGGAACTAGAAGAGGGTGCAAGAGTAATTGACGCAATTAAAAAGGCAGGAGGTACTACGGAAAAGGCAGATTTAGCACAAATAAATTTAGCTTATATACTAAAAGATGGACAAAAAATATATATACCAAACACAGAAGATAATGATAAAAAAATAGAGTATAATACAGCAAATATTGAAAATAATATAAAGGAAGAAAAAATAAATATAAATACAGCAGATGAGGATGAATTACAAAGGTTACCAGGAGTAGGTGCATCCACAGCAGCAAAAATAATTAAGTATAGAGAGGAAAATGGAAGTTTTCGAAAGATAGAAGATATACAAAATGTTAAAGGAATAGGTGAAGCAAAATATAACGACCTTAAAGAACAAATAGAAGTTTAATGAAGTATTAGAAAAACTATTAACAATGGAATAGTAATATATTCAAATTAAAAGATAAAAATTGTTCAAATGTATTGACAAAAGACAATAATGGAGTTATACTAAGTAAGCAAACAACAAATCGCGGGGTGGAGCAGTTGGCAGCTCGTCGGGCTCATAACCCGAAGGTCGTAAGTTCGAGTCTTACCCCCGCAACCAGAACATTAATCGTTACAGCTATAAAGGTTGTAGCGATTTTTTATTGTTTCGGAATTGGTTGCAATAATGCTAAAAAACGACCTTTTTATGTAGAATTGGGGAAAAGTTGGGGATGAAATTCTCAAAAAACGTTTATATTTCTAATAAATTTTCAGTAAAAGACTATGGGAAACCTAAAATATTATTTAGTAGTCTTTTACTTTTTTTATCGTGAAAAGTCTAATGACTTTAGTGAAATCTGAAAAAAGATTTTAGACTAATTTTTGTTGTGGCAGTAGCAAGTTTTCTAAAACATTTCCTGCTTTTCTATTGTGAGAAATGATTGGATGCACATAGAAGTTAAATGTTGTTGTAATTTGTGCATGACCAAGTCTTGCTGCTACAACTGCTACATCAATATTCTGTGATATTAAAAGTGTAGCATTAGTGTGTCTTAATCCGTGAAAGTTAATTACAGGTAGTCCTATTTGACCAACATATTTTACAAACCATTTGCTTATTGTTGAAGGGTGCATAGGTTTGCCATCAGCTTGTACAAATAATCTATCTGAATTGTGCCACAATTCGCCGTAAAGTGATTTTTGTTCTTCATACCATAACTTATATTCCTCAAGTAGAGAAACCACGAAATCAGGAATTGCTACTTCTCTGATAGAACTTTCTGTTTTAGGTGTTTTTGTAAATACACCTTTGTCTGCTAAATATTGACTTGAACGATTTACACTTACAATGCCAGTTCTAAAGTCAACATCTTGCCATTCTAATCCCATTAATTCACCAAGTCTTACACCAGTAAATATTGTTAAGATGATTGCAACTTTGTATTTTATTTGTTCTTCTCCAAGTGTCGTTAAATTTTCTAATAATACTTTACATTGATTATCATCATAATATTTTCTTTTTGGTTTCATTGTTCTTGGTGGTTGTACACGTTCTGCAGGATTATTTACAAGTAGTTGCCAATAAATTGCTTTGTGTAGCATTGCACGAAGTAATCTGTGATGTTCTAATATTGTTTTTTGTGCTAATGGTTTCTTAGTTTTCTTGCCATCATTTCCTTTTTTCCTAACTAACTGAGTATCTCTACTTAGTAAATCATAAAAGTGCATTATATCAGTTGGTTTTATTTTATTTATATAGAAATGTCCGAAGTAGGGAATGAGTCTTGTTTCTAATATTCTGCAATATCTTTTATAAGTTGATGGTGCAAGTTCTTTTGAACCATAATCTCTCTTCCAAATTTCGACAAATTCTGTGAATTTTAGAGATTTACCATCTATTACTAAACCATTTTGAACATCTGCAACAAATTTAGCAAGTTCTACTTGAGCATCTTTTTTACTTCCGTGTATTGTTTTGGTATGTTTGATTAGTTTTCCGTTTAGGTCATATCCTCCTGTACAAACTAGTCTGTAACTATTCTTTCCTCTTTTTTCAATACTCCCAGCCATTACCTTTTTCACCTCCTTTCAGGCATACCTATGGGTGGGAATAGATTTAATACGATGTTAACTAGAATTATTATATTATAAATGTTAACCTAATGCAAGAGATATTATAAAAACAATTAAAAATTATTTAAAATGTATATAAATTTATCAAAATATATTTATAAAATTAATAAAATACGATATAATTGAAGTCAGATAAATATGTATATTACTTTAAAAATAAAAAAGAAGGAATTTTTATATTGTGTAGACAAGATTTGAAAAATATTATAGAATTTTGTACATAGGAAGGAATTCGATTATGTCAGAAAAACAAAAAAATAGTATAAAATGTATAGAAATGGGAGACCAATTATTTGCCACATTAAGAAAAGAATATATTGCATTAAAAAATAATGAGAAATTTTTATCGGTTGATGAGATAGAAAAACAAAAAAGAATCTTAGGAGCTCAATATGGACTTGTTTGCGAATATTATTTAAAAGGATTGCTTTTAGATTGTTATAGAATTGATGCTTCAACTATATTGGATATTACGCAGGAAGAGAAAGAAAAAATTGAAGAAGTTCTTAATAATATTAATGAGGAAGAAGAATATAATTTATTAATTGGCAATTCGAATACTATAAATGAATTGGTACAAAGATTTCAATTAACAAGAAAAGTTAGAAACGTAATTTCTCAACAATCTTTAAAAAAGTTTGGAGGAAATGGTCATCATTTAGGTGCTTTTTTGGAGCATTTACCAGAAGACGTGAAACATGAAATTTTTATGCATATGGAAGGATATTATAGTAGCATAAAAAATCCTGTATCTAAGGAAGAATGGAAAGCTTTTTTAAGTGGATTTTTAAAATTAAAAGATAAAAATTATGAAAAGTTTGAAGAGAATAAAGAAGAATTAAATCAAATAATAGGAGATTCTAAGGTAAGTGATGCTTTTTTTAATGGAAGATATGGGCATTTTGAAAATTATATTCCTAATTTAGATGCTTTGTATTATCTTTCTCATGGTATTCGTGAATCTGTGAAAAAACAGCTTCCTAAAGCAATTACATTAACAGACGGAATTGGTAATGGATATAGAGATGCTAATAATATTAGATACATTTTTCCAGAATTAGAGTCTAAAATATATGTATTTGATGGTGGAAAATGTTTAAGCAGAGTATATAGAATGATGAAATACAAAAATTTTATAGAAAGTCATAGTGAAACAAATGTATTTGAAAATAATAATATAGGTTATACTATTTGTCCTGAATTTGGTATAGAAAAAATGAAAGAGATGAGTGTTAATAGTTCAGGAGAAAAGACAATATTAAATAATTTTACACCTTTTCATAGGATGTTGCATGTTTCTCCAAATGGAACATCAATTATAGTATGTACTGTAAATGGTGCAGAAACGGCATATGCTTATAATAAACGGAAATTTTATTGAAATAACAGAAGATTATTTAAAAAAATTTAAAGTACAAATTGAACAATATGAATCTAGTTTAGGAAAAGAAGAATTAGTTTCGGAAAAACAACAGATAAAAAATGAGTTTATAGATACTGTTGTAGAGAATTCTATGATTGATAATTCAATAGATAAAATTACTAGAAGTTTACAACAAAAAGCAGATTATATAAGTGAAGAACATAGAAGAAAAACAATTAAATCTAAAAGAAAAGAGAAAAGAAAAATAAAAGCTGCTAAAACTTTTAAAAATGTTGGAGAAGTTTTTCGAAGTAAATCTCTTTTAGAATTATCGATAAAAAAATATAAAGAAGTAATAAGCAATAGAAATTTACTAGAACAAGAATTAGATAATGATTGGCAACAATTGGATTCTTATACTAGAGCATCTGCTGAAATGATACAATCATTTTTAGAAGAAATGATAGATGAAACGGTTATAACTGAAAGAATGCATACTACTGAAGTAGATATGAGGAGAACAAATGAAGAATTGGAAAATGTTCTAGGAGAACAGATTCTTGGTGAAGCAATTCAAGATAGGCATGGAATTGGAAATTTATTTCAAAGATTATTACACAGATTTTCTAAAAAAGATGAGAGAGAGGATAGATAGTATATGATTAATGCTGATACTTATTCAGAGGTATATGAAATTCTTTCGTATATGAATAAATCAATAGTAATGAAAGTTCCGGTTGAAATATTAGAGGTAATTAAAGAAAATAGAAATATGGAATATGTTTCAAAGATAGATAAGGCAGATTTGTTCAATTTAAATAATATATCAAAAGATACTATTAATGTACTTGCATGGCTTGATGTGAATTATTGGATAGATAAGGAAAAACGAGAAAAAATAAACTCATCATATGGAAATAATTTTGAGAAAAGTAACAATGCAGAAATAGATAGTTTGGAAAAAGTAGAAAAAGAAAATAGTAAAATAATAACTGATGAAGTTCAGGTAAAAGTTTATAAAGATACGATAATTAATAGAATATTAAATAGAATAAAAAAACTAATAAACATATAATAATAATATATTCAATTACATGATAAAATATAATTTCTAATGTGAATATGAAACGAGAATGTAAAATAGGGTGTGTAAAATAGGCGACAAATTTTGCACACCCTAAAAATTTTTAAGAAAATAAAAATTGGGTATACTGTAAATAAAATGGAAGAAATTACTAATAAATTTTTTTGAAAAAGGAGTTGTTTACAGTGACATTACCAAATTTTAACTATGAAGAAGAACTATCAAAATGTAAAACAATGGAAGATATAACAGGACCAAATGGATTAGTCCAAAAAATAATTAAAAATGCTATGGAATCAATTATACAAAATGAATTTAATCAATTTTTAAATAACCAAGAATCGACGCAAAAAAATTATCGTAATGGCTACAACAAGAAAAATGTTAAGACAGAATATGGAGATGTTTCAATTGAGACACCAAGAGATAGAAATGGTGAGTTTAATTCAGAATTTTTACCTAAAAGAGACATTTTATCAGAAGGAATTAAAAATCAAATCACTTCTATGTATTCTAAAGGAATGTCTACCAGAGATATTAGTAATCATATAGAAGGAATGTATGGAACTAATCTATCTGCTACGACAATTTCAAATATAACAGATGAGGCAATGATAGAAGGGAAAGAATGGTTTAATAGAAATTTAGATCCTGTTTATCCAATTGTTTTCTTAGATGCTGTCCATTTTAAAGTAAAGCAAGAAAATAGAATTGTAACAAAGGCAGCCTATGTAGCATTAGCTATTACAATAGAAGGAATGAAAGATGTGTTAGGAGTATGGATTGGAGAAAATGAGGGAGCAAAATTCTGGTTAAAAGTCTGTACAGAACTAAAAAACAGAGGTGTTCAAGATATTCTAATTACTTGTGTGGATGGTCTTAAGGGTTTTCCAGAAGCAATACAAACTGTATTTCCAGAAAGTAAAATACAATTATGTATTATTCACCAAATAAGAAATAGTTTTAAATATGTGGCATCGAAAGACCAAAGAGAGTTTATTGCAGATTTGAAGACAGTATATAAAGCTACAACTGAGGAATTAGCTATGATTGCATTAAATGAAATGTATAAAAAATGGGGTAAACAATATGAGATGGTTTTAGATTCGTGGATGAACAAATGGGATAATCTATCTACCTATTTTGCTTACGAAGATAAAATTAGAAAATTAATTTATACAACAAATACTTTAGAAGGTTTTAACAGACAACTAAGAAAGGTCACAAAGACAAAAACGGTGTTTCCGAACGACGAATTCTTACTAAAATGTATATATCTAGCTATTACAGATATTTCGAAAAAATGGACATCACCATATCAAAATTGGGGACAAACTATTGCACAGTTTAAAATTAATTTTGGGGATAGAGTACCTATTGATATTATGTAATTGGGACTTTGTCCCAAACCCTAAGGCTCCAAAATAAAAATGAAAAATTTGTATAATTTTAGAGAAAATGGTAATAATATTACTAGGCGATAAAATAAAAATCAGATAAGAGATTTTATCTCTTAGAAAAAAATCTCTTATCTATAATTTTATTAGTATAACCAAATATAAAATTCTTATACATTGAAAATAAAATATTATTTTGTAGAAATTTGTATAAATTAGCACTTAAAAATGCGAACATTATTTTACTTTTTACATAGTAATTTCTCTATCAAATTTCGACATTACACATTTTATTTTACATACCCTATGAAACAAAGGCAGGAATCTAATCCTGCCTTGTTCTATTTTTGTGTATCCAACCATTTTTCAAAATCTTCAGGTGTTTTCTTTCCTTTTTTAACATTATCCCAAAACTTACTAGCTTTTTCTTTCCATATATCATATTTAGTTTTATATACAGGAATATCAGGATTTCTAGCAACGAGCATAGATTGTCTAGAGGCTTCATTTCTATATTTTTTATAAATATAATCTTCTGCTTCTTTTCGTTTTTGAGATAATTTACTTCCGACATCTTTACATGTTGTATCATCATTTAATTCTCTACTACAATAAACTATATTTTGTTTTGGTGTTAGAAAATATTTTTTACAATTACCACATATTTTAATATAAAAATCATCCATTCCAAGAATATTGAATAAAGTAATATAAAATGCAGTAAATATATTATCAGTTTTTAATTGATAAGAATTCAATAATAGTGTACCATCTGGATCATATGTATGAATTATTGTAGATATAATTAGCACATCTTTAGGTTCAATTACGTCACTATTATAAGGAATATTATCATATGTATAATCTAAAAGATTAATTGATTCAAACTTATTAGCTATCTCCTTAAAGGGATTCTTATATAATTGATTGTATATAAAGAATCTTTGCTGTAATGTTAACTTACTCAAATCAATAGGAGCATCAATTTGATAACAGAAATTTATACAATTTTTAAATAATTGCTGATACTTTTTTATATTATCTATTTCTTTTTCATAGTATTTTCTCGCTAGAGTAATTATATCTTTAATTGGGGATAAGGTAATAAGCTTAAATTTATCTAAATCTTCTTTATCTAATTTAGGTAAGAAATAATCAAAGTAATTTATGAAGAATAGATAATAATCGTTTAAATTATTAAAGTTATAACTTATAAAATCCAATAGAGATAAATCAAATTGCTGTTGAACATCTTCTTTCTTAAATAATAGATATCCAGTTAACGAATTTATATTATCATTGAAAGATAATGTTCTATAATTTTTCCTAAAAGGATAGTATTTTTGCATATTTTCAGCATATTCATTTGCAATTTTGTCTCTTTCTTTTTTATCTTTGCAGCCATCAGCCTTAGCAAACATCATTTTAGAATATTCATCTTCAGTCATTTTTTCAAATTCTTCATTTATTTCAACAAATTCTTTATAGTAATGTGCAACAATCTGTGTTGTAGTATGAACAAATAGTTTTGGATTAAAAGAAATTCTTAAATCACATTTATTTTCCATATAACTCCTCCATGTTAACAGTTGAAAAAAACTGTTGTTTTTTTAGTGCTAACAAACCTTGAAAAATTACAATAAAATTATTGTTAGGGTTAACTATGTTTAGTATAATTCAATTGTTAACGGAAGTCAACACAAAATTAGAAGAAAACAGGAGGTGAGACTATGGAATTACAGAAGGTTCAAAGAAGTACACTAACAATGAAAGAAGCAGCAGAGTATTTAGGAATATCTTACTGGTTAATTAATCAATTAGTAAGAAGAAAAGAAATACCATGCTCCAAAGTTGGTGGGAAATTCTTGTTTAGAGTTCAAGTATTAGATGAATATTTAAGTTCAAAAGAACAAGAATCTGTAAATTACTAATTTAATAAGAAAGTGAGGAAAGGAGGACATGTATGGAATACAGTGGTTTAAGGTAGACAGAAATATCTTTAATAATAGGACAATTCAATTACTTCTGAAGAAGAGAGATGGAGACTTATACTTTAGAGTATGGATACAATTACTATCAATAGCGGTTGAATGTGGTAACGACGGACGATTAGGTATCGGAGAAAAACCGATTACCTACGGAGATTGTGCGAAGATCATGGGAAAAACTTCGGACAAGATACGCAGAATAATGGAAGAATTCCTTGAGTTAGGCATGTTAAAAAAAGAAGGTGAAACATTTCTAATTAAAAATTGGGAGAAGTACCAAAGTATTGATAAATATGAAAATTATCAAGAAAATAACAGGCAAAGACAAAGAAAATATCGTGAAAAGTTAAAAGCTGAAGGTGAAAAAAGTAACGTTACAGTAACGTTAAGTAACGCGGAAGAAGAGAAAAGAATAGAAAAGAAGACAAAAGAAGAAAGAAAAGAAGAGATAAGAAGAGAGGAGGATGAAAATGGGTTTAGAGAATACAAATTACAATGAAGTTATTAACAATAAAATTAAAAAATGTGAATTCTGTGGACGAGAATTGGAGCCAATAGGATTTGATTATTTATATGTAAATATATCTCCAGATTGTATAGATTATAAAAGATGTACTTGCGATAAAGCTCAAGAATATTGGAAAGAGAAAGACAAGAAAGAGTATGAAGAACAAAAACGAAATAGATTTAGAAGCATAATAAACAGAATTTATAAAGAAAACTATGTTGGAAAAAATATTCAAAATTTGAACTTTGAAAATTTCTATTCAGATCAAAATAATCAATATGCAATAAAAGTAGCAAGAGACTTTACAAGCAAAAATAAAGCAAATATAC
>ENA-ORLF01000615-ORLF01000615.1-human-gut-metagenome-genome-assembly--contig:-NODE-615-length-12514-cov-9.81387_pt1 | contig 12514 bp, 10 predicted proteins | sample MGYA00243066_ERZ508822 | MGnify/ENA primary metagenome ERZ508822 (study PRJEB26277, sample SAMN04329791) | human gut metagenome | biome: human-associated habitat | host: Homo sapiens | place: USA... | reverse complement strand
CAGCCGCTCGGACAAATATTTTGGAGAGTTCGTACCACACTTCTGATTGCCGCCGAACGATGGCGCGGATGCTCGCCGCCCTGCCGGATATGGATACGGAAATGCTTCGGCTGGCAAACGGCACCATTGCAAAATTGGAGCAAATGTAGCACAAAAGAATAAAAAGTAAAAACACCTGCCACACGACGGCAAAAGAAAAAAAGCCGTCGTATAGCAGACATATCCGCGCGCCCATTTTGAACCGGCGGCTTTTGAGAAAATCAAGGCCGCCGGTTCTTTTTGCTTATCAGAGCGTTTCATCGTCCGTATGGCGGCCATAGGAGGATGCCGCCATGCGCCTAATATTCTATCGATTGCCCAGCTTTAAGCTATCAAAAAAGCCTTGCTCCCGCACAGGGTCAGTAGGGCTTTTACTATGTACTATACGATGTAGCTACTGCGCGTTTCGTGCTGCCATTATGCCCGGTTGGCCGTTTTCGGTCTGCTGGGCTTTTCTATTGCCGCCTGAAAAGCTGCCTGTTTCAAAAATATTTTTGGAAATTTTCAAAAAAGCGGGCAGAATCGGGTGTTTCAGGTGTCATATTAGCGGAAAGGGAAAAATACGTTTTGTTCCAACATGGCCAAAAGCGGTATGAATCCTAAAACTCTGCAATATCTGATGGGACACTCTGACATTGGCGTCACCCTGAATACTTACACTCATGTGCAGTACGATGACGTGGAAACAGAGATGAAACGGGTGGTAAATGCCGAGTAGTAAATTGCATTTTGAGCCTGAATTTACTACCATTTTTACTACTGTTGCGAGAAAAGATATGCGATTTTATACTACTTTATGCTATGAAAATGATAGTAAATAGACGGCGGTTGAATTTCTTTGGGCGTTGGCGAATGCCGAAAAATCTAGGAATCAAGCCACTTTTCGGGAGAATTTGAGGGATGAAAAAAGTCTTGTTTATTTGCCACGGCGGCATTATAATGGCAGTATCAACGATACAATCAAAATAAATGGGAACGCTCTTCTTACCGCGTGAAAAAGGGCACCAAAAGCAACAGCCACAGCGGGCTTGCCCGTTGTGGCTGTTGTATTGCTTCTGCGTTTTGATTATGATAGGGAAAAAATGAAGCAAACCGTATGCTTATAAAGCGAACGCCATTGCATCTCCTGGCGCAAGCCCCCCGTCACTCACTTTTCCACCGCCATTGCGATCTGCTCGCGGGTGATGGGCAGCTCATAAAAGCGTTTGTGGGTGGCGTGGTAGATGGCATCGGCCACGGCGGGCAGCGGGGTGTTGATGACGACCTCACCGATGGACTTTGCGCCAAACGGGCCGGTGCCCTCGTAGCTGCTCTCAAAACTCACATCAATATGTCCAATATCAGTGCGGCAGGGGATCTTGTACTGCATCAGGGAGCTTTCGCGCGGCATGCCGCGGTCATTGTAGGTCACATTCTCGGTCAGTGCCATGCCGATGCCCTGCAAAATACCGCCCTCGGCCTGCACGCGGGCCAGGTTCGGGTTTACAGGGGTGCCGCAGTCAACCGCGGCCACATAGTTCACCACCTGGGCTTCGCCGGTTTCCAGGTCAACTTCCACTTCGGCGGCGCCAACCATAAACGGCGGGGGCGAAATCTCCGAGCTGTGGGTCACGGTGGCTTCCAGCGCCACCGTGTTGCCGCACTGGGATGCCGCTGCAATGCTGGCCAGCGGTACGCGCTGGGTGCCGTCCTCGCTCGTCACGGCATCGCCGGTAAACAGCACGGCGGCTTTGTCCAACCCAAGCAGCTGTGCCCCCAGGGTGCAGATCTTATCTTTCAGTTCCAGCGCACACTTTTCCACGGCCTTGCCGGTCACATAGGTTGTGCTGGACGCATAGGAACCGGAATCATAGGGGGAAGAATCGGTATCTGCGCCCAAAACCGCAATGTTTTCCAGCGGGCATTCCAGCACTTCGGCAGCGATCTGCGCCAGGATCGTATCGCAGCCGGTGCCCATATCCGCTGCGCCGATGGAGAGGGTATAGAACCCGTCATCGTTAATTTTCAGCGTGGCGCTGCCCACGTCCACATGGTCGATGCCGGAGCCCTGCATGGCCATGCCCATGCCAACAGCACGCACCTTACCGTTGCCGATCTCGCGCACGGGGTACTTATGGTCCCAATCCATCCTGTCATGCACGGTTTTCAGGCAGCGGTCCAGCGCACAGCTGGTGTTGACCTGGCCATAGTAGGCGGGCATAACATCGCCCTCATGGACAATGTTGCGCTGCCGGAGCTCGAACGGGTCCATCCCCAATTTGTCGGCCAGCTCATTCACAGCGGATTCCACCGCAAACAGACCCTGGGTTGCGCCGTACCCGCGGTACGCACCCGATGACATGTGGTTGGTGTAAACAACATCGCTGACAAAGCGGAACGCTTCGGCCTTGCCGTACAGAGGGATGGACTTGTGGCCCGAAAGCCCCACCGTTGTGGGGCCGTGCTCACCGTAAGCGCCGGTGTTGGAAAGGGTGTGCAGGTCAATGCCCTTGATGATGCCGTCCTTTGTTGCGCCCAGCCGCACGTGCATCTCCATCTCATGGCGCGGGGTTGAAGCCGTCTGGCTTTCAAAGCGGGTATAGATGATCTTGCTGGGCTTCTTCGTTTTCCAGGTAACAAAGGCAGGGTAAACCTCGCACACTGACGTCTGTTTTGCGCCGAACCCGCCGCCGATGCGCGGCTTGGCAACGCGGATCATGGATTTGGGGATGTGCAGGGCGTTTGCCAAAATGCGGCGGCAATGGAACACGATCTGCGTTGAGCTGAGCACATTCAGCCGCCCGTAAGCATCAATGCTGCAATAAGCGCGGAAGGTTTCCATCATGGCCTGCTGGCAGGCGCGGGTGTGGTAGGTGTGGTCAATGACCACATCGCACCCAGCCAACACCGCCTCAATATCACCCTCGCCGGATTCATCGTGGGCGCAGAGGTTGCGGTTCTTGTCAGCTCCGATGCCGGGAACAAGGGCTTCCCAGTTATCCTCCGGGTGCACAAGAGTAGGGTTATCGAGCGCTGTGTGGAAATCCAGCACCGCGGGCAGAACTTCATATTCCACCTGAATCAGCTTCATCGCCTTATCGACGCATGTTTCGTCTTTGCCCGCAAGGATCGCAACAACATCCCCGGCAAAGCGGACATGGCGGTCGATCACAAGGCGGTCGTAAGGGCTCATTTCGGGGTAGGTCTGGCCCGCCTGGGTGTAGCGGCGGGCGTTCTGGTCCACATCTTTCCAGGTGTAAATCACCTCCATGCCGGGCACAAGCATGGCGCGGGAGGTATCAATATTTTTGACGATCGCATTGGCGTGGGGGGAGCGCAGCAGCTTGACGATGAGACAGTCCTGCGGGATAACATCATCCATGTACACAGGCTGGCCGGTTACAAGCTGCATGGCGTCCTTCTTGCGCACAGGCTGGTTCACAGTTTTCATTGGGCAGCCTCCTTTGATTTTTTCCACGCCAAAAAGTTCTGAATCCCGCGCAGCTGGCCTTCGTACCCGGAGCAGCGGCAAAGGTTGCCCGCAAGGTATTCCTTGATCTCCTCCTCATTGGGGTCGGGTTTTTCGCGGAAAAGGGCCAGCGCATTCATGATAAAGCCGGGGTTGCAGAAGCCGCACTGCTCGGCCCCCTGGTCAGCGATGAACGCGCCGAACTCAGCGGCTTCCTCCTGCAGGCCCTCCAGCGTGGTAACGCTGCGGCCATCCACCCGCGCCGCCAGTACAGAGCAGGAAAGCACCGGCTTTTCGTCCAAAAACACGGTGCACAGCCCGCAGTTGGCGGTTTCGCATCCGCGCTTGACGCTTTTGCAGCCTAAAGAGCGCACCAGATCAATCAGCAGGGTATCAGGGGCGATCTCAGCAGCTGTTTTTTTATGGTTCAACGTAAAATGAATTTGCATCAGAGCACCTCCAGGTTCCCCAGTGCCTGTACGGCACGCTTGACAAGCACCCCCACCAGATGGGTGCGGTAGGCGGCACTGCCGCGCAGGTTGCTGCCGGTGGGCACCGCAGCCTGTACGGCGGCGGGCAGCTCATCCGGGGCAGCCGTGGGGCAGACAAGCATGGCTTTCATGGGGCGTGCACCGATGGCAAAGCGGTAGGCTCCATCCGCCGTGCGTGCAGCAGCGCAGGTCAAAATCGGGAAGTCCGTCTGGGTGGCCCGCACAGACTGGTAATGCACTGCAAGCCCCGGCGTCTTTTTTATGTAAACATGGGTCAAAATATCACGGTCATAGGGCAGGGCGGCAAACTGTGCAATGGGCATCCGGCCTGCTTTGTACAGCTCCACATCGCAGTCCAGCGCCAGCAGCAGCGTTAATACGTCTGAAAAGCCAAACCGCCCGTACACGCTGCCGCCCACGGTGGCGCAGTTGCGGAACTGCACCCCCACAATATGGCGCACGGCCTCCCGCATGGCGCCGTTGGTGGCCGCGTTCAGCGCGGCGTGGGTTTCCAGGCTGCGCAGCGTTGCCATGGCGCCAATGGCAAATTCGGTATCGGTTTCTTCAATGGTATCCAACCCCAGCGCAGATAGGTCAATGGCTGTGCCAACGCTGATTTTTTCCATTTTCAGCCACAGCATCCCTCCCAGCACCCGGTTCGGGCGCTTCTGGTTCAGCTGCCATGCTTCTTCCAGTGTGGCGGGGCGGGCATATTCTCGAATCGTTATCATAGAATGCTCTCCGTTTTTGGGTAAAATCATACTTTTGTGCAGTACCACTTTTATTTTACCACAAATTCTGCTATAATTCCGTTGTTGTTTGAAAAACATAACGGAATATTGGTTTTAGAAGGAAGTAAGAAACATGAAAATGACCAAAATGACCGCCCTGCTGCTGGCCGCCGCTATGGCACTGACAGCCTGCGGCAGCACCGCTGCTGCCAGCAGTACCGCAGCCAGCGAGGCTGCTTCCGTAGAGACTACCGCAGCCCCGGAAGCCACTGCTGCACCGGAAGAACCTGCCGCCGAAACGGCGGTTACCTACCCGCTGACCGTTACCGACCAGCTGGGCCGCGAAGTTACCATTGAGGAAGAACCCAAAACCCTTGCCAGCGGCTACTACATTTCCACCAGCCTGCTGATTGCGCTGGGCGTGCAGAACGAGCTGGTTGGCGTGGAAGCCAAAGCCGACAAACGCAACATCTACAGCCTGTCCGCCCCGGAGATCCAGTCCCTGCCCAGCATTGGCACCGCCAAAGAGTTTGACCTGGAAGGCTGCGCTGCGCTGGCCCCGGATCTTGTCATCGTGCCCGCCAAGCTCAAGGATTCCATCCCCCAGATGGAGGAAATGGGCCTGACCGTGCTGGCTGTTAAGCCGGAAAACCAGGCCGGCCTGTTCGGCGCGATCGAGCTGCTGGCACAGGCAACCAACACCACCGCCCGCGGCGAGGAGCTGGAAATGGCCATTGACAGCAACCTGGCCGCCCTGGCCGAAGCCGTTGCCGGCACCGATGCTCCCAGCGTTTACCTGGCAGGCAACAGCTCCGTGTTGGAAACCGCAGGCCCCGCCATGTATCAGAACACGATGATCGAAAACGCCAACGGCACAAACGTTGCCGCCAGCGTGGAAGATACCTACTGGGCCGAAGTTTCCTATGAGCAGATCCTGGATTGGAACCCCGATTACATCATTCTGGCATCCGATGCTGAATATGATGTTGATTCTGTTCTGAACGATGCCGCCCTGGCGGACTGCACCGCCGTCAAGGAGAGCCATGTTTACCAGCTGCCCCACGCTGTTGAGGCTGTGGATTCTCCCGTGCCGGCCAGCTTCCTTGGCAGTGTTTATCTTGCCAGCGTGCTGCACCCGGAGCAGGTGACCGAGGAGTATTACCACGCCGCTGCCGATGAATTCTATGGTAACTTCTATGGCTTTACCCCCGAATCTTATGAATAATAACCGCAAACGCACGGCGCTGTGCCTTCTGGGCGCAACGCTCTGCGTTTTTATGGCCTTTGGTGCGGCACTTTATTTCGGCCGTTATCCCATAACCCTGCAGGCACTGCTGGCGGGGGACGCTATGGCAGTGCGCACCTTTACGGTACTGCGCCTGCCCCGTGCCGTGATGGCGCTGGCGGGCGGATTCGGTCTTGGCGTGGCGGGCTTTGTGTACCAGACTGTTTTCCGCAATCCACTGGCAAGCCCGGATATCATTGGGGTATCGTCGGGGGCCAGTGTTGGCGCGGCATTTGCCATCTTGTTTGTCTCTTCGGGCACGCTGGGCACCACGGTATGCGCCTTTGCGGGCGGGCTGGCAGCGGTGTTTCTCTCGCTTGGCTTGGCGGCCGCCGCGCCGGGGCGCAGCAAGATGAACCTGGTGCTGGCGGGCATTGCCGTACATGCGTTGGCGCAAACTCTTTTGATGCTGCTAAAGCTGACCGCTGACCCGGAAAAAGAGCTGGCCAGCATTGAATATTGGATCATGGGCAGCCTGGCGGGGGTAACGCAAAGCCGGGTGTGGTTCCCCGTTCCAATGGTTATTTCCTGCTGCGCCGTAATTTTTGCTTTGCACCGTCAGGCGATGCTTTTATCCGTGGAAGAGGATGAAGCGCGGCTGCTGGGGGTTCCGGTGGGGCGGATGCGTTTTTTGCTGCTGACATTGGCAACGCTGGTGGTGGCCGCGGTTGTCAGCGTGACTGGGCTGATCAGCTTTGTCGGGCTGCTGGCCCCCCACTGTGCGCGGCTGCTGGCGGGGCACAACCGCCGCTCCACCAGCCTGCTCAGCGGGCTGGTGGGCAGCACGCTGCTGCTGGCGGCGGATACCATTGCCAAAACGGTGGCGGCAACCGAACTGCCGGTCAGTATCTTCACCTCGCTGCTGGGTGTTCCGTTTTTGCTCTACCTTATTATAAAGCCGGGGAGGGAGACGCGGTAATGTTCACTGTGGAGAATCTGGCCGTCCGTCTTGGCGATAAGAACATCCTGCAAAATGTTCATTTTACGATAGATACCCCCGGCCAGCTGGTGGGAATATTGGGGGCGAACGGCAGCGGAAAAACCACCCTGCTGCGCGCAGTGGCCGGGCTTTTGCCCCATACGGGGTGCTGCCTGATGGATGGTGTGCCGCTGGAAAGCCTTTCTACCAGGTGTCTGGCACAAACGGTCAGTTACATCCCGCAGCAAAGCGGAATTTCAGTGTCCATGTCTGCACGGGAAGCTGTGCTGATGGGCTGCAACCCCCGCCTTGGCGTGCTGCAAAGCCCCACCGCTGCCATGTGTGCGGCAGCGGAAGAAGCCCTGCGCACGGTAGGCCTGGCGGATAAAGCCGAGCAGGACTACCTGACGCTGAGCGGCGGCGAACGCCAGCTCTGTATTCTGGCACGTACCTTTGTGGAGGATGCGCCTTTGCTGCTACTGGATGAACCGGACAGCGCCCTGGACCTTGCCAACCGCAGCCATATGGCGGCGCTGCTGGCAGAATTTGTGCATGCAAGCGGTAAAACAGCGCTGATCTGCCTGCATGACCCCATGCTGATGCTGGACTGGTGCGATACGCTGATCGTGCTGCAAAACGGGCAGGTTGGAGCCATGCTGTACCCCAGAACCGACCCGGTTGAAGCGCTGCAATCCGCGCTGGCAGCAGTATACGGCCCGCTGGAACTGGTGCCCGTGACCGACCGCACGGGCCGGGTGCGGCTGGCGCTGCTGCCGTTATGAGGAAAGAAAAATGAAACCGAAGATTCATGTGATGCTCTGCGATGATATCGGCGAGCGCTTTTTTGGCGAAGGCCCCTGCCGCCTGCTGCACCGGATTGAAGAGACCGGCTCACTGCGGGCGGCGGCACAGGCCATGGGGCTTTCTTACTCCAAAGCGCTGCGCATGGTCAAGCGGGCGGAAAAAGAATTGGGCTTTGCGCTGACCCGCAAAACCATTGGCGGGCGCGGCGGCGGGGGCAGCACCCTGACGGATGAAGCCCGCAATTTTATGGAAAGGTATGAGGCTTATCGTGATGCCTGTGTACAGACTGACCGCGAGCTCTATGATAAGTTCTTTCCGGGTGAGCGGTAAGCGCCACCTGCTGTTGACCGGCGGGCGCGGTACGGGAAAAACCACCCTGCTGCGTGCGCTGGTGCCATTGCTTTGCCCCGGGGCACAGGAAATTACCACAGCAGTGTACCCTGCGGACCGTGTGGAAATTCGAGAAAGTGTGGGCGGAAAAATAGCGGTGATCGGCCGTTTTGACCCGGCACTGCCCCCAGGCGAAAACCGGATGCGCCCCGTGGCGGACGGCTTTTTGCTGCTGGGTGTACCCGCCCTGCACCGCATGGCGGCAGGGGAGAGCGAATGGGCGGTGCTGGATGAACTCGGTTACCTGGAAAATAGCTGCCCCGAATTCCGGCAGGCAGTGGAAGCGCTGCTGGATGCAAAGCGCGTTCTCGCTATTGTGCGTAAGCAGGATACCCCATTTTTAACCGCACTGTGCGCCCGGCAGGATGCCTTTGTGGTGGATTTGGACGATCCCGCGCCCGCTCTCGGCTGCGTGGTCATGGCGTCCGGGCTGGGGCGGCGGTTCGGCGGAAACAAGCTGATGGCGGATTTTTGCGGTGCACCGCTGATCGCCAATGCGCTGGCTCTAGCCGCCCTGCCGCTGCTGGCCTGCCGCATTGTCGTGACCCGCTCGGAAGAGGTTGAGGCGCTCTGTAACGCGCAGGGCGTCCCCGTTTTGCGCCACGCGCAGCCCTACCGCAGCGATACGGTCCGGCTGGGGCTGGCAGCATTGCTGGGAAAAGAGCCCGCTTTGCGCGGCTGCCTGTTTCTGCCGGGGGACCAGCCGCTGCTCACGCAGCAAAGTGTGGAAGCACTGGCGCTGACGGCAGCTCCCGATGTCATTGTGCGGCTGTGCGCTGCCGATGGCACCCCCGGCAGCCCAGTGCTGTTCGGCGCGGATTATTTTTCGGAGCTGCTTCACCTGCCGGATGGCCGCGGCGGCAATGCCGTTGCGCGGGCCCACCCCGGTTCCGTCTGCCTTGTGTCCGCCCGGAACGATGCCGAACTGAGGGATGTGGATACGCGGGAGGACCTGAACCAGCTGCGTCAGCTGACAAACAGATAAAAATACCGTGCAGTTCAAAAAATGAAGTGACCCCAAAAAGCTAGACAATATTTTGAAGTAAAAATTGTTCAAGCAGCTGAAAGGGCTTGCTGTCTGTGAATTGCAGGCGGCAAGCCCTTTAACTTTGCCTTGATGCGGCGGTTGTTGTAGTAATCCAGATATGCAACGAGTTCCTGCTTGAAGTGTTCCATGGAGCGGAACTCCTGCAAATACAGCAGCTCACTTTTGAGCAGTCCACGGTGTTATTGGTTCGATGGCGACAGTGGATTCTGCGCTTTTTAGTAGTAGTGCAATTCGTGCGATAAAGATGATTGTTCTGTCTCTCCTCTACATTTCGCTAAACCGGGCTTTAGCGAAATTATGTGTCTGGCTTAAACATTCTGCCCATCGCCCCATTCCTATCTCTAAATCTCCTTAAATCGCTTAAAAGCCCTCCCTGCACCATGTGCGGCAATGCCTTCAGGCTGCTTATAACTTTATAACCGTATTGAGGGTGAGGATGGCTGGAATTTTGCGCCCGATGCACTTCATGCCAGCGCTTTTGTGACGGTGTTCAACATTCTGCTGTGGACCGTGGGTTACGGCATGGTTTCCAGCAGCCATTCTTTCGCGGTGCTGCTCTTTGCTACCACATTAGTTTAGACTAACACAATGAAATCATTCTATCACACTATAAATGAATATGCCATCCATTCTGCACCGGGGAAACGGTAATTTTTCTGCAATATGCAGCCCCCCTGCGGTATAGGGAAAGCAGAACGCCCCGCAAATCTGTACTGCCGCAGCACAGGCCTGCTGTTTTCTATCTGATACGGAAATACCAAAACTCCCCCCGAACAGGTGCGGGAATCGGGGATGCAGAGCAAAAATGTTTTTGAATAGAGGACATATCGGGAAAAATTCTGAACCTTTTGACTTTGCAGCGCCTGCCGCCATCCTGGCTTCCTGTGCCATGGGATAGCCGATTTTTACGCTTTTATCATCGGAGGAGTCTTTACCGTTAAACTGTATATATATTCGGGATTTTGCGTTATATATACAGCTTTTGCGGGCTTGCATACGCCGTTTCCACTCCCTGTATTTTGTGTATTCCATTCAAGGACAGATATTTTGCTCTGTTGTTCCTCACCTCTACTATTTTGCTGCGTTTCCATTGCTTTTTTGCGTTTCGGTCTGTGGTTCGGCCATTTCGCTGTGGCCGTTATGCTTTTCCGTGCCGTGTTTCACTTGATGAGTTGGGCGTCTCTTTGGGCTTATGTATGTTCTCCGTCCGCCTCCATTCGTCTCACTTTTCCTTTTTCCGCACATAAACAGTCCACCACATCCCCCTTGTACGCTGCTTGTTCCCCTGCCATTCCGCAGTGATCCCACGATTTTGCGCCGGAAGCGCTTTCCCACGTTCCAGCGACAGAGCATTGCTCTTTGTTTCAACCATCACAGCGATTCACTAGAGCGTTAAGCCGTTAAACTACCCATACAAAGCCCGCCCCGCTGGAATTTCCAACTTTCCGGGTCGGCAATACTGCATTCATTCCCATATTTTCTCTTTTTTTGTTCTCATCACAAGGACACATTTACTTTGTTCATCGCTTTCTCCCTCATAATCCATGGTCTTATTCTACACATTTTCTCACCGTCACCATTTGTTTTGTATGCAAATCGGATATTTTTATGAACGAAAACGTCATTCTGGAAAAGAACGAGAACTACTGGGATGCTGAGAATGTCTCCCTGCAGAAGGTCACCTTCCGCTACGTTCTGGATCAGGCAACTGCTCTGACCGCTTACGAGTCCGGCGAGGTTGACGGCGTTGCCAGCATTCCTTCCTCTGACTTTGCCCGCCTGAAGGCCGAGAATGCCGGTGTGCAGACCAGCCCCAGCTACGGCACTGTTTACTATGACTTCAACTGCTCTGCCGAGCCTGTGAACAACGTTCTGGTCCGCAAGGCAATCTGCCTGGCCATTGACCGTCAGTCCATCATCGACAACGTTGTGCAGGTCGATGCACAGCCCGCTTACAGCTTCCTGGCCCCCGGCTACTCTGTTGATGGCAAGGATATCACCGAAGGCCGCGAAAGCTTTGGCCTGTCCGCTACCGCTGACGTTGAGGGCGCCCAGGCTGCCTTGGCAGAGGCTGGCTACCCCAACGGCGAAGGCTTCCCCACTCTGACCCTGAGCTACTACGACAACGACACCGTCAAGAAGGTCGTTGAAGCTATGGCTGAAATGCTGAAGAACAACCTGAACATCAATGTTGAAGTTTCCTCCAACGAGTGGAGCATCTTCTATGACGACGTTCAGAAAGGCAACTATCAGGTTGCTGCCATGGGCTGGAGCGCTGACTACGTGAACCCCATGAGCTTCCTGCCCCTGTGCAAGACCGGCGATTCTTCCAACAACCTGTTCTATTCCAACGCCGATTATGACGCTCTGGTTGATCAGGTCAAGGCTGAGAACGATCCGGCCAAGGCTGCTGAGCTGACCCTGCAGGCTGACGCTATCGTTTCCAACGATTACGCTGTTCTGCCCCTGTACTACAAGTCCAACAACTACCTGATGCATGACAACATCAGCGGTTTCTACATGACTGCTTCCGGCAACCTGTTCTTCAAGGATGTGAAGGTCGGCTAATGCGTTGCACGATTGAAACCAGGGACTTTGGTACTATGGTTTTTACGCTGTACCCGGAATATGCCCCCCTCACCGTGGCAAACTTTGTGAAAACTGCACGCAGCGGTTTTTATGATGGTTTGTGTTGGTGCCGCATCGTTAAGGATTATGTCATTCAGGGCGGTTCGCCGGACAATGACATCATGACGGACAGTGATTGGCATATTAAGGGCGAGTTTACGGAAAATGGCGTCAACAACCCGCTCAAGCATATCCGCGGTGCCCTTTCTATGGCGCGCGATGATGACTTTGATACCGCCGGCACGCAGTTCTTTGTTGTTCACAAGGATGCTGCCAAGCTGGACGGCCGTTACGCCGCCTTTGGCGAAATGGAGAGCGGTTTTGATGTACTGGACGCCATTGCCAACCAGCCCACTTACGGCCCTGAAACCTGGAACAAGCCCAAACAGATGCCTGTCATCACCAAAATCACGATCGAAGATTGATGGTTTTGGCTGACCGGCTGAACTGAACCACAACACCCCCTGCACCGGAAAGCATTGTGCTTTTGGTGCAGGGGGTGCTTTTGTGCTGTCTGTTGTTCGGTTGCCGTTCGCCATCATTTGTACATGAATTTCCGGAATATTTTTCGTCCGTGCGTTCTCTATGGCAACACCGCACAATTCCCGCCTAGCGGCTTAAGCACCGCTTCGGCGGCTGCGGCACGGCATCTGCGTTGCCAAAATGCTCGATAATATCGGGTTGCGGTACCCGCATCGTGCTTCGGGGGCAAAAGCCCCTCGCACTCTGCG
>ENA-ORLF01000611-ORLF01000611.1-human-gut-metagenome-genome-assembly--contig:-NODE-611-length-12574-cov-4.73912_pt1 | contig 12574 bp, 9 predicted proteins | sample MGYA00243066_ERZ508822 | MGnify/ENA primary metagenome ERZ508822 (study PRJEB26277, sample SAMN04329791) | human gut metagenome | biome: human-associated habitat | host: Homo sapiens | place: USA... | reverse complement strand
CCTGCGGCAGCTCTGCCGCCCCGCCGGGGACCAGCACACACCAGACCGCCGCCAGCCCGGCCCAGGCCAGTGCCGCGATGCCTGCCGCCCGCAGGCGGCGGTTCCGCTCTGACATCTTCTCCGTCCCCTCTCCGTTTGGGGTGCGCTGTTCCGCTGCTTCGAGCGCACAGCGCACCGCCCCGCAATGCCTGATGCCCATTGTATCATGTTTCGGCCCGTTTGTGCAAGAAAACGGAGCGGAATTGCGAAAATACGAAGAAATATTGATTCAAACAATTGACATTTCCCGTCGTCTCTGGTATATTCCTATACGACTTTTTGATTGATTTGGTCGGGTTATCCGTTCTTGGCCCCGTTGGAGGTATTACTATGATCCGCATTCTTACCGATTCCGCATCCGACATTCTGCCTGCTGAAGCCGAGCAGCTGGGCGTGACCGTCATCCCCCTGAACGTCACCCTGGAGGACGGCACCGTGCTCCGGGACGGCGTGGACATGACCCCCACCGTGTATTACGGCGTGATGGCCCGCTGCCACAAGCTGCCCACCACCAGCCAGCCCAGCCCTGAGCTGTTCCAGCGCTTCTTCCTTGAGGCGGCTGCCGCCGGGGACGAGGTGGTGGGCATCTTCCTCTCCCATGAGCTGTCCGGCACCTGCCAGTGCGCCCGGCTGGCCGCAGACATGGCCAATGTGGACAATGTCCTCTTTGTGGATTCCGAGAGCGTCTGCCTGGGCGAGAGCCTGCTGGTGCGGCTGGCTGTTCAGCTGCGGGATGCCGGAAAGACTGCCGGGCAGATCGCCGCCACCCTTGAGCACGCCAAGGAGCACCTGCATCTGGTGGCTGTCATCGACGACCTGAAGTATCTGCGCAAGGGCGGCCGCCTGCCCGCCGCCGTGGCCGTGGCCGGTGGGATGCTGGGCATCAAGCCCCTCATCACCATCAAGGAGGGCAAGGTCGTTATGGCGGGCAAGGCCCGGGGCCTGCCCGGCGCTTACGTTGCCCTGTTCAAGAAGATCGAGGAGCTGGGCGGCATCAGCACCTGCGCCGACGCGCTGGCCGGTTACACCCTCGCCCCCCGCGAGGTGCAGCCCATCCAGACCTACCTGCAGGAGAATCTGGGCCGGAACGAGGCCCTTGTGCGCCAGATCGGCTGTGTCATCGGCACCCACGCCGGCCCCGGCGCGTTCGGCCTGGCCTTCCTCGATGAAGGCTTCACCTTCTGATCTTACCCAATCAAAAAGAGGAACTGCTTTCCCGGCAGTTCCTCTTTTTTGTTGGTTCATTCGTGTCCGATCTTCGACCAGTCGATCTCTTCGGCATCTACAAAGCCGCTGTCCTTCGCTTCCTCCAGCTGCTTTGCTTCCTCTGTGGTCAGCTTGGTGAAATCCGGGTCCCATGCCAGTACCAGCTTTTTGATCAGCTCGTAGGCAAGGTTCTTGTCCGGGTCCGGCAGCATATCGATCATGTGTGCTGCATTCATTGCAATTTCAGACATCCTGCCACCTCCTTATTTATAGATATCGCCACGATTCCCGATATCCAGCACCAATAGAATCTCCAGCGCGTTTTCCTCTCCGTACCGGTAAAGCACGCGCCAGCTTCCGACCCGGAGCCGCATTGTTCCATCCTTCAGTCCCTGCATCACCTTGATATCACCTGCTGGCGGTTTCAGGGTCAGCCCCTCAATGCCTGCAACGATGCGAAGCACGGACCTTTTGTCCAGCTTATTCAGGAACTTCATGGCGTTCTTCGAGTAGCGGATCTTCATAACATCATCCTCAGCGCTCGTTTTTTCTGCGGGCCTCTGGCCCTATTATAGTCCATTCTTCTGCAAACGTCAATTGTTTTTTGCCGAAGATCCGTTCATTACAGCACCGCGTCCGAAACGATCTTGCCCAGCAGGAGCACCAGAACCACAAGCATCATGGGGCGGATGAACTTTGCGCCCTTCTTGAGGGCGAAGTGGGAGCCCAGCAGGTTGCCCACAATGCCGCTGATGGCACAGGGGATGCCGATGGAGAACACCACCAGCCCGCTGGAAAGATATGTTACCAGGCTGGCGTAGTTGCTGGCAAGGTTGAGCACCTTGGCGTTGCCGCCCGCCGTGCGCAGGTCAAAGCCCATCAGGGTGGTAAAGGCAATGATGGCAAAGGTGCCGGTGCCCGGGCCAAAGATGCCGTCGTACAGGCCGATGCCCAGCCCGATGGCAAGGGCCAGCACCGCCTTTTTGGCGTTCAGGGTGCCGTCGTCCCGGTTCTCGTCGGGCAGGTCCCGCCGCCAGAGGATGAGCACCGCCGCCACCGGCAGGATGATGAGCATCATGGTGCGCAGCACCTGATCGCTGAGCAGGAGCACGATGTGGGAGCCCAGTGCGCTGCCCACAAAGCTGCCCACAGCCGCCAGCAGGCCGACCCGGATGTTCATGGCTCCCTTCTGGAAGAACTGCGCCGTGGCAAAGGTGGTGCCGCAGGCCGCGCTGAATTTATTGGTGCCGTAGGTGTAATGCACCGGCAGGCCCGCAAACAGGTAGGCGGGCAGGCTGATCAGGCCGCCGCCGCCTGCCGCCGAGTCCACAAATCCCGCAAACCCGGTCATCAGCATCAGAAACAGCAGCATTGGCAATGATAATGTAATTTCCATTCGTTCTACTTTCCCACTCTTTCGTTTACTTCAGATACAGCTTTCCCTCGCAGGCCAGGATCTGATCCAGGATCATCCGGGACACCCGGGCACCATAGACCATGGCGGGGTGGTCGTTGTACTCAATGATATCATGGAACTCCTTGTTCATCAGAACGATCACATACTCGCCGTAGGGAGTGTGGATGATGCCGCCGTCGTTGCGGCAGGCGTTCATGCTGCCGCTCTTGCTGGCCACCCAGATAAGCTCCGGCTCGCCGGTCTCCTCGCAGTCCAGATAGAACTGGGGGAAATCGTGGGTCAGCATGGTGTTGTAGTGCTGCTGGCGGAAGATGCCCAGCATGGCGGCGCTGGCTTCTTTGCTGACCAGCGTGCCCTTTGCCACCTGCGCAAACAGGGCGGCGTAGTCCCGGGGCGTGGTGGTGCCCAGCTTGTCGTAGCGGTCAAAGTGGAGGGGGTTGTGCAGGACGGTGTGCCCAAAGCCCAATTCCCGGATGCAGGCATTGATGGTGTCCAGCCCCAGGTAATCGATGATCATATTGGTGGCAATGTTGTCCGAGCAGATGATCATCATGGTGGCGGTGTCCTTCACCTTGAGCTTTGCCCCCACGCCCAGGGCCCGGAGCATCCCGGAGCCGTCCACGAACTGGCTGGCCTCGTAGGTGATCTCCTCTTCCAGGTCAGCCCTGCCCCGGCTGGCCTGCAGATACAGCACCGCCAGAATGAACGCCTTGATGGTGGAGGCCGTCTCGAACTCCTCGTCGGCACCGATCTCCACCGTGCTGCCGCGCAGGTCGTCCACAAAAACGCTCATCCTGCCCTGATAGGAATAGAGCTCTGCGGCAATGCGCTTTTCCAATATCATATTCTGATCCATCTGGAATCCCTCAACTTTTCTATACTTTCCGTTATACTTAAATCCTTACCGTTAAGACATTATTATCGTTGATATCGTTGTTATCGTTGCTAACTTTTCTTTTTCACCAACGTTATCAACGATTGCAACGATGATTCTGATACCAACGGTGATTACAGGTTGTTTTCAAAGAAACGCTGTGCGTTGCGGAAGAAGATGGCTTCCACCTCATCCTCGGTGAAGCCCTCTTTCCGCAGGGCATCGGCCAGCAGGGGCATTTTGGAGCAGTCGCTCAATTCCAGTTTGCCGCCGATGCCGTCAAAGTCACTGCCCAGACCGATGATCTCAATGCCGCCCACCTGCTTGAAATGGGCGGCGTGTTTGGCCATCAGGGCCGTGGTGCTGCGGCACAGGTCGGGGCTGGGCTGGTCATCCAGAAAGCCCGCGCAGTAGTTCAGGCCCACCAGACCGCCTTTTTCCGCCATGACCCGGATCATCTCATCGGTCAGGTTGCGGCAGTGGGGGGCCAGGGCGCGGCAGTTGGAGTGGCTGGCCGCAAAGGGGCGGGTGCTGTGCTCCGCAATGTCCCAGAAGCCCTTATCGGACAGGTGGCTCACATCGGCAATGATGTGCAGGCGCTCCATCTCGGCCAGGAACTCGAAGCCCTTCTCCTTCAGGCCGGTCTCGGTGTTGGGCATACAGGGCCAGATGGGGCCGTTGCCGGGCACCACGTTGGGGCTGGCCAGCTCGTTTTCGTGGTTCCAGGTCAGGGTCATCATCCGCACGCCCAGCTCGTACATCCGGCGCAGCACGCCCAGACTGCCCTTGCAGCAGCCGCCCTCTTCGATGGTGAGCATTCCGCTGATCTTGCCCGCCTCGGCGTTTTTGCGGATATCCTCGGGGCGGTAGACAGGGGCGATCCTGTCGGAATACCGCTCCATCATCCGCTTGAACACGTCGATCTCTTCCAGCGCCGTCACCAGCGGGTCCGCGCCCGGGGTGGGGTCGGCCAGATTCACAAAGGCGGCAAAGCACTGGAGCATGTAATCGCCCTTCTCCAGCTTTTCCAGATCGATGTGGCCGTTGTTGTGGGCAAAGGTCTGCCCGTCGCCCCGCATCTCCGCGCGCCGCAGCTCGCTCAGGGTGTCACAATGTAGATCAAAGACTTTCATGGATTGTTCTTCCTCCTATAACATCCTCGCCCTCTCAGTCAAAGCCTGACGGCTTTGCCAGCTCCCCCAAAGGGGGAGCCTCTGGCGGTTTCCCGAAACCTTGCGGGGGAATTGCCAGTGCCTCTCCCTTTGGGAGAGGTGGCATCCCGCAGGGATGACGGAGAGGGTGAGTTACTTTATCAGAACACACTCCCCACCGCATACAGACTCTTGACCAGATCTTCCCGGTACAGCGGGTCGGCGGGGTCAAGGCTGTTGATGACCACGCCGCCGCTGGCGGACGCGCCGGTGGAGTGGATGTAGCGGCCCTCGCCAAGGTAAAGGGCGATATGGCCGGGGAAATAGAGGGCATCGCCCCGCTTTTTGTCTGCAAAGGGGATCTGGTGCATGGGCCAGCCCTCCACGATCCTGGCATCCCGGTAGATGAGCACGCCGCACTGCATATAGGCGCTGCTGACAAGGCCGGAACAATCAATGCCCCGGCCCGATTTGCCGCCCCAGCGGTACTCAGTGCCCAGATACTTTTTCGCCTGCGCGCAGACGGCATCCCGGAACGCTTCCTCGCTGCCGTCGTACCACGCCTGCAGTGCCTGCGGCACCAGCTCCCCGGCGGTAATATTCCGGGCCTCGGCCAGCGCGTCATCAAAGGCCAGCCCCTCCCGCTGGGAGAACACGGCGGTCATCTCAAACCGCACCGGCTCCAGCGCCACGTCCCGGACATAGCCGGTGCGGCCATCCAGCAGGGCCACCTTGGCCCAGCCGGTGTGGGCCAAGGCTTCCTCGGGTGGTTCGGGCAGGCGGCAGAGCAGGCAGCCCCGCTCCAGCTCCAGCATCCGCACCCCCTGCACCTTGGGCAGGCTGAGCACATCGGTGGCACGGCCCACCAGCACCAGCGGCTGGGGCAGGTAGGCCCGCAGCGCATCCTCGCTGACAAATTTCAGCGCATCCCGCCGGACAAAGCCGCGGTAGCCGTAAAAGGGGACCACCTCGGCCACCTCCGGGGAGAGGGGCACTCCCTCGGCGGTCACGCCGCTGGGGGCGGTGCGCACCTGACAGGCCTGACCGTACAGGCCCTCGTCCCCGATGGTGGAAACAAGGCCCGCCTCGCTCTGTTTGGTGGTCTGGGGCAGGTCGTAAATGGTCACGACAGGCCGGGCAAATAGGGCGTATTGCATCATTCGGTTCCCTCCAACAAATTCAGCAGCTCCTCCGGCTTCATGCGCAGGATGGCACCATCCGCGCTGCCGGTGACGGTCTCGGCCAGATCCTGCTTGGCCTGCTGCAGCTCCACGATCTTTTCCTCAATGGTATCCTGGGCGATGAGCTTGTACACCTGCACCGGGTTCTGCTGGCCGATGCGGTAGGCGCGGTCGGTGGCCTGATTCTGGGCCGCCGGATTCCACCACGGGTCGTAGTGGATGACGATATCGGCGGCGGTCAGGTTCAGGCCGGTGCCGCCTGCCCGCAGGGAGATCAGGAACACGCTGGCCTCACCGCCGTTGAAGCGGCGCACCAGCTCGGCACGCACCGGCTTGGGGGTGGAGCCCTGCAGGGTGAAGTGGCTCACGCCCTCCGCGTCCAGCCGCCTGGCCAGCAGCTCCAGCATGGAGGTGAACTGGCTGAACAACAGGATGCGGTGCCCACTCTCCACGGCACTGGTGACCAGCTCGATGCAGGCATCCAGCTTGGCGCTGCCGCCTGTCCAGTTGTCGGCAATGAGCCGGGGGTCGCAGCAGATCTCCCGCAGCCGCATGAGGACGGCGAACACCGCCATCTTGTCCTCGGGCTTGGCGGCCCGCAGCTTCTCCCGGGCATCCACCACGGCGGCAAGGTAGAGCTTGCGCTGCTCCTCCTCCAGCTCGATGCGGTAGACATTCTCTGTTTTGGGGGGCAGCTCCTTCAGCACCTCGGACTTCATCCGGCGCAGGATGAACGGCCCGGTGAGCTGGTTCAGCCGCCGCACCGCTGCCGGGTCGTTTTCCTGCGTGATGGGCTTTTCAAACCGGCTGCAGAAGCTCTTGTAGGGCGGCAGGTAGCCCGGCATCAGGAAGGAGAAGATGCTCCACAGCTCACCCAGGCGGTTCTCCACGGGGGTGCCGGTCAGCGCAAAGCGGACACGGCTGTTCACCCCGCACACTGCCTTGTATTTCTGGGTGGTGTGGTTCTTGATGGCCTGGGCCTCGTCCAGGATGCAGGCGTAGAATTTCTGGTTCTCGTACAGGGTCTCGTCGCGGCGGAGCAGGTCGTAGCTGGTCACCACCACGTCGGCCCCGTCCCACTGCTCGGCCAGCTGGGCCCGGTGGGCGGCATCCCCGTCCACCACAACGCAGTTCAGCTCCGGTGTGAACTTTTGGCATTCCTCGGCCCAGTTCAGCACCAGCGAGGCCGGGCAGACGATGAGGCTGGGCAGGGGGTTCCCGCCCTGCTCCCGGAGGGCCAGCAGATAGCTGAGCACCTGCACCGTCTTGCCCAGACCCATATCATCCGCAAGGATGCCGCCCATGCCGTAGCCATCCAGCGTGCGGAGCCAGCGGTAGCCGTCCCGCTGGTATTTGCGCAAAACTTTTTGTAGAGATGCAGGCGGTGTATACTCGCTGTCCTTTACCGCGTGGAAGCTCCGGCTGAGCTGGCGGAAGGCATCGTCCCGGTTGAAGCGGATGCCGTTCTGCCCCGAAAGCGCCCAATCCAGACTGGGGGCCCGGTACAGGGGCAGCCGGGCGTGGGCCTGGCCCAGTTTGGCCCCGGAAAGCTCCAGCGTCTCGTTCAGCTCGTCCAGCACCTCCATGGAATCGTCCAGCCGGAGCAGACGGCCATCGCGCAGGCGGTGGTAGCGCTTTTTCTGGTGGAGCGATTTCAGCAGGGCTTTCAGCTCCCCCACCGGGAACTCCCCCGTGTCCACCTCCAGGTCGAGCACGCTGCCGTGCACCGACACCCCCACCGAGATCTTCGGCGGTGCGGCCTGCATACTGCGGAAGGCATCGGTCAGGTAGACCTCGCCCTCAGCCAGCAGGGCCGGGATGCCCTCATCGAGGAAGCGGTAGACTTCATCCTCCTCATAGGCATCGTAGTGGGCGGCAAGGCCGTTGCCCATGGTGTCTGGCCCCGGCTCCAGATACCGCCCCAGCAGCCGCCCGGCCCGCTGTTCGGCGCGGGCATCCCGCAGCAGACCGGCAGGCCCCGGTTCCTCCGGCGTGACGCGGTCCTCGCCGTACAAAAATTCAAGGTGTGCCCGCACCGTTTCCCGCGTGGGCGCGTCAAGGTAAAACTGCACCACCGGCTCCAGCGGGATCTGATTCAGCAGCAGGCGTTCGGGGTCCTCAATGGTCACCCTGCTGCCCAGCTCCGGCAGGACGTAACTGCAAAAGGCGGTGGCATCCCCGGTGGTAAAGAACAGGCTCTTGCCGCACAGCGCCTCAAGGGCGGGCCGCATCCGGGCACTTTCGGTCCGGTCCAGCTGCCAAATCGTATCCTCACTGTATAAATAGTCGTTGTCTAAACCCGTTTTCCATCCCAACGCGGGGGTCACGGACACCTCCACGCCGCCCCGGCGCTTTTCCACCCGCATGGTCAGGGCCGGGATGCCGGTCTTGAGGATGTAGCCGCCCAGATTGCCGGTGGGGGCATAGAGGGCCACCAGACCGTCAAAGATCTCGCCATTCAGCGGGATGCCCCCGGCAGGCCCGTTGCGGGGCGCATTGCCGTAGCTGCGCAGGGCCGCCTCGGCCCCTTCCTTTGCGCTGAGCTGCCGCCGCAGCAGGCGGAGCAGCTGCTGTGCCTCCGGGGCAAAGGCCTCCCAGCTGTGCCGGAATTCCAGCGCCTTGCCGTAACTGATGAACCCGTGCTTCTCCACGGCCCGCAGCAGGTCCGGGATGCTCTTTACCACATACTGCCGCCCGCCGTCTGCCGAGATGCGCAGCCGCAGCCAGGGCAGCTCCCCGGGCAGCAGGGTCAGCTCCGGTTCCAGCTCTGCGGAATGGGGGCGCAGCTCCGCGTGGCCGGTCACGCCGTCCACCTCGGCCAGTGCTCCCTCCTGATAGGCCCGGAGCAGCCGCCGTGCCTCGTAGTCGGATTCCGGTTCCTCGCCCCGCCACTTCTTGCCGAACAGCATTTCCAGGCTGGAGGCATAGCTGTCCCTGCGGGGCGGCTCCTCAGGCTGGGGCGTTTGCAGGTTGGCCGTGCCCCGCACCACGCCCGGGATGCTCTCCGGGCTCTCCGAGGGCTTCTGCGGCGCTCTGCCGGAAAGGCTCTGACTCTCGCTGTCCCACATCAGCAACGCGCCGATGTGCTTGCAGCAGGGCCCCTCGCCGTTTTCGTTGTAAGGGCAGGAGCAGCTGGCGCTGACAAAGCTGCCGTTTTCCCGCAGCCAGACCTGGGTCTGGTACAGGCTCCGCCCGCCGCCGCGCACGTCGGCGCTCAGGTGGCGCACGCCGTTCCCGGCCACTTCGCAATTCAGATCCTGTATCCGGTCCGTGTAGGCCTTGGCCCGCGCGAATACCGTGCCGCCCAACAGGTAGCGGATCTCTTCCATGTCCATCCGGGGTCTCCCTCCCTCTGCAATGCTCTATTGGTTAAGCATACCGCACCGGCGGGCGGGATGCAAGGGGTGCCGGGAAAAAAAGTTCCGGAAAGCACAGAAGCGCCTCATCCGGGAGAGGATGAAGCGCTTCTGTACTTTGGGAATTTTGGAACACTCAGCCCGCATTGCGGTTTACAGGCCAAGTGGGGGTTGGTTTAGGGCTGCTCAGGCATTCTGCTTGAGCTCCTGTGCTTTCTGCCATGCATTCAGCACATCGATCTTGCTTACGGCGTTGTCGGGATAGAATTTCATCTCTTCCGGAGCCGTGCCCTCATCGTTCAGGTCAGGGATAAGCTCGTTTTCCATGGCCCAGCGGGCGGCGTGCTGCAGGTCCATATCCCGCTCTTCCTGCCCTACATCGGGGTAGAGCAGTTCGGATTCGGGCATGGGCTTGCCTGCATCCTCCCACAGCATCATGGCAAGGGCGCTGCGGTTGCTGGGGAAGTAGGGCAGAGCCATCAGCTTGCCTGCAAATTCAGCGCCCAGAGAATAGGCCTGATAGCCCAGCACTGCACCGCCGACAACAACAGTAGTGCCGATCACGATGGGGCCAACGATATCGGGCTCGTCATCTTCAATGGATGCATCCTGTGTCATGGCTTTCAGGGTCACGGCCTTTGCAGGCATCTCAAAGGCAAAGCTTTCCTTATCCTGATAAGCGTTCGGATCATCCAGGCCGGTGATATCCCAGTGGCCAAATTTCAGACCGCTATCTGCAAAAGCATCCTTATCAAATGCAACACTCACCGTTGCACCCTCGGGGACATGAAAGGAACCGTCCTCGTTGGCATTCTTTTTAACGATCTCGGTGATATCCTCGGGGTCAGCACCATCCTTACCGGGCACTGTTACGCTGGTGATAACGCCGTCCTTCAAGGTCAGGATGGGCATTTCAGACACAACAAAGTCCTTTTCGTCCTTTGCCAGCTTATTCTCACCCTGCTTGACAGCAGCGGTCAGGGTCTGCTTGCCGGTCTCCTTGGGAGCAATGCGGAACTCGTGCTCGGTCTCACCGTTCCCCAGATTGATTTTCAGGCCGCCTTCCGGCATGGGCTGATACGCGCCGGTTTTGTCCTTATACTCGATCTCGCTGTTCTTGTCGCCAAAGTCGATGAATGCCTCACCCAGCTTGGCATCGTCCTTGGGGTCAACCTTTACGGTAAAGTCCTTGCTTTCGCCTTCCTTGATTACGGCATCCTCCAGGCCCTCAATGGTCACAGTGGTGTGAACACGGCCTGCAACGGTATAGTCCTTGTCCGCTGTGCCCAGCTTCACATCATCCCGCACCACAGCTGCGGTCAGCGTCTGCTCGCCGGCATTTTGGGGGGTAATGTGGAACAGAGAATCATTCTTGTCACTGGCCAGTTTAATGGGCAGGCCGTCATCCGGCATGGGCTGATACACACCGTTGTCGTCCAGATATTCGATCTCGCCGTTCTTGTCGCCAAAGGTCAGGATACCGGTACCGGTGCTGCCCGTATGGACAAGGGTCACAGTAAACTTTGCCGGATCTCCTGCTTTGACCTCACCTTCCGGATCGCTGACGGTCACGCCGACTTTCTTGGAAAGGCAGCGATATTCCTTGCCATCCGCGGTCTTGTTGTAGCCTACCAGATAGCCCTCATCCATCAGCTTGATGTTCAATTTCTTCTGGTTGGTTCCAGTAGTAGCATTGGTGATGGGGCGCTGATCATACGGGTCGGCGCACTTTACTGTCACTTCTTTGGTATATGCATCATCGATGGTGATTTTCTGGTTTTTGCTCAGATAAACATTATACGTCTTACCAAGCTGATCTGCATTCTTCAGAGTTACATTAGGACTGCCGTTACGAACCCAGATACCATAGGCCGCATCCTTAATAGTGCCACCGTTGATTTCTGTTTTACCCGTGCCATCACATCTTACACCACCGCGTTCTTCCGTGTTGGTATTACAGATCACAGTCTCGGCACTTTCTTCATCAACTATCAGTTCAGCGCCGTTATTGGCGATTACCGACCCCATTGATGTAAATGTGCCGCCGTGAATATAAGCCTTGCCGTTGTTGTAAACTGCCGGATAATCCTCCAACGAAGTAAAATTACCACCATTGACTTCAAGGGTAGTCCCATTTCCCTGATTGTTGATACAATTAGCCGTACTTTCTATTACGGTTCCAGAATTGATAGTAACTTTGCTCGAATCATAGTTCACAATTGCACTGCCAGCAGTGTTTGTGATTTTTGCACCATTGACAGTCAAGTTGCCATAAACGGACGTATTGTAGGTAGTTTCCGAATTTTCAATTACCGGGCCACCATTACTAGTATAGCTACCGCGCGTAAGAATAACATCTGAGCCATAGTTCCATATTGCGCTATTGTTTGTTTCTACTGTAACATCCTCCAGTTCTGTCCGACGGTGGTGCAACTTAAACATACAATTTTTGTAGATACCGCCCTTTACCAAGGTACTCCCATTTTGACTCCAAATCAACAATGCGATACCATTGGACCCAGACCCGGGAACATTAATCGTATAAGGTCCATCCGTTTCCACTTTCAAATCGTGAACGTTTTCAACCTGGATCAGCACATTTTCAGGCCCACTGTATGTAATATTACCAACAATTTTAATTGTTACGTCTGCATTGTCATCTGTTGTCCTAACACCAATTTTTCGAGCGTAATCTCCACTGAGGTAATATGTTCCGGGTTGTGTAATGAAAGCAATCCAATCGCCGCCCTGTGTTGCAATCAGATGGCCCGGTGTAGGGACTATGGTTGCCTCTCCAATTGTCTCCCCTGCCTCCGCAAATGCCGACACTGCCCCCGCAGGCAGGAATGTCAGCATCATACTGAATGCCAGTAAGAGGCTGATAAGCCGTTTTTTCATAAAAATCCTCCTTTGTCAGTCATTAATACTCCCAGTTTCTCTATGGAAAGCACCCAGACAAAAAGAAAAAAGCGCCGCACCAGCCAAATGGCTGGTACAACGCTTTGCGTTTTGTACTTTAGGGGGTGCTTGCCCTCTCTACCTATGCTTTAACCTGCCGCTTCTCAAGGGCAAGGCGATCGTGGTTCCCGGAAAAGCTACTCCCATACACTTCTCCATAACCCCGCACCAACTGCCCTTTGGGGGGCGCTGGCACATTTCCGCATAGTCGAAGAGGGCCGCAGAGCAAAGTGCAGCTGGCGGCCCATACTGGGCCTTCCGCCTTGCGTCACAGCCTTCCGACTGGTTTGCCGATCCTTCCTTTTTGATGGTAAGGAACTTTCCGCACTTTATTATACCCCCCTCTTCCCTCTAAAAAATAAAGAGGTGGGGGTGAAGTTTTTGACACTTAA
>ENA-ORLF01000602-ORLF01000602.1-human-gut-metagenome-genome-assembly--contig:-NODE-602-length-12699-cov-3.97888_pt1 | contig 12699 bp, 9 predicted proteins | sample MGYA00243066_ERZ508822 | MGnify/ENA primary metagenome ERZ508822 (study PRJEB26277, sample SAMN04329791) | human gut metagenome | biome: human-associated habitat | host: Homo sapiens | place: USA... | reverse complement strand
GCCGGGGTCAACCTGATGAAGCTGGATGCCATCTGCCTGACCCACTATCACGGCGACCATATCTTCGGCCTGCCGGGCCTGCTGCAGACGCTGGGCTGTCAGGGCCGGGAGCGCCCGCTGACCCTTTACGGCCCCGATGGGCTGGGGGAAATCTGGCCCGCCCTGCGCACCCTGGCCGGGCCGCTGCCGTATCCGGTCAGGGCTGTGCAGTTGGACACAGATCCCATCGACCTGACCACCCTTTCCTCCGGCTGGCCTGCGGGGGCGCAGCTTACGCCTTTTCGCACCCGGCACCGGGTGCCCAGCCGGGGCTACCGGCTCGACCTGCCCCGGGCGGGCCGCTTTGACCCTGCAAAGGCCCGGGCACTGAACGTTCCGGTGCCTGCATGGAAGCTGCTCCAGCGGGGCCAGAGCATCCCGCTGGAAAGCGGGGCGGTGGTCGCTCCCGCGGATGTGCTGGGCCCGGCACGCCGGGGTCTGCGGTTCGTGTTCTCGGGTGATACTGCTCCCTGCCCGGCACTGGAACAGGCCGCGCAGAACGCCGACCTTTTCCTCTGCGATGCCACCTATCCCGACAGGGAGCAGGAGGTGCAGGCAAAGCAGTGTGTGCACAGCACGTTTGCGCAGGGTGCGGCCATTGCAAAAAAGGCTGACGTGCGCCGGTTCTGGCTGATGCATTATTCGCCCATGATCCTTGAACCGGAAGCCGCCCTGCCCAATGCGCAGGCGGTATTCCCGGCGGCGGAGTGCGGCTTTGACGGCAAACAGATCATCCTGCAATATGACGAGGAAACAACATGACAACGATCAAACTTGACCCAGGTGCAGCCCTGCTGCTGGATGCGCTCCATGGTGCGGGCCATGCGGCCTACGCTGTGGGCGGCTGTGTCCGGGACAGCCTGCTGGGGCTGGACCCCCACGATTGGGACCTCTGCACCAGCGCCCGCCCGGAGCAGGTGATGGCGCTGTTCGGGGAGGAAAAGTGTATCCCCACCGGCCTGCAGCACGGCACCGTGACGGTGAAGCAGGGCGGCAGGCTCTATGAGACAACGACCTTCCGCACCGAGGGGGCCTATTCCGATGGCCGCCACCCGGATGCCGTCTGCTTTGTGCCGGATGTGCGGGAGGATCTTGCCCGGCGGGATTTCACCATCAACGCTATGGCATACAGCGCCGAGGAAGGGCTCATCGACCCCTTTGGCGGGCGGGACGACCTTGCCGCCCATCGCGTGCGGGCGGTGGAGGAGCCGGAACGCCGCTTTGAGGAGGACGCGCTGCGCATCCTGCGGCGCTACCGGTTCGCGGCCCGGTTCGGTTTTGCCATCGACCCAGCCACCGGTGTTGCTGCCCGGGCACTGGGGCCGCATCTGGACTGCGTTTCGGCGGAGCGCATCCAGGAAGAACTACTCAAGCTGCTGGCGGCCCCCCGGCCCGGAAGCTATCTGGAACCCGCCGTTCTGGCCGTTATCCTGCCGGAGCTGGAACCGGAAAAACAGCCGGAACGGTTTGCGGAACTCTGCCGTACCATCGACCGGATCGAACCAACAGTGGAGAACGTGCCCGCCCGGCTGGCGGCTCTTCTCTGTCCGCTGGGTGAAGCTGGTGCCCGCAAAGCTCTGCGCAAACTGAAATGCTCCAACGCGCTCACAGATGAGGTGACAGCGTTGGAAAGGGAAGCTGGAGGGGGTGCCGGGAGCTTTCTCCTCGGACACGAATCGGGCCATTCCATCGCCCGCCCTATTGCCTGCGGCAACAGGGTCCCACCCCAGCGGACGGTCCTCGGAGAAACTCCCGACACTCCCGTCCAAACGCCCTGCGTGACACCCGTGTCCGAAGAGGAAGCTCCCGGTACGCCCGGCTCCGACCAGACACTTATGGCCAAACGCCTTTTGGGCCGCTATGAATTGCCGACGATCCAGCGCCTGACCGCCCTTTGCAGTGCCCGGCATCCGGAACAGACCGGGGCCTTTGCTGCCCTGCGGGCCGAGGCGGAGCGGCTGACAGCAGAAAATGCCTGCTGCCGGGTGAGTCAGCTGGCCGTGAATGGCCGTGACCTGATGGCGGCGGGGGTCAGACCCGGCCCGGGTCTGCGGCAGGTGCTGAACGCCCTGCTGGAGGCTGTCATCACCGGGCAGACACCCAACGAAAAAGACGCGCTGCTGGCTGCGGCGGCCCAATTTTCTGCGTCTTGACAAGAGAAAGAAGCTGCGGTAGTATTATGCTACTGTTTTAGTGTGTTATTGAATGAGGGACGATATGACAGAAGCACAGAACACGAAGCGCCCCGGGGCACTCATCGCCATGAGCGGCGGTGTGGACAGCTCGGTGGCAGCATGGCTGATGCAGCAGGCAGGATACGACTGCACCGGCATCACCATGCGGCTCACCCGCAACGAGACGCTGGGGCAGTCTGGTTTCCACACCTGCTGCTCCGAAAAGGATATCGAGGATGCCGCCGAGGTGGCCTTTGCGATGGATATCCCCTATGAGGTGCTGGATTTCACCGCCGACTTCCGGGAGAAGATCATCGAAAAATTCATCCGGGTATACGAGATGGGCGGCACGCCCAACCCCTGCATCGACTGCAACCGGTATATGAAGTTCGACCACCTGCTCCGCTGGGCTGAGAGCCATGGCATGGAGTATGTGGTCACGGGCCATTACGCCCGGGTGGAGCAGGACGAGGCCACCGGCCGCTGGCTGCTGAAAAAGGGGCTGGACGAGGGCAAGGATCAGAGCTATGTGCTCTATAACCTGACCCAGGAGCAGCTGGCCCATGTGCGCCTGCCGCTGGGGGGATTGCATAAGGCCGAAGTGCGTGAAATCGCGGAAAAGCAGCATTTCATCAACGCCCGCAAGCATGACAGCCAGGATATCTGCTTTGTGCCGGACGGCGATTACGCCCGCTTCATGGAGGATTTCACCGGCAAGCATTACCCGGCAGGTGATTTTCTGGACGAGAATGGCAAAAAGGTGGGCACTCACAATGGCGCGGTGCGGTATACCATCGGCCAGCGCAAGGGCCTTGGCCTTGCCATGGGTGCGCCGGTGTATGTCTGCGCCAAGGATATGCAGGCCAACACCGTCACGGTGGGCCCGGAGGAGAACCTGTTTGACCGCATCGTCTATGCCGACGAGGTGAACTGGATCGCCATCCCGGAGCTGACCGCGCCCTTGCGGGTCACGGCCCGCACCCGCTATCACCAGACCGAGCAGGCGGCCACCGTCTACCCGGCGGGAGAGGGGCAGTTCCGGCTGGAATTTGACCAGCCGCAGCGTGCCCCCACGCCCGGTCAGGCCGTGGTGCTGTATCAGGGGGATGTTGTGCTGGGGGGCGGCACCATCGTTGCGGTGGAATAAACCGCTCAGGCGCTTTGCAGGAAAGTGATAAAGTAAAACAGAAGCAGCTGTGCCGAATCGGTAAAATGAACGGCACAGTGTAAAATGGAGGAGCAAGTATCTATGCAGGAACAATATTCCCGCACCCAGCTGCTGCTGGGCAAGGAAGCAATGGAAAAGCTGCACAATTCCCGTGTGGCGGTGTTTGGCATTGGCGGCGTGGGCGGCTACACGGTGGAAGCGCTGGCACGCAGCGGTGTGGGCGCGCTGGACCTCATTGATGATGACAAGGTCTGCCTGACCAACCTGAACCGCCAGATCGTGGCCACCCGCAAGACCGTGGGCCAGTACAAGGTGGATGTGGCCGAACAGCGTATCCACGAGATCGACCCCAACATCAAGGTCACCACCTACAAGATCTTCTTCAACCCGGAAACGCAGGATCAGTTCGACTTTACCCAGTACGACTATGTGGTGGATGCCATCGACACCGTCACCGGCAAGATCGCGCTGGTGGTCAAGGCCAAGGAGGCCGGTACCCCCATCATCTGCGCCATGGGTGCAGGCAACAAGATGGACCCCACCCGCTTTGAGGTGACGGATATCTACAAGACCTCCGTCTGCCCGCTGGCCAAGGTGATGCGCACCGAGTGCCGCAAGCGGCGGATCAAGCACCTGAAGGTCGTCTACTCCAAGGAGCCTGCCATGACCCCCATCGAGGATGATTCTATCAGCTGCAAGAACCACTGCATCTGCCCCCCGGGCACCCAGCGCAAGTGCACCGTCCGGCGCTCGGTCCCCGGCTCCAACGCCTTTGTGCCCTCGGTGGCCGGGCTCATCATCGGCGGCGAGGTCGTGAAGGATCTGGTCGGATTTGTGCCGATGAAAGGTTAAAAACGAGAACGCCCCTCTCCGGTCTCACGGATGCCGGAGAGGGGCGTTTTGGGTCATGGGAAACCGCTCCCACGGCATGGGCACAGGTGGAGCGTGCATCAGGCTGCAGGGCCGCCTGCCCGGGCGTAACCATTGGCGGTCACCCCAGCAAACGCAATGTTGAAATACGTTCATTTGACAAAATACTTTTGCTAATTTATACTGGGATGCATATTCACATGCAAAAATCAAGGATAGAAGATAGGAAGTATCGTCATGCTGACTCTGGATAAGATCTACCACGCCGCCTTTGTGCTCAAGGACGTTGCCCGCAAGACCGACCTGATTGAAGCGCCCAAGCTCTCCAAGGACTGCCGCCTCTACCTCAAGACCGAGAACCTGCAGGTGACCGGCAGCTTCAAGGTGCGGGGAGCCTATTATAAGATCAGCCAGCTCTCCAGGGAGGAGAGCGAAAAGGGCGTGATCGCCTGTTCGGCTGGCAACCACGCACAGGGCGTGGCTCTGGCCGCCACCCGCCGGGGCATCAAGAGCATCGTCTGTATGCCGGACGGTGCCCCCATTATGAAGGTGGAAAACACCAAGAGCCTGGGCGCGGAGGTCTGTCTGGTGCCCGGCACCTACGATGATGCCCACGACAAGGCCGTGGAGCTGCAGGCCGAGACCGGCATGACCTTCATCCACCCCTACGATGACGAACAGGTCATCGCAGGTCAGGGCACCATTGGTCTGGAGATCCTTGACCAGCTGCCCGATCTGGATGCCGTCATCGTGCCCGTGGGCGGCGGCGGCCTGATCTCCGGCGTGGCCTTTGCCATCAAGAGCCTGCGCCCCGAGGTCAAGGTCTATGGTGTGCAGGCCGAGGGTGCCCCCAGCATGTACCGCAGCCTGCATGAGCACAAGTATCAGACCCTGAAAAATGTGGCCACCTTTGCGGACGGCATTCAGGTCAAGACCCCCGGCGAGCTGACCTATCAGCTGTGCGAGCAGTATGTGGACTACTTCGTGACCGTCAGCGAGGACGAGACCGCCGCCGCCATCCTGGCCCTGATGGAAAACCAGAAGCTGGTGGCCGAGGGGGCCGGTGCGGTGCCTGTGGCAGCGGCGCTGTTCCACAAGCTGCCCATCGAAGGCAAAAAGGTGGTCTGCCTGATCTCCGGCGGCAACATCGATGTGAACATCCTCAACCGCGTCATCACCCGTGGTCTGGTGATGAGCGGCCGCAAGGCCAACCTGACCATCGCGCTGGAGGATAAGCCCGGTCAGCTGGAGCGGGTGGCCGCCATCGTTTCCCGCTGCGGCAGCAATGTGGTCTCCGTCCTGCACGATGGCTCTGACCCCAACATGCCCATCTCCAGCTGCTTCCTCAAGCTGGCACTGGAGACCCGCGACCATGCCCAGATCGAGCAGATCCGGCAGGAGCTCACCAAAGAGGGCTTCCAGCTGGTGGCCGAGCGCGTTTGATTTTCTGATTGCCTTATCCGCCGCCTGCGGCGGCAGTTTTCTTTCAAAACAGCAAAAAGCGCCGTGCAGTCATTTCACTGCACAGCGCTTTTTTCTTATCCATAAAAACGAAAAAGCAAACATTATTTCTGCACGCCGCTCTCGCACTGTTCGATGAACTGTTTGGCCACGCGGGGGCTGCGGCCGCCGGCACGGATGGCGAAGGCTTCGGCCTTGACCAGCAGCTCTTCCATGGGCATCTGGATGTGGTGTTGTTTTGCCAGCTCTTCCAGAATGGCGGCAAAGCGGGCTTTCTCGGGCCGCTGGAAGGTGACAGTCAGGCCGAACCGGGCGGAAAGGCTCATCAGCTCCTGCCGGGTGTCGGCTTCATGGATATCGTCGCCGGTGCGGTCGGTCAGGGTCTCCTTGATGAGGTGGCGGCGGTTGGAGGTGGCGTACACCGCAATGTTCCGGGCCCGGCCGCCCACGCTGCCCTCAAGGATGGCTTTCAGGGCGGCAAAGTTATCGTCGTTGGAGGAGAAGCTCAGGTCATCGATGAAGAGGATGAACTTGAGGGGATTGGCTGCCAGCTGATCCATCAGGTCGGGGATCTGGTAGGGCTGGTTCTTCTTGACCTCCACCAGCCGCAGGCCGTCGGCGGCGTACTCATTGGCAATGGCCTTGACCGTGCTGGATTTGCCGGTGCCTGCATCGCCGTAGAGCAGAACATTGTTGGCGGGGGAACCGGCCAGCAGGGCGCGGGTGTTGGCAATGACCTTTTCCCGCTCTTTCTCGTAGCCCGGCAGCTCGCTGAGCTTCTGGGGGTCGGGGTACTTCACGGGCACCAGCTGGCCGTTCTCCACTGTGAACACATGGTGCTTGGCAAACATGCCGTAGCCCTTCTTCCCGGCTTCCCGCATCCGCTGGTTGTAGGCGGCGGTCAGGTCGAGCTGCCTTGCCTCCCAACGGGGCAGGAACGCCAGCTCCCGGTTCTGCCGGTCGGCAGCTTCCAGCAGCGCGTCCAGCGTCAGGCCGCAGAGCTTCTGCAAAAAGTTCAGCTCACTGTTCAGGGCGGCCTCCATCACAGGGGAGAGCTGGCCCGCGGCGGCCTGCCGCACACAGAAGGTCTCGGTCTCCAGCACGGCGTTGGAAAGATAATCGCCCAGATTGGTGGTGTGGGCAAACAGGGCGGCTTCAAAGGCGGCCACAGCATCGCACAGGGGGGCGATGCTGTCGTCAGCCGCTTCCAGCCGGTCGGTCAGCGCTGCCAGCTTTGCCACAACGGGGTCGCCCAGCAGGGCACGGAAAACAACAAGCCCGTGGAGCCGGGCGTTCCATTCACGAAGTTGCATCATCAGACTCTCCTCTTGATAGGACCTCTCCGGCGTTTTGCTCCTGCTTCCCCGGTCAGAGGAACCGGGCAGGCTGACGGAGAGGTTTTTACCAGATTATACACTCAGAGAAGGCCGTCCGCAAGGGCGTGTTCAATTATCTTCATCTTTCGGCTGATTCACTTTACAAATCGTCGATTGACAAAGGCCCGATTTATAGTATAATTGACCCAACGTTCAAATCGGAATGCGAGATGCGAAAAGTAACGTGTCTGAGGGAAATTTTGTTGAGAGTGTAAGAGGAAAAGGAACAGGAGCAACTTACCATGCAGTTGAATGGTTCGCAAATTTTTGTTGAAGTCCTCTGCGAACAGGGCGTGGACACCATCTTCGGCTACCCCGGCGGTGCTGTGCTGAACCTGTACGACGAGCTGTATAGGAATTCTGACCGCATCCACCATGTGCTGACCGCCCACGAGCAGGGCGCTTCTCATGCGGCCGATGGCTATGCCCGCGCAACGGGCCGCACCGGCGTGGTGCTGGCCACCAGCGGCCCGGGTGCCACCAATCTGGTCACCGGCATTGCCACTGCCTACATGGACTCCGTGCCCATGGTCGCCTTTACCGGCAATGTGCCGACCCCCGGTCTGGGCAAGGACGGCTTTCAGGAGGCGTACATCGAGGGCATCACGATGCCCATCACCAAGCACAACTTCACGGTGCGCAAGGTAGAAGAGCTGGCCGACACCATGCGTGCGGCGTTCCGCATTGCGCAGAGCGGCCGCAAGGGCCCGGTGCTGGTGGATATCCCCAAGGACGTGACCGCAGCGGTGTGCGAGTTCACCCCCAAGCAGCCGGAGCCCATCCGCACCGTGACTACCTATAATGAGGAGCAGGTGCACTGGGCGGCAGACCTCATCAACGCCGCACAGCGTCCGCTGGTGTACTTTGGCGGCGGCGTGCGCAGCGCAGCCAGCTGCCAGCCGTTGCGGGATCTGCTGCACAAGGCGGAGATCCCCGCCACCTACACCCTGATGGCGGCAGGCGTTGTGCCCTATGGTGACCCGATGAATCTGGGGATGCTGGGGATGCACGGCTGCTACACCTCCAACCGGGCGGTGGCAGAGTGCGATGTGCTCATCGCGGTGGGTACCCGCTTTTCCGACCGCGTGGCGCTGAACCCCAAGACCTTTGCCAAAAACGCACCCATCATCCAGATCGATATCGACCCCAGTGAGCTGGGCAAGAACGTGGATGTGGATCTTGCCATTGCCGGTGATGTCTGCTATGTCCTGAGCGGGATGCTCCCCCTCATTGAGGAGAAGAAGCACCCCGACTGGATGAAGATGATCCACGAGTGGCAGGCGCAGGATTACCACCCCGTGTCCGACCCCACCCGCCTGATGCCCCATCAGGTCATCGGCGAGGTGTGCAGCCAGTGCGGCCCCGAGGCCGTGTATGTCACCGACGTGGGCCAGCACCAGATGTGGGCGGCCCAGTACATCCGCCACACCAAGAGCCGCGGCTTTATCACCAGCGGCGGCTTGGGCACCATGGGCTTTGGCTATGGCGCAGCCATCGGCGCGCAGATGGCGCTGGGCCGGGAGCAGCGGGTGGTCATGTTCACGGGCGACGGTTCCTTCCACATGAACCTCAACGAGGCCTGCACCGCTGTCAGCTATGAGCTGCCCATCATCACGGTCATCTTCAACAACTCTGTGCTGGGCATGGTGCGCCAGTGGCAGACCACTTTCTACGAAAAGCGCTACTCCCAGACCGACCCCCACCGCCGCACCGACTTTGTCAAGCTGGCCGAGGGCTTTGGCCTGAAAGGCTACCGCTGCACCAACCTCCCCGAGTTCCAGGCCGCATTTGCCGATGCCCTCAAGCAGAAGGGCCCCACCTGGATCGAGTGCATCATCGACAAGGACGAAAAGGTCCTGCCCATGATCCCCGGCGGCGGCGACATCAATGATATCATCATGGAATAAGGAGGACTGACCCATGGAATCCAAACGCAGAGTCATCAGTCTGCTGGTGGACAACCAGAGCGGTGTTCTGGCCCGGGTGTCCAACCTGTTCTGCCGCCGCGGCTTCAACATCGACAGCCTGACGGTGTCCGCCACCAACGACCCGGCGGTCAGCCGCATCACCGTGACCATCACCAGCGATGAAAAGGCGCTGAGCCAGCTCATCCTCCAGACCGAGCGGCTGGAAGTGACCCGGCAGGTGTTCGTGCTGGACCACGAGAACTCGCTGGAGCGGGAGCTGCTGCTGCTCAAGTTGGCTGCCGATGTCCACAACCGCAGTGAGCTGCGGGAGATCGCCAGCATCTACAAGGCAAAGATCATTGATCTCTCGCCCGACAGCATGGTGCTGGAGCTGACCGGCCGCCCTGAAAAGGTGGACGCGTTCCTCAAGATCCTGGCGGACTACAAGATCCTTGAGCAGTGCCGCACCGGTGTGACCGCCCTGGAGCGCGGCGGGATGCACCAGCACATGCAGAAGCCCCCGCAGGAGGTGCGGGCAGCCCAGCTGCCCTTGCCCGGGACCCGTTGCCCGCAGTAAGGGGAGAAACCCTACCGTCAATGCTTCGCATTGCCACCCCCCTAGTAGGGGCGGCTCTGGCGTTGCATAAAGCCCTGCAAGTTCCCCTTTCTGCCAAGGGCTCCCCTATTAGGGGAGCTGGCGAGCAGATGCGAGCCTGAGGGGTTCAACTCAGTTTTCCATAAAAATCAAAATATAAAAATAAAACAGGAAAGAGTAAAAGGAGACTACTACCATGGCGATCAAGAAATACTACGATTCCGACTGCAACCTCGGCGTGCTGGACGGCAAGACCGTTGCTGTCATCGGCTTCGGCAGCCAGGGCCACGCCCATTCCGAGAACCTGGCCGAGAGCGGCGTGAATGTTGTTGTCGGTCTGCGCAAGGGCTCTGCCCACTGGGCAAAGGCCTCCGAGTTCGCCGCCACCCACGACAACTTCAAGGTCATGGAGGTCGAAGAGGCTGCCAAGGCTGGCGATGTTGTGATGATGCTGGTGCCCGATGAGCTGTGCGCCGATATCTACAACACGCAGGTCGCACCTTACATGACCGAGGGCAAGGCTCTGGCCTTTGCACATGGCTTCAACATCCACTTCAAGACCATCACCGCTCCCAAGAACGTTGACGTGATCATGATCGCTCCCAAGGGCCCCGGCCACATCGTACGCCGCCTGTACACCGAGGGCGAGGGCTGCCCCTCTCTGATCTGCGTGGAGCAGGATTACACCGGCAAGGCAAAGGACATCGCTCTGGCTTACGCTTCCGGCATCGGCGCTGGCCGTGCAGGCATCCTGCAGACCACCTTCAAGGAGGAGACCGAGACCGACCTGTTCGGCGAGCAGGCAGTTCTGTGCGGCGGTGTCTGCGAGCTGATCCACGCAGGCTTCGATACGCTGGTTGAGGCTGGCTACGAGCCCGAGATGGCATACTTTGAGACCTGCCACGAGATGAAGCTGATCGTTGACCTGATCAACGAGGGCGGCTTCTCCAAGATGCGCTACTCCATCTCCAACACCGCTGAGTACGGCGACTACCGCACCGGTAAGCGCCTGATCACCGCCGAGACCCGCAAGGAAATCAAGAAGCATGATGAGCTGGCTGAAGAAGTAATTAACTCCCCCAGTCGCCTGCGGCGACAGCCCCCTCAAAGAGGGAGCCTTTTGTCTGACCGCAGCGTGAAGCCTCCCTCCGTGAGGGAGGTGGCATCGCGCAAGCGATGACGGAAGGAGTTCAGCCAAAAGCTGCTTTTAAAACTAAGAAAGGCTCCCTCCTTTGGGAGGGGGTCTTTTGTTATAAGGAAAAGAGGAACAAACCATGAGAAGTGACAACGTGACCAAGGGTTCGGAGCGGGCCCCCAACCGAAGCTTATTCTACGCACTGGGTTACACCCCCGAGGAGCTGGAGCGCCCGCTGATCGGCGTGGTCAGCGCTTACAGCGAGATCGGGCCCGGCCACATGAATCTGGATAAGATCGCCGATGCCGTCAAGGCCGGTGTGGAGATGGCGGGCGGCACCCCCATCCTGATCCCTGCCATTGGTGTCTGCGATGGCATCGCCATGGGCCATGTGGGCATGAAGTACTCCCTGGCCTCCCGTGAGCTGATCTGCGACAGCGTGCAGACCATGCTGACTGCCCATCAGCTGGACGGTCTGGTGCTGGTGCCCAACTGCGATAAGATCGTGCCCGGCATGGTCATGGCCGCGGTCCGCATGGATGTGCCCGCGGTGGTCTGCTCTGGCGGCCCCATGCTGGCCGGCAGTTACGGCGGCGAGGAAGTGAGCCTTTCCAAGATGTTCGAGGCTGTGGGCGCTTACAAGGCCGGTATGATCACCGACGAGCAGCTGGAAGACTGCACCTGCAACTGCTGCCCCAGCTGCGGCAGCTGCTCCGGCATGTACACCGCCAACAGCATGAACTGCCTGTGCGAGGCCATCGGCATTGCCCTGCCCGGCAACGGCACCATCCCGGCGGTCTACTCCAAGCGCCTGCAGCTGGCCAAGCACGCCGGTATGGCCATCATGGATATGGTCAACAAGGGCATCACCGCCCGCCAGATCATCAACGAGCGCTCCATCCGCAACGCACTGACCTGCGATATGGCGCTGGGCTGCTCCACCAATACCGTCCTGCATCTGCTGGCCATTGCCTACGAGGCCGGTGTGCCCATTGACCTGAAGCTCTTCAACGAGATCAGCGCCAGGACCCCCAACCTCTGCCATCTGGCCCCCGCAGGCCCCACCCACATGCCCGACCTCTACGCCGCAGGCGGCATCCCCGCCGTGCAGGCAGAGCTGGCCAAGAAGGGCCTGCTGGATCTGGATGTGCCTACCGTCACCGGCAAGACCCTGGGCGAGAACATCAAGGGTGCCCACATCCTGAACGAAAAGGCCATCCGCCCCATCGAGAACCCCTACTCCCAGACCGGCGGCCTGCAGATCCTGTGGGGCAACATCGCTCCGGACGGCTGCGTGGTCAAGCGCAGCGCCGTGGCCCCCGAGATGCAGCAGCACTCCGGCCCGGCCCGCGTATTTAACAGCGAGGAGACCGCCATTGCGGCCATCTACGCAGGCCAGATCGTCCCGGGCGACGTGGTGGTCATCCGCTACGAAGGCCCCAAGGGCGGCCCCGGTATGCGCGAGATGCTCAACCCCACCTCCGCTCTGGCCGGTATGAAGCTGGATAAGACCGTGGCCCTCATCACCGACGGCCGCTTCTCCGGCGCATCCCGCGGCGCAGCCATCGGCCACGTCAGCCCAGAGGCTGCTTCCGGCGGCCCCATCGGCCTGATCGAGGAGGGCGATACCATCAGTATTGATATCCCCAACGCAAAGATCACACTGGAGGTCAGCGACGAGGTGCTGGCCGAGCGCAAGGCAAAGTACGTTGCGCCCGAGCCCAACATCAAGACCGGCTGGCTCAGCCGCTATGCCCGCATGGTCACCAGTGCAAACCTGGGTGCGGTGCTGAAGTGACCCGGAAGACCGCATAACAGCAAAAGCTCCCGACGCGCAGAACGTCGGGAGCTTTTTTTTATCCGAAACAGCGGGATACAGAAAATTGGACAAAAGAAAAGCATCCTGAATCACTTCAAGATGCTTGGTGGTTGCGGGGGCCGGATTTGAACCAACGACCTTCGGGTTATGAGCCC
>ENA-ORLF01000598-ORLF01000598.1-human-gut-metagenome-genome-assembly--contig:-NODE-598-length-12714-cov-7.46789_pt1 | contig 12714 bp, 18 predicted proteins | sample MGYA00243066_ERZ508822 | MGnify/ENA primary metagenome ERZ508822 (study PRJEB26277, sample SAMN04329791) | human gut metagenome | biome: human-associated habitat | host: Homo sapiens | place: USA... | reverse complement strand
GAGCTGTGAGGTATCTCACAAGTTCATCGGCTCTGCGTCTTAGCGTCTGGCACTTTTGCTTTTGTGATATTCAGTTGCTTTGCATTTATCAATGTCTGCTTATGGCATTTGGGGCAGAATAGCGGGAAGTTCTTTAGCTCGGTATCTTCCCGTATCTGCACCCTTGTTTTGTTACCGCAGACGGGGCATAGTATAAACTTTTCTTTTTGCATTAGATACGCTTCCTCCAACAAGTGATTATGTCGTTTACAGCAAAATCACAAATGTTAGGCTGATTTGAAAGTAATTACTCGTTCTGGTTGTCTACCGTATAAACCACACAAGCAATTCCGACAATCAACGAAAAGAGAATTGCGCCGCTGAAAGCATTTTCCAACGCTGAGCCGACAAAAAAACCGACCAGACCTGCAAGCACCATTGCAATCAGCGATACGACGGTTCTAAACTTTTTCATAAATATATCCTCCTATCTTGTAGTTACGCCTTTTCTTTTCGGAAGGTAACCACAAATGCACCTCTTATCTGTGAGGATGTTGCCATATAATCGTATGTTGCAAGTTCCCATCCTTCGTCAGAAGCTCTCTCGTTTATCAGCTTATCCAGCATCAAAATGTCCTCTGCATTTGCTTTGTCCGAAAACCATTTTGTGCTGACCGTTAAAATCTCTGTTTTGTAAGTATACATAATTATCTTCTCCTTTTGAAACTGTTGTGATGTTAGGTATTTTTCGTTTCGTTTTCCTTGTCCGGCGTTGCCCGATATGCGTGATCCTCCACATATATCATCATGCGGTTGCGCAGTACCATATAGAAAATTATGGCAAGCATACTGCCGATTGTACCCAGAAGCGGATATGCATCGCTTCCTTGCAATTTTTGCGCTGTCCATACGATAATATCAATCCACGCCACAACGCACAGGACGATAGTTGAAATATGCTCGTGCAGCCATTTCTTCTTAAAAAATGCAATCTTTTCTTTCAGCGTAAAGGTGCTGTTGTTCAGCGCCGTAACAAGATTATCGTCAGCGGCTTTCTGGAAGTCCTCCGCCAAAAGCCGTTCACCGCTTATAAGCTCGTTAATACTTACGCCGAATTCCTTTGAAAGCAGCGCCAGCATTTCAACATCTGGCATATAGTTTCCATTCTCCCAACGGGAAACGGTTTTGTTGGTCACGCCGAGCTTTTCTCCGAGCTGCTCCTGCGTCAAGCATTTCTTTTTCCGCAGGGCTGCGATAAATTTTCCTATTTTCATTTGATCCATTTTTATGTACCTCCGAAGAAAAGTATAGCGCATTTTCCGTAAAAACTCTTCCCCACAAACAGCGAATGCGTTACCTGCAAGCGGCAAAACGCTTTTTTATTGTAAAGTTTTATTTTGATTTCTTCTCAAAGGCATTAGTAATGGCAACGACAGCAGGAAATATTACTCCTGCAACAACCCAAATTATCCAACTCTGTCCCCAATTATTCGATGACAGGCTGTATCCTAAATAAACTGCCGTTGCAATTACCCAATACGCCGTATAGATAGCTGCTGAAAAGGACGGTTTTTCCTTGTTTTCTTTAGAATATTCACCCTCTTGCAACAGTTTTTCATAGCTCGCCCATATAATACCCGTCTTGATAAAGCAAATTACGCCTACTCCCGCAATGAGAAATGAAAGCGAAAGCATAATCGTTAGAAACAGGTCGCTATCGGCGTTAATTATTGCTCCGATAAAAAGAGGAATCAGGGCAGCAATACACAGACAAGTTCCTGCAATATTATGCTTCGTATGCAAATCCTTGTATTGTGCCTTGCGCTCTTTTACCATTCCACTCACGCCATACTCAGTTTCAAACTTTTCCTTCTCCAAATAGGCAAATGGGGCGGTTTTGTTGCCGCTTGATATAAACATCACGGCGGCTATTGCTACAAGAATGATAAGAACAATCATTCCAATTCCATTCGCAATATTTTCGTTCAAGACACCTGCCGTACACTCGCTGATTGCACTCAATATCAAAAGGGCAATCGGAGATAAGATACACAAAAAGGCGGCATACGCTATTGTTTTAGCCGTCCGCAGCTTTACGGAAAGAAAAGCGTTTGCTTCCTCCATAGATACACGCCTTAATGACGGCGTATCATCGGACGAGTCTATATGCTCAGCTTCTTCAATTTCGTCTTTCAGTAAATAATCGGTGCTTACTCCGAACAGTTCGGAAAGGCGTAGCATTTTTTCGAGGTCTGGAACAGATTGCGCTCCTTCCCATTTTGAAACAGACTGTCGTGTTACATTCATTTGGTCAGCCAGTTCCTCTTGCGACCAACCTGCTTTTTTTCGCAGCAGTATAAGCTTATCGGCAAAAATCATATTTGTCCTCCTATTGTTTTGATTGTTGTGCTCATATTTTAGCACTTTGCGAAGTTGCAAACCACCAATCCAGACCATTCAATATGTCAACCGACGGTTGCAGCCACCGAAAACGCCCTTAGATTTCGGATTTTTGCCGAGTATATTGCTGTCAGCAATATGTATTATAAGTTAGGCAAAGAATAGATTTGTAGCTTCCTAATTTATTATAAATTTTGAAATAGCTTGCTTAATTTCTTCCCCGTGTCCTTCCATCAAGTGTCCACCGCTTTCAAAAGAAATGAAGGTACATTTTGGAAATCTTCTGATTGCTTTTTCGGTATCTGCATAATTGACTAATTTATCATCCTTTGCTTGAAAAGCCAATGTTGGCACTTGCAAATCTTCAATATGATAATCATCATAATTCTTTGCCATATCAAGATTGGTTACAGAGGCATCTAATACAACACCATCTTTTCTCTCGCTGACAGGAAGCATACTGTAAATCGTAGACGGCTCCATACCCATAATCGGCTCAAATAGTGGGCTAATAAGAAACATCGTAAAGTCTTTGCACAAAAATGCAGGCGGTCCCGCATATTCAGAATATTTCTCTGGCTTTTCTGCAAAAGGCATTGCAGAACAGTATAAAATCAGCCCCTTTGTGCGTTCTGGATAATCCAAAGCAAAACGGATAGCAACGCTTCCGCCTGCTGATGTTGCAAGTAGATACACCTTGTTAATACCTAATTTATCAAGTAGCTCCACATAGGCTGTTGCTTGCTCGGCGGGCGTTCCGTCGCCAAAAATATCGCTGCCTAAATATCCAAACCGTGATGGTGCAATAATCCTGTAATCTGAACTTAAATCTTTGCAGGTGTCATAGGCTTGGTCGTAGCCCCCAAAAATCCCGTGTACGGACAAGATTACTTCGCCTTCGCCAGCGTCAACAAAACTCATTTTCCCATAACTCAAATTAACCGTTTCTGCCCCATAAGCGGCAAGGCGTTCTTTACTTTCTTTCACAGCGATATTACACCGTATTCCTTGCGCAATAAGGTATACTGCAAGTAAAAGCAGAATACCTCCAACGATATATACCCACATCTGTTTATACCAAGCCTTTCTACCCATCGTTAGTGTTCCTTTATCCCATAAGTATTACAAAACTCCTGCACCATCAAGGTTAATTCCTTGTTTGCCTCTGCAATCATATCTGGATGCATATCATATTTTTGCAATAAATAGAAGATAGGCGTATAAAATCGTAGTGCAATAATATGTGGGTTTTCATTCTTGATGATTTTAGCTTGTATTAAATCAGAAAATATCTTTTCTTCGTGTCTTACTGCACCATTTATAAATAAATCCTCAAACAGCTCATTTAGCTCTGGATTATGATAGCGTTCAATCATCAGCATTTTTCGGAATTTTGCAGCAACATCATCTTGCCAATAAAACATAAACAAACCGTTCGCAATTTCAATAAGGGTTTCCGTAGTTACAGTTTGATAGTCAATGCCTGCTTTAGCGGTGTCGGGCAGTCGCAGACCAGTCCGAATGTCCTCCATTCTTTCGGAAAAAACCTTTACGCAAGAATCAAAGATTTCTTGTTTGCTTTTATAGTGCTTGTATAATGACGGAGCTTTAATGCCGACAGCATCGGCTATATCACCGACATAAACAGAACTATATCCTTTTTCGGAAAAAAGAGTGAGTGCTTCATTTAAGATTTTTTGTTTTGTATTCATAAGCAGCCTCCCTAAAGCTAATTGCTATTAGCCGCTCTTATTATAAGCTAATTCTGATTAGCTGTCAAGGGCAATAGTGTAAACAAATTGTAGTTATACAAATCAAACGAGTTCGTTGAGTGTTATTACCTCTTGCATATAGAGATTTCATATCCTATTACAAGAGATTTTAGACCGTTTCATAAGAAGCCTCGTTTCTGTAAAATATATATAGTACGATTTTACAGGCACAAGGTGGTGAGCTTATGGACGAAAGAAATAATGATTTTGACTTCGATTTTACGCCAATCGGTCTGGCTATCAAAAAAGCCAGAACAGCACAAGGTATGACGAGAGAACAGCTTGCCCGTATCGTTGACTACGACCCAAGGCATTTACAGGCGATTGAAAATGAGGGGCAGAAGCCGAGTCTGGAGCTGTTTATTCAGCTTGTGACGATGTTCAACATTTCGGTTGACGAGTACATATTCCCCAATAAAGAAGTCAATAAGAGTTCCGCCCGCAGACGCTTAGACGCACAGCTCGACAATTTAGATGATAAAGAACTGTCCATTGTAGAAGCAACCGTCAACGGTTTATGTAAGGCAAAAGAGTAAACAGAGGAAAGAAAAACCTCTGTTTTTCTTTTGCCCTTTTTTAGTAGGCAGGAATACCATATCCGTAGATAACGCTGCTGCCGACAGCGTATTGCTTCTGCCTGCAAGCGTCGCCAGAGTTACCCTCAACGGTATAGACAATGCCGTTTTCGCACTTCTCTACAATGCCCACATGGTCTACCTCGCCGTCGCACTCCCAATCAAAGAAGATGATTTGACCTGCCGACGGCTCAAAGTCGTTGTCCTGCCATTGCCCACGGTCTTTGAACCATTGCACCCCGTTGACGCAGCCTGCGAATTTTGGTATCACGCCACTGTCGATATAGCCGCACTCATTCGCACACCAACTTACAAAGCAGGCGCACTATGCTACGCGCCCGTCAAAGCCGTACCAAGACCAATAGGGCTGACCACCCACATTGCCGACCTGCGACAAGGCAACGGTCACGATTTCACCGTCACCAACAAAGATACCGTAAAGCACCGCAGACCAGAGCGAATTGTTTTCCTCGGCAAGTAATTCCGATAGCTGCTGCCGCTGTTCCTCATTAAAGCCGTATTGGTCTGCCATTTCATCAGCGGTATTGTGACTGACCGTGATATAGAGATATCCTTTGTCTGGTCAAAGCCGTTTTCATCACAAGTGAGAATATCTCGCTCGGTTTCCTTTGCGGAGTCAAAGCTGCCTGCCGACTTGCGGAATACTTCAAAGGTTGCGCCTGCTTCGGGCGTTTCAATCTGCGTTTCGCCGTTGTCGGTATGCTTGATAATGGCGATATTGCCCTTGATAACCTGCTCGGTCACATCATTTGCGGTAGAGTTAAACTCCACGGTGTAAAGCTCTGGCTCTGCGCCGACCTTGTGGATTGTTCTGTCGAGCAGATAGCCCTCGGACGGGCTGATTTCTTGGACAGTCCAATCGTTGCTGCACACATAATACTTCGTTGTAAACTGACCGTTTTTATCGGTCGTGTAGGTGTCAATGAGTTCTTCGCCCTTATAAATGCCGTAGACCGCACCTGCAAGAGAAGCGTCGCCCTGTGCCGTACCCATCTCCGCATCGGATTTTGTTACGGTCACATTGAAATTTTTGAGAATGTTTGTAAAGCTGCGGCTCGTTACCTTTTCCCATTCGATAGGCGCTGTCTGAGAAGCGGGAATAACATAGCGTGTCGCCGTGTTAATTTCCTCTACGGTGTAAGGGTCAGCACCGCTGATAAGCACATTTTCAAATCTTGCAACACCGTTTGCATCGGTCACGGCGTATTCATCAACTGGCAGACCGCTTAAAGATGTGCCGTAAAGATGGAATTTCACGCCCTCCACCAAATTGTCCTCGGAGCTTTTGATAATCTCCAGACTGCCACGCTTCAGCGTATTGCTGAAGGTCACGGTAGAGGTGTGACCGCTTACGATAGTAATTCTCTGAACGCTCTGCGGCTCATATCGGTCAATCGGCTGTTCTGTGACGGTGTAGACCCCCGGCATCAAAGAAATATCTACCGTTCCGTCTGCTTTGGTCACGACGGTTTGATTTACGCCGTTGCCAGAAATATTGAATTTGATGCCAGATACAACACCGTCCTCAGAAGTCTTTTTAATAAGACCCGTTCCGTAGGTTTCAGTATCAAGCTTGAAATAGAAATATACAGGGTCGGAAGCTCCCGAAACCATTGTTTGCTTGCCTACGCAGCCCCAGATAAGCATCTCGTCGCAATCCAGATTAACGGCTTTCTGTGCGGATACCGTAATTGGCGAGGTAATCATTTTATCGCTCGTAAAGGTGTACTGATTTCCGCTTCTGGATACCTTAATGCCGCTTGCCGAAAGGCTTAGATTGGCGAGAGTGTTGTTTGTGTCGGTAATGGTCAAGCTGTAATCCTGCTTGTCGGGATTATACTTGAGCGTATAGGTGTCTGCCTTGCTCTGATTTCTTGCGGCAAAGCTCGGAATGGTGTAGTAGCTTGCCATTTGCGACAAAATCCAGTCGTAACACTTTTCGGCAGGTCTGCCTTTTAGGGAAGAGCGGTAAGTGTCCGCATCAATGCCGTTTGCGCTGTGCAGGTCGGACGGGCTTGTGCGGAGCTGCTGCTGATATTCCCAGATAATCGTCTGGGTAGCAAACGCATAATCATCTGTGTTCGTGCCTGCAACAGGCGAGGATTTTCCCTCGTGCCGACCATACATCAGAGCCATCATTACGCCGAACTGTGCTTCGGTAGGCAGCTTGCGGAAATAGGAGCTGTTTTTGCCGTTCTGGGATACATAGCTGTTTCCCGTATTAAAGTCAATACCAGACTCTACGCAGTAAACTTGGTGCGTTCCGTCGCTGTCGGTCATCAGGTATTTACGCTTGGCATTGCCTGCGCTGATTGTTCTTACAGAGGTGTTGCCGTCACTATCGTACACGATGAACGAATAAGAGGATTTGCTGCGATAGTATTCTCCGTCAGAGCCGACATAGTAGTCCCCGAATGAGGAAGTGCAACTAACACCTTCCTCACTTGTCCACGCAAAGGCGGACATCGGCAATGCCATAACCGCCATAACAAGGCAGAGGACAGCCGCCAGAAGCCGCTTTCCGTTCTTCTTAAACTTTGTTTTCATAGACTGTTAAACCGTCCTTTCTTGATTTTGGGTATAAAAAATCCCCCTGTTTTTGAAACAGAGGGATAAGCCTTGCTGCACTTATGCAAAAAGAAAGTAAATCAGATATTCGCCGTTTCCTTTTGCTTCGCAGCAGATATTAAAATCTGAGATTTCATCAATTCCGTATGCGCTGAGATTTTCAGCGGTATGAAACTTGATATAGCTTTCAAGGCTCTGCTTTAAGGCTTCGCCTTGATTCCTCCGTGACGCCGTTACGGGATTCCACCAGCTTGCGTTGCTCGGAGTGAGAGAGGTATCCAAACGAAGCCCCATTGACTGACCGATGCTGATACAATCCGCCTTTATCGCTTCCATATCGAACTCAAAATCATAGGCTGTCTTTGTGTTTTCGGAAGCGGTTTGCGTCGGTGTTTCCGCAGGCGGCGGATTATTATTTTCCGTAGAGGATTTCGTTACAGGTGTTTCTGCTTCAATCTGCTTGGCAGGCTCGGTTTGTTTTACCGTTTCGCTCTGAACAGGCTCACGCTCCGTTACCTCTGCGGCAGTTTCAAGCGCTGCACTCGTTTCTGGAGCTTTGCTCTCATTACTTTCCGAGGAATAAATGCTCTTGGTACTTTCGGCTTTGGCAGCAGCTTCGGTTTCCGTCACAAGCTCACTTTCATAATTCCGTGTGGGGGCTGTTGAAACATCGGAACAGCCGCTAAGCAGCATTATCAGCACAAGAAGCGCTGCAAACATTGATTTTCTCATCATATCGACCTCCTTTACGGCTTCATTATACGAAAAAGAGCCGATGTCCTCAAAGGTACAAACAGATTTGCGAGATATTGCAGGTATTCTTTTCTCGGATAGTCTTGGCAGTAATTAGGGGGTGAGGTGTGGAGAGGGGAAAGCGCAAAATGCGGCTATCCACGCAAACAGGCAGACCTTGCCCTCGGTGTGCGGCTATCTTTCGTGCGCTTTGTTCCGTTGCAGGTGTCGGTTGTAGAACTCCAAAGCCTTGACAACAAAATCCGTTTCCTGTCCCTTGGGAACGGTTTTCGGAATGAGCTTGGTTATCCGTTCATCACGGAAAACAGGCTTTTCCTTTTGGTTGGGCTTTTCTTCCTCCATAATGGATTGGATAACCTCGTCCGTCAGTTTTCCGTCTTGGTTAAACTTTTTCATTTTGATAGCCTGCGCCAACGAGGGAGTAGCGTCGTTATAGCTCATTGCTTCAAGCAAGGTGTATTGCTGTTCCTCGGCAAGATAGGAAATCTCCACCGCAGGACGGAAAGCAATTTGTTTTTCATCTACCATCTGGAGAATTTCGGGTACAAGCTCGGTCAAGCGGATAAAACGACGGATTTGGTCTTGGCTTTCGCCTACAATATCGCCCAATTTCTCACGGGAAGTTCTATTGTCCGACTTCTGTGCCAATGGCACAGAAGTTAAATCTGAACGCTGTCCCTGTCTGTTCATCGCTTCAAGACGCATTTTGTAGGCAAAGGCTTTTTCACTCGGCAGAATAACAGACCTTTGCAGATTGCTTTCCACCATAATGATAATAGCTTCATCACGGGTAAGGTCTTTGACCTCGCATTTGAGGGTTTCAAGCCCCGCAATCTCACAAGCCTTTTTTCGTCTGTGACCGCTGATAAGCTCATACCGCCCGTCATCTTTTAAGCGCACGGTAGCAGGGGTCATTACGCCGTTGCGCTTAATGCTCTCGACAAGCTGTTCCATATCCTCGTCCATTAAAACCTTGAACGGATGGTCTGGAAACTCGTCAATCTCCGACAGGGGAATATCCCGTATCTTGCTTAAAGCTGCTTCCGCACGGCTTTCGTCCGTCTGGAACAGGTCATCGTAAGCGGTCAGCTCGATTTTGGTTTCTCTGTTTCTCGCCAAGCTCTGCCACCTCCTTTGAGAACTGTTCATACGCTGCGGCAACCTTGCCGCCTTTGTCGTAGGCGAAAATGCTTTTACCCTCTGCGGTTGCTTCCACCGCACGGATAGAATGAGGTATCTCGGTATCAAACACCTTGATTTTCTGACCATAGGCGTTCTTGACCGTCGCCGTGATTTCTTTTGAAATGTTGGTGCGGGGCATAACCATTGTCATTAAGATACCGTCAATTCTGAGTTTGGGATTGATTTGCCGCTTGACCATTGACACGGAGCGAAGCAACAGCTCTAAGCCTTTTGCAGAAAGATAGTGGGGCTGTGTTGGGATAACCACGCTGTCAGCCGCCGCCAATGCGTTAATGGTTATCATACCCAAGCTCGGCATACAGTCGATAAGCACATAATCGTAGTTTTTCTTAACCTCATTTACATAGGTTTTCAAAACACGCTCACGGCTCATCGCATTGATTAGCCTTACTTCAAAGCCAGATAACTCGATGTTTGACGGGAGCAGGTCAACGCCCTCGCTGTGAGGTAAAATTCCTTGCGAAACATCAAAAGATTTATCGTCTATGATGTTCTGCATGATTGTGGATAGCGTAATGGGTAAATCGTCTGGTCGGCTGTAACCAAGAGCCATTGTGAGATTTGCCTGTGCATCGGCGTCAATCAACAGCACTCTTTTTCCTTGCTTCGCCAGACCCACACCCAGATTGACTGCCGTTGTGGTCTTGCCAACACCGCCTTTCTGGTTGGTCAGAGCAATCACTTTGCAATTTGACATAGCTGCGTCCTCCTTTCGCATAGATTTAGCCGCTTTGTCAGGGCGGCTATGTAAATCGTACAGAGAACGCAAAAAAGCCGCTTACTCTTATGGAAAAGAATAAGCGGCTCACTCTTGAATTGACTTAGACATATTCGATTTTCATTTTCTTGACGGGCGCATTGGCTACCTTGAAAATGAGTTCGTCAATGCAGTCCGTATATCTGCCTTGCCGTATGAGAGCATTTTTCAGCTCCACAAGGCTATGTAATATCAGCGTCCTTTCGTGACTGTCTACATATAGATGAGTGATTTTGTCTTTCATACGCTCGACCTCCTTGCGTTTATATTGTACCGTAGGTCGGTGTTAAGTTCCAATGTGCGATAGGCTTGTCCTATGCAACATCGGGAACAGCGGCGTAAATATTGATTGTTCTAACGCTGCCACGCTTAACTACCGTAGGATGTTCGGAGAAGTCCACTCTGTTATTTTCGCCGTACTTCAACACCTTGTCCGAGGTCTTTAAGCTATGTACCCAAAGCCCACAAAACGCAGGATTTTGAGCTGAATTTGTGCTGTGGAACATTTCCGATGCTTCTCTGGGCACAGAGGAATTGGCCCATTGGGAAATGCTCGGCACCATGATTTATCAGTGCATGCGCGGCGCAAGCTATGCTCAAATAGACGAAGCCGGCATGGCCGGTTATTACACCATGCATAGCCGCGGCGTTTTCCCCGCAGATCCCAACGGCGTGCCTTTCACAACGGCATACATCGCCTGCACCGGCGACCCGGTAGCAGATCTTCATGAGGACCTGGCTGCGGATGGTACGACTGCGTAAGAACAACAAAGCCGGAAACCCCTATAAACACTACATTTTTTGTAGGACAAGTTTTTTCCGGCTGCGTTCTTATAAGGACAACTTGCAGTCAAAACAGATAGGACAAGCCCCCTCCAAACAGAATAACGTACCGCACAGGCGGCGTTTCTCACTCCTACACAGGAGAACAGGAACGCCGCTATTTTTTTACCATCATGTTACGCAGTAGGGGCAAAAAAAGCCTTGCTACATACCATGCGCCCCCTTGACGAGCGCGGCGCATGGGCGGCGAAGTCCAAAAAGGAATATGACCTTGACGAGAACGGCGAGCGCATACGCTTACCAAGCGGCAGATACAAGACGCACAAAGTTGACCTTACAGGCTGGAACGACAAGGACAACACCCTCTTGTGGCGCAGGGCATGGGCTGACTTTACCAACGACTTTTTGGAGAGGAACGGAAGCCCTAAGCGCATCGACCACCGCAGCCATGCAGAGCGCGGTATTGAGGAACTCCCCACCGTCCACATCCGAGAACCGGGGGCGCGAGGTATCGCATGGGCTGAACTATCAGAAGTTAGGCAAGCAGCTTATGACGGAAGATGAAATAGCGGTTATGGACGGCGGGAAATGTATTTTACAGCTTAGAGGGGTGCGCCCGTTCTTTTCCGATAAGTACGACATTACAAAGCACCCCAACTATAAATATCTTTCCGACTATGACAAGAAAAATACTTTTGATATGGAGAAGCATTTAAGGCGCAGACCCGCCCTTGTGAAGCCGGACGAAGTATTTGACTACTACGAAATCAGCGAAAGCGATTTGCAGGAGGACACCGACCATGAATAGACGTATCAGAAAGAAAAAGGACAAGAAAATCACAGAAGCCATAAACGGGCTTGTTTTGATTGCTGAACGACGGGAACAGCAGCGGCAGGCTGCTATCCGGCAGTTTGTGAAACAGTGTGAAGCCCTGTATGAGCAGCAGCGAACAGAAAGGAGGAATTGACGCAGTAACAAAGAAAAAGACAACTTGCATGATACGCGCCCCTACAAAAATTCCTATCGCCTACACTGACAACTGAATACCGCCGCGCAGCAGACATTTAGGCAGCGCGGGGACTTATGACCGCGGCAGTTTGAAAACTGACCGCCGTTTTTTATGCCCTTTTACGGGGCAAGCCGCATTTGCGGCAGAAAGGAGTTTTATGGAATTTTTCAACAGCGCAATCGGCGTATTACAGACTTTGGTTATCGCTCTTGGAGCAGGACTTGGCATTTGGGGCGTTATCAATCTCTTAGAGGGATATGGAAACGACAATCCGGGCGCAAAATCACAGGGCATTAAACAGCTTATGGCGGGCGGCGGTGTCGCCCTTATCGGCACTATCCTTGTACCTCTGCTTTCCGGCTTGTTCGGTTAAGCGCGGGTAGCTGCCTATGCAGAGCATACTTGACGCGATTAACGAATGGATAAAGGAAATCCTTATCGGAGCGATAAACGGTAATCTGTCAACTATGTTCGGGGACGTAAACGAAAAAGTCGGGACTATCGCAAACGAGGTAGGACAGACCCCGCAGGGTTGGAACGCCAACATTTTCAGCATGATACAGACCCTTTCTGAAAATGTAATCGTCCCGATTGCGGGGCTTGTCATTACCTATGTCCTATGCTACGAGCTAATCAGCATGGTAACGGAAAAAAACAATATGCACGACGATGTATGCTAATAGCGAGGACTTTCAAGTCCTCGCTATTACAACGATGGTCAGCTCATTTGTGGCAGAATGGTATGACCATACCATGCAAATGAGAGGTGATGCCAAATCAAGAAATCTCCTCCATTTAGTCCTGAGTTTTGAATTCAGGAATTGCTCACTCGACCCGCAGCATCCGATAGCCGATTCCGATGTGCGTTTGTATGTATTGCTGCCCGTCTTTTC
>ENA-ORLF01000592-ORLF01000592.1-human-gut-metagenome-genome-assembly--contig:-NODE-592-length-12842-cov-3.80019_pt1 | contig 12842 bp, 7 predicted proteins | sample MGYA00243066_ERZ508822 | MGnify/ENA primary metagenome ERZ508822 (study PRJEB26277, sample SAMN04329791) | human gut metagenome | biome: human-associated habitat | host: Homo sapiens | place: USA... | reverse complement strand
CAACGAGCCCGCTAGGAGCGAATGTCGACGGGTATTATCCACGTCCTTTAGAAAGCGACAAGAATCGTAAAGCACAAAGTCGCTATATGCAAAATGCTGCTTATTGTCGTTTGAAAAACGTAACGTTGGGATATACTTTACCGGCAGATTTGACTAAAAAATTCTACGTGAATAATTTACGTTTCTTTGTGTCTGCAGAGAATTTGTTTACTATAACCAATCTGTGTGATACTTTTGATCCTGAAACAATAGGTGTAGGCAATTGGGAAGGATGTACTTACCCATTGTCAAAGACTATTTCATTCGGATTAAGTGCAACCTTTTAATAAAATAAGATCTATATGAAAAATTATATTCAATATTTAACTATCGGAGCTTTGCTGATGGGCAGCCTGACAAGTTGTAATGACTTCTTGGATAGAGAACCATTGGATAAGGTTACTCCTGAAAAATTCTTTTCTGCAGAAGCGGATTTAGCAGCTTATGCCATAAATAACTATAAGTTTGTTACTGTGGATGATAAGTATGGCATTAATCTTTTTGGAAAAGATAATGATACAGATAATCAGGCAAGCGGAACAAGTAATTCGTTTTGGATTCCTGGTGAGAAAAAAGTTGCTGCCGACCGTGGCGAGTGGAAATGGGAGGATATTCGTTCATGCAACTACTTTTTTGACCAAGTATTACCAAGATATGAGGAGGGAGCTATAACTGGTAACCAAGATAATGTGAAACATTACATTGGAGAAATGTACGTGAACCGTGCATATAGCTATTTTCAACTTTTTACAAAATTTGGTGATCTGCCTATTGTCACAACGGCACTTCCCGATATTCAAGGTGAATTGGTGGAAGCTAGCAAGCGCCAACCGCGTCATAAGGTTGCTCGTTTTATTATTGAAGATTTAAAAAAGGCGGAAGACATGTTGTTGAATAATCCTCCGGGTGGTAAAAATCGTATTTCTAAAAATGTAGCTTATTTGCTTCATGCTCGTGTAGCTTTATATGAAGCTACTTGGGAAAAATATCATCGTGGTACAGCTTTTGTACCGGGAGGAAGCGGATGGCCGGGTAAAGATGCGCAAGGTTATGATGCTGATGTGGAAATTAATTATTTCCTTGATGAAGCGATTGCTGCTTCGAAGTTTGTTGCAGACCAAATGGTAGGCAATTTAGCAGAGAATACAGATACTCCGGAAGGAATGAATGCTTCATTGGTTTCTATCAATCCATATTATACCATGTTCTGTGATGAGAATATGGAAGGGTATAAGGAGATTCTAATGTGGAAAAAATTTGATGAATCATTGGGGATAACCAGTAATTTGCAGATGGAACTTTGTCGTAATGGTGGTGGATCAGGCTGGACACGTGGTATGGTCAATTCATTCCTTATGCGTAATGGTTTGCCTGTTTATGCCAGTGGTTCGGGGTATAATCCCGATTGGGAGAAGGAAGGTGTAGTTGCTACGGTACAGAATCGTGACTCTCGTCTTGGTATATTCACTAAAAAGCCGGGAGATGTGAATTATTATGGTGATGATGGTACACCCAGTATTTGTCAAATCAGTTTGATATTCGGTGATGCGGGCAGTTTAGCAACAACAGGTTATATTGTAAAGAAGGGTAAACATTATTCAACTCATATGGCGAATGACCATTCTGCCGGTACCTCTGGAGGTATTGTTTACAGAAGTGCAGAAGCGATGCATATCGATATGCAAGCTTAATACGAGAAGAATGGAACTGTGGACGGAACGGCAGATGGATATTGGAGAGCGTTACGTACACGTGCAAAAGTAGATCCGGATTATAATAAGACAATTGCCGCAACTAATATGCTGGAAGAAGCAAAAGGGGATTTTGCCGCTTATTCACATGGAACTATGATTGATCCGACTTTGTATAATATTCGTCGTGAGCGCCGTAATGAACTTTGTGCTGAAGCTTTCCGATGGGATGATTTGAAACGCTGGAGGGCACTTGATCAGTTTAAAACGACTCCTTATCGCACGGAAGGTATGCGTTATTGGGGTAGTGTATATGAGGAACAATTAAAAGATCTTTGTATAGTAAATCCGTCAACAGGAAATATGTCTTCTCCTGAATCAAGTGTGTATATACTTCCATACGAAAAAATATTGGAAAATAATACCATTGCAAAACAAAAGGGATTCCTCTTTACTCCTGCCCATTATTTAGAGCCCATTGGGGTGGCTGTATTCCGTCAGACTGCATCAGATCCCAATGACTTCACCTCATCTTCGGTTTATCAAAATCCAGGATGGAAATATGAGGCTAGTACAGGGGCTGTTTCGGTCGAATAAGAATATATATTGATATTATTTTGTAGGGAAGTCTTTTTAGGCTTCCCTGCTTTTATTTAAGGCATTTATTTCTTAAGCGTGTATTTTACCTTTTGAAGGTAGGCATCGCTTATCTGTCTGAAGGTGTGATGAAACATTATAGTGAAGAGTATCATGAATAAAGAACTTCATAGTCGAGGGCATATGTGATGCGGTGATCTATTGTTATATTAATGCATAAAATAAACTATTTTCAAGTGAATATAAATAAAATAAAGGTGAATGATAATGTGTGATGATTTAATGTTTTATTAAATAATGGAGGTTATAATAAAATATTTTTGTTTATGTTCTTAAATATATCAAATATATTATATATTTGCAGCGTCAATCTTGGTTTGGTTTAAGAATAATATCTTAAACTGGTTGATTTTTAATAAATATTTAAAGAATCACAGCTATGTTAAAACGACTAAAATCAGTCAGCATGATGCTGTTCCTAATGGGTGCCTCTACCGGAGCAGCATACGCGGTTGCCAGTCCCGGCGTTACCGATTTGAAAATCACACAACAGAGTGGAACTTGTACAGGTGTTGTCAAAGATGCTACAGGGGAAACTGTTATTGGTGCATCTGTGGTAGTAAAAGGAACTACCAATGGTACCATCACAGATTTTGATGGTAATTTCACTTTAAATGATGTAAAGAATGGAGATGTTATTCAGATTTCTTTCGTTGGTTATATCACTCAAGAAATGAAATGGAATGGAACTCCGCTGAATGTTATTTTGAAAGATGATACTCAAACTTTGGATGAAGTTGTTGTTGTCGGCTATGGTGGTTCTCAAAAACGTGCAGCTTTGACTACTGCTATTACTAAAATGGATGACCAGGTCTTAAAGAAGGCGGCTTATAGTAATGTGGGACAGTCATTACAAGGATCTGTATCGGGATTACGTGTTGTCAATACTACAGGGCAGCCAGGTAGCTCACCTAATATAACTTTGCGTGGGGGAGCAACAATTACGGGGGATAATAGTGCCGCATTAATTATTGTTGATGGAATAGTGCGTAATAATATGGCAGATATTAACTCCTCGGATATAGAATCTATCCAGGTTTTGAAGGATGCTGCATCGACCGCTATCTATGGTGCTCGTGCTAATGGGGGTGTTATCTTGATTGAAACGAAAAAAGGTAAAGAGGGAAAAGTAGATGTTAATTATAAATTCAAGATGGGTATGAACTTTGCCCGCAAAGGATATGAATATCTGAATGCTGGTGATTATTTGTATTATACTCGACTAGGATTTAAAAATGCTAACCAAGCGGTAGCAGGATATAGTGATGGATGGAATCCTGATACTCAGAATGGTTGTGGTACAACTAAAAATAACTATGATGTACGTTATTTGGAAGGCAATGAGGATTTGGTGAATCAAGGATGGCAGACGATGACTGATCCTTACTCTGGTAAACAGTTGGTTTATAAAGATTATCATGGAGCTATGGATGATGAGATTTTTAATTCACCTGCGTTGATGCAAGATCATTATATCAGTATCAATGGTGGAAATGATAAAGGAACTTTTGCTGCCAGTTTAGGGTATTATGATGAGGATGGTCAGGTCGTTGGAACTGGTTATCAACGTTTTAATGGCTCCTTGAACGGCTCCTATAAGCTCTTCCCATTTTTGACAATAAATGCAGGAACTACTTATTCCTGGTCTACACAGCCTACATTGTCATGGACAGGTACTTATGAGTTCTTTTATCGTACACGTGGTATGCGTCCTACTTGGAATCCTTGGAATGAGGATGGTAGTCCTAATTCGGCTGATACTAATATTTCCGATGGTAATCCCGCTTATTTCAGAGATAAATTACTGTATTCTGACGGAACGAATAAAAGCACTTATAATATAGGATTTAAATTGGATATTCTTCCAAAGAAATTAGTGTTAAACGGTAACGCTTCTTTGTATCGTTATGATTACATGGTGGAAAAATTTAATAAAGCGTACCAATTGGAGAATAAAGATACAAATACAACACGTGAGGCTTCTGTGGAGCAGGAACGTTATACTCAACAGCAATATAATGCTACATTGACTTATACCGACACTTTTGCTGATAAGCATAATTTGGAGGTCATGTTAGGGGGTGAATATTTTACTTATGATCAGTTTAAGCTTGCGGCAAAAACTCAAAATTCTCCTACTGATGATATCCCTACTTTAAATGTAGGCGCAACTCGCACTGAAACTAGTACTACTAAGAGTGCTTATCGAATACTTTCTAGTTTTGGACGTCTGAATTATAACTATGAAATGAAATACTTACTTTCTGTTGTGTTCCGTTATGATGGTATTTCTAAATTGAAGGATAATAGATGGGGATTTTTCCCTGGAGTTTCTGCCGGATGGAATATTACAGAAGAGCAGTTTTGGAAGGATTCCAACGTTTCTGATTTGATTTCCACCTTTAAACCTCGTCTTAGTTATGGTGTGAATGGTAATGTGAACGGTTTAGGTAATTATACGGTATATGGTGAGTATGCAACAACGAAACCTTATGGTGGTGAAACCGGTATATACAATAGTGCATTGGTTAATACAGGGTTACGTTGGGAACAGAGCCAAAGCTTTGAAGCCGGACTTGATATTGGTTTCTTCAATAATCGTTTGAGCTTTATTCTGGATTATTATAATCGCAAGACAAAAGATTTGCTTACCGATCTTGCTTTACCAGGGTATACAGGATTTGATAAGATTGCTACTAATTTGGGTACTCTTCGTAATTCTGGTTTTGAAGCGGAAGTACGTGCTAATATCATAAATAAAGGTGGATTCACTTGGGATATGACAGCAAACCTTTCTACTGTAGCTAATAAAATTATAAAATTGCCTGACAATAAGGAGGTTAATAACCGTGTAGGTGGTGCTCAGGTATGGGATCCTAATAAAGGAGAGTTAGTATGGGTTGGCGGCCGCCAGGAAGGTGGAAAGTTAGGTGAGCTTATTGCCTATAAACAAAATCATATTTTTAAAGATTGGGATGATGTAAAAAAATATGCAAACAATCGAATTGATAATGTCGCAAATTTGTATGGTCCGGGTAAGGCAGCAGAATATGCAGGTAAACAAGGTTGGAAACCTATTGAACCAGGAGATGTTTGTTGGGAGGATATGGATGGAAATGATGTGATAGATTCATATGACCGTTATGTCGTTGGTAATATATTTCCTAATATAACCGGTGGATTCTCTACTACATTCAGCTATAAAAATTGGTCGTTGTATGGACGTTTTGATTATGCATTAGGACATACATTGTATAATGATTTAAAGGCTCGTACATTGGGCCAGTATCAAGGCACATGGAATATTATAACTGATGTGAAAGATATGTGGACAGAAGATAATCCGAACACAGATTTATCTAAATATTATTTTGGCGATCAGAATATCAAAAAGAATATCACACGTTCTAATAATGGTTTAACTGCTGCTGATAACAACAATTCTCATTATTATGAAAAGGGGGATTATTTGTGTTTGCGAGAGCTTACATTAAGTTATACATTACCGAAATCACTAATCAGTAAATGTTTCATGACGGATGCTTCTGTTTATGTCACAGGTCAGAATTTGTTTTATATAACTGGTTATGAAGGTACATCTCCGGAACCGGCTGTAAGTACAGAATATGGTCGTGGTATTGATAATGGACGTTATCCTACTCCAAGAACTGTATTATTTGGTTTATCTGTTTCATTTTAATCAACAAGACTCATTATGAAAAAAATATTAGCATATTTAATGGTTGGCATAGCTTTTACCGGGTGTAATTCTTTGGATTTGGAGCCAATAAGTAGTATTGCCGATAATAAATATTGGCAGACAGAAGCACAGGTGGATGCTTTTAATGTGGGGTTACATTCTAAGTTTAGAGAGAAATGTAGTTATAGCATTTTTCTTTTTGGAGAACCTCGTGCGGATTATTATTTTGGAGAGTCAACATTTGGTAGTGCTACCCAGGGTAATGAACGTATGTGGAACAACAGTTTGAACGATGTGAATACGGTTGTTTCTAATTTTGGAAATTTATATGAGGTGATTAATCAGGCTAATCTGATGATAAACAAGGTGGAAGGTATGTCGATGAATGAAAGTACCAAGAAATATTATCTGGGCGAAGTTTATGGTATCCGTGCTTTCCTTTACTTTCAGTTGTTACGATCTTATGGAGATGTAGTGATATGGACCGATTTCTCGGAAGGGTCGAGCTTGGATCTTGGAAATTTAGCAAGACCAGCTTCTTCTGCTGCTGACGTAATGAAATTGATTGTTGATGATTTACAGGCTTCAGAAACTGCTTTTGGGGATAATTATGGGTTTAGAAATGATTCTCAGCGTTATTTTTGGTCTAAAGCAGCTACCATGATGTTGAAGGGTGAAGTATATATGTGGAGAGGAAAACACATGGGAGGTGGTAACGAAGATTATACAACAGCGAAAAATGCATTGCAGGAAGTGAGAAATCAAACCGATAAATTTGGTTTGTTGGAGGATTTCTCTGAAGTATTTTCTTATGATAACAAGAATAATAAAGAGATAATATTTGCGATTCGCAATGCACGCGATGAATATAATATGTGGGGGGATGTAACATATAATAATAATATGTTTCCACAGCAAAATATATTATTCGGATATATGGATGAGAATGGTAATCCCATTAGTTCATTGGGTGATAAAGTGAAAGTGAATGGTACGATCCGTTACCCGGTTAATAAGGATGTGTATACTAAATGCTTTAATGATAACGATACCCGTAAGCGAAGCACACTTCAGGCTGCTTATGAAAAAAAGGAAGATGGAACTTTATCTCTTTATGGGTTGTATCCGGCCAAGTTTTTGGGTACATTGCTTGATGGGGCTGATACGCGTAGTCCATTGGATGATTATCCTGTTTATCGGTATGCAGATTGCTTGTTGTTGTTAGCTCAAGCTAAGGCTTTTTTAGGAGAGGACCCTGTGGAAGAAATTAATGCAGTACGTAAACGTGCCTATGGTGAAGATTATTTTAATGCACATCCGGAAGTACAATATCCCAATGATAATGATGCCGCACTTTATGCGGATAATAAGTCTGTAAAACCGGATAATGCCGGTGCAATGGAAGCTGTTCTAAAAGAACGTATGCGTGAGTTTATGGTTGAAGGAAAACGTTGGTATGATCTGCGCTTAGCAGGTGATGAATATGTATTGGAACATACTACAGCAGAAGCAACCCGTTTGCTTTGGCCTATTGAGAAGAATACGGTGACTAATAATTCGGCATTGAAGCAGACACCAGGATATGAATCTAGTGGAGGAAAATAAAGTATTAGTTATATAATAAAAGAAGGTGTCTGAAATGGACAGCCTCCAAAAGTTAGACATAAAACTTTTAGAGGGCACTTCACTTTTCGGACACCTTCTTTTATTGAAACCGTTTCAAGACTTTTAGTATATCTTTGGGGTTTTCTATCTTAATCTTTTCTGTTTCAATGAACTCTTTGATAAGTTGTTGCTTATCTTTTGAATACAATTTCAGAAGTGAATGGATATTTCGAAAGCTTCTCAACTTGCCTTTAATCTGAGTGTAATAAACATTTTCCGTTACCATTTTATAGACCGAAAGGTCTAAATTCTGTTCACCGTTAACACGTTGGAAGCGTGTATTGACATCAATTGCTTGAACACTGCCATGAGTAACTGTTCCCATAGCTCCTTTCTTCCCGATATCTTTTGGCTTTACTTTCCAGTCTATAAAAAGAGTGGTATGCTGATCAGTCATCACTTCCATAAAATGTCCCTCAAACGGAATAAAGCGGTGTATATCAATGACTACTGTATCAATATCTTCCAAATTCTCTATAACCATGTCTGTCGATTCATTCAAAAAATGCATTTCCTTGTTTATACAGTCATAGTTAAATTTCCCTTTGGCAAACTGTTTGTTTTTCAATAAAACTTTTCCTGGAGTAAATTCCTTGAAGAAATAGCCGGCAGGTTGTTGGGCATTTATCAACGTTATGCTTCCCAATGCCAGAATTGCAATAAGAATTCCTTTTGTATTCATAGTGATGGAGATTTTAATTATCATACTAGTCCTTTGAGCCAAATTGCCAAAAAACGATCGTATACTATATATCCTTGCTGCTCTTTTAAGACAAACTCCTTATTAATTAAAGACTTTAATGCTACATTTATGCTGCTGGCTCCTTTTAAATCATATTTCTTTATGAATGTGGCACTGTTAATCTCATTTACAATTTCCTCTTTGGCTATAGCTTTCAGCAACTGAATCTGATTGGAAGTTAAAAACTGGAAATAGGTTTGATAAGTATATTCTTCCTCCTGTATGATTTCCTGGATGAGTGTATGCAACAGCTCTATGGTCGGAGTCTGCTGTGGCAATGAATACAATCTGTTTAAAAGATATTGCATATACCACGTATGTCCTTTTACCGATTGATAAATTTCATGGAAGATATTTTCCTGCAAAGTTTTTTTCCTTTCATCAAACAGTTTCTTGGCAAACTCCCGGTAAGGAGTATAAGGAATAGGGGCCAGGAAAAGTTTCTGCGTAGATTGGTAAAAAGGTCTTTTGATGGAAAAGAAGATAGACTCCATCAAATGCTTTTTGCTGCCCGAAAAGATAAAATGCACATTCGGGGTGAACTGGATATACGATCTCAACAGGCCTTCCACTCCTTTCTCCGGATATTCCATTATTTGCTGGAATTCGTCAATGGCTATATAACATTCTACTCCCGATTGGTTTAGGTAGGTGAAAATCTCTTTCAAGGTTTCTTCTGAACGTTCCGGAATAAAGTCGAGTGTTACAGATGGCATTCCTGTAATTTCATTGGCGCTGATGACCGGACGGCAACTTTTAAAGAATGAGAATAGCGATTTTAAGGTACTCTGTGATAAGGTATCTAATTTCCCCAACACACTTCGTCCCAGTAGAGATACAAACTCCTGAAGATTCTGGGTTGAAAATATATCCAGATAAAAACAGGCGGCAGATTTATTTTCTTTTTGAATATAGTAAAATACATTCTTTATTAGTCCTGTCTTTCCCATACGGCGCGGACTGATTAATGTAATATTTCTGCCATTCTTTAATGCTGACATTAAAGAAGCTGTTTCTTTTTCGCGGTCACAGAAATAGTCGGGCCCTTGGTAACCGGTTATTAAAAATGGATTAGTAGAAATACTCTTCATTGCAGTTTTTATGTTACATAAAACATGTAACGCAAATAACGCAATAAAGTTTGGATTGAGCAAATATAAGAGTTGTATTTTTGTTTTGCCTATTATATTATGTTCTGACTTGACATGGTTCATGGCAACAATTTAATATGGCAATTACAAGATATCTAAAACAGAAGTTATGCTGATAATGATCATGTTTCATGGATAAGGGCATAAATACCTGGAGCATTATGATCTTTTGAAAAGCATCAGGAACAGAAAGCAGGAAGAGGGTATGTATAGCTGGAGCCGACTGTCATACCCTCTTCCTGTAATGAGGTAGATTCCTTATTTCATCTTATACACCAAAGTCCCGCCCTTTAGGATATCTTCATGCGAGATATAATTCTTTGTATAAGGTTCACCGTTCAGTGTAATACTGTCAACATACTTGTGTTCCTTTGATAATCCTTCGGCAATGATCGTGAAAGTCTTTCCATCGGCCAGGTTCAATACAATTTCAGGCATCTGTGGGGCGCCGAATACATAATTGCCACTTACCGGATCTACTGGATAGAACCCCATAGCAGAGAACATATACCATGCTGACATCTGTCCGCAGTCATCATTGCCACAGAGTCCGTCGGGTTCGGGATGATATTGCGTATCAAAGATTTCACGGATCAGTTCTTGGGTACGTTCGGGGCGACCTGCCAACGTATATAAATAAGTAATGTGATGGCTGGGTTCATTGCCGTGTGCGTATTGACCGATCAAGCCGGTAACATCTGCCTGGGTGGTTTCCAGTTTCAAGGTGAATAAAGAATCCAATTTGTTTAAGAATGCTTGTTCTCCGCCGAATAACTCAATAAGCCCCGGCACATCATGTTGCACATGCCAAGTGTACTGCCATGCATTACCTTCGGTATAGTCTCCACCGGTACTTTCCATGTGGGCAACCTGACTAGGGTTGAAAGGAGATTTCCAACTCCCGTCAGCATTGCGGGGACGCATGAATTGCGTTTCAGTATCGAACAGGTTCTTATAAAAATCGGCACGTTTGGCAAAATAAGCGGCATCTTCCTCTTTACCCATACGTTGGGCCATATCGGCTGCGGCGTAATCATCATATACCGATTCCAGCGTAGAGGATACTGATTCTGTCTTAATCAAGTCAGTAGGGAAATAACCGTATTTCATATAAGTTTCCCAATCGGATTTCAGTTTATGAGATACGGTTTGGGTATTTTTGATAGCATTGAAGGCACGCTCGGCATCAAAGCCTCGGAAGCCTTTGCGGTAAGCTTCGGCGATAACTGAAACACCGTGGTTGCCAATCATGGTATATGTTTCTTTTCCCCAAAGTCCCCAGATAGGCAGGAAGCCCTGTACTTCAGCCTGTTCTACCAATGAATTGACGAATCCATCTACTTTTTCAGGAACCATTAAGGTGTAAAACGGATGGGCGGCACGGTAAGTGTCCCATAAGGAGAAAGTGGAATAAAAAGCTCCGTTACCGGCTTTAACGATGGAATCGGCTGCATTACGGTACCATCCGTCTACGTCCGAGATTTGGTTGGGCTGTATCAGGGCATGGTAGAAGCTGGTATAGAAGTTGGTCTTCTCATCATCCGTACCGGTTATTTCAATGCGGCTCAGATAATTATTCCATTCGTCGTGTGCTGCTTGCTTCACTCCTTCAAAATTCCAGTCGGCTATTTCCGCTTCCATATTCTTCTTGGCTCCATCCACGCCGGTGGTGGACATGGCTACTTTCATCAGCAGTTCCTCTCCCGGCTCCATGTCAAAAGTAGCGATGATACGTTTCCCTTTTTCTGTTTCGGCCATGGGCAGATACAGGGTATCTATGACGGGACGATTGAACTTCATAACAAAAAAGTAATCCTGGTTCACCCATACGCTGTTGCGTACATGTCCGGTCAAAGTTTGTGCATCTTCCCAATTGGTTTCGCAACTTTGTACTTGCGAATGATATTGGTTTTCGTTCCACGCAGGTCCGTGCTGAAGGTCAATCAATACAGATGCCGAGTCGGCGTTATGATAGGTATAACGGTGTAGGGCGGCATGGGGAGAGGCGGTCAGTTCGGCTTTCACGCCGGGATCAGTCAGCTCTACGGTGTAGTATCCGGGAGTCGCTGCTTCCTTGTCTTTGGGGAAGTGGCTGCGATAAGCGTCCCAGGCACGGGCGCGTGTTCCGGTAACTGGCATCACCAGGATATCTCCCAAATCCATACACCCTGTTCCATTAAGGTGTGTTTGGGTAAATCCCCATATCAGGGAGTCGGTGTACACATATTCCGAGCAATATCTCCAGCCGATAGCTCCGGTTACGGGGCTTGTCTGGATCATGCTGAAAGGACGGCAGGCACCGGGAAAGGTGTGTCCGTTGTCTGCTGCTCCGATGAACGTGTTAACATACTGCGTGTAGTCAGTTTCGCTTGTCTTCTGCTGTGTTGTGGAACAGCCGAAGAACGAGCCTGCCAATACAAATGCGCAAAGGATAGAATAGGTTTTCTTCATAGATTCGCAATTAATAAATATTTTGTGTAAAGATAAAGAGTTTTCTGGAAAAATGGGTCAAGAAATCAAAACAAGAAACGAATTAATAAGAAGTAAATGAATATCTTGGTACATCTTAAATTAATAAACGACATGAAAAAACCTTAGTTTTGGATCTCTCATGAGGATACTCTCTGCATCATTCATTTTCTTTTCATCAAATCTTCTTTAGATTAATCCGAAATGTTTCAAAGCATTGGCTATCCCGTCTTCATCTACGGAGGTTGTCACGTAGTCGGCCACAGCTTTGACATGGGGCTCGGCATTTCCCATAGCTATCCCTGTGGCTACGTGTTTCAGCATGGGGATATCGTTGCCGCCGTCACCGAAAGCCATTGTGTCTTTCAGGTCAATTTCAAAATATGCCAGCACGTTGTCTATTCCCGTACTTTTACTGATGCCCCGTGCAATGATATCGGCAAACAATGGATACCAGCGCATCGGTTCGCAATGAGTCAGCACTTTGCCGAATATATCTGTTTCTTTTTCCTCTTCGGCCGTAAAGTATCCCATTATTTGCAGGATATCTTTTCCACGGGCTTCTTCTATGGAGGCGACAGGGGGAACAGGAATTTCAATCAGATCGGAAACAGCCTGTACTCTGTCATTCACTTCAGTGACGAACATTTCATTGCCGTGTACAAAAACGAAAGGTACCGGATATTTCTGTTGAAGAGTTATTAGCCGTTCAATGTCTTCTTGCGCGA
>ENA-ORLF01000584-ORLF01000584.1-human-gut-metagenome-genome-assembly--contig:-NODE-584-length-12913-cov-5.04565_pt1 | contig 12913 bp, 11 predicted proteins | sample MGYA00243066_ERZ508822 | MGnify/ENA primary metagenome ERZ508822 (study PRJEB26277, sample SAMN04329791) | human gut metagenome | biome: human-associated habitat | host: Homo sapiens | place: USA... | reverse complement strand
GTGCGGGCCCCCGTCAATTCCTTTGAGTTTCAACCTTGCGGCCGTACTCCCCAGGTGGATTACTTATTGTGTTAACTCCGGCACGGAAGGGGTCAGTCCCCCCACACCTAGTAATCATCGTTTACGGTGTGGACTACCAGGGTATCTAATCCTGTTTGCTCCCCACACTTTCGAGCCTCAGCGTCAGTAAAAGCCCAGTTGGCCGCCTTCGCCACTGGTGTTCCTCCTAATATCTACGCATTTCACCGCTACACTAGGAATTCCACTTACCTCTCCTGCACTCAAGAAATATAGTTTTAGTTGCAGTTCCTCAGTTAAGCCGAGGTATTTCACAACTAACTTGTATTCCCGTCTACGCACCCTTTACACCCAATAAATCCGGATAACGCTCGCTCCCTACGTATTACCGCGGCTGCTGGCACGTAGTTAGCCGGAGCTTATTCTACAGGTACTGTCCTTTCTCTTCCCTGTCTAAAGCAGTTTACAATCCGAAAACCTTCTTCCTGCACGCGGCGTCACTGCGTCAGAGTTTCCTCCATTGCGCAATATTCCCGACTGCTGCCTCCCGTAGGAGTCTGGGCCGTATCTCAGTCCCAATGTGGCCGTTCAACCTCTCAGTCCGGCTACTGATCGTCGTCTTGGTAGGCCATTACCCCACCAACTAACTAATCAGACGCAAGATCATCTATCAGCGGATTGCTCCTTTCCCACTTTCATCATGCGATGTTTATGGCATATGCGGTATTAGCAATGATTTCTCATTGTTGTTCCCCTCTGATAGGTAGATTTCTTACGCGTTACTCACCAGTCCGCCACTAAAGCCATTGTTATATAATTCAATCCGATAAATCTTCTCTCCTTGTATAACGACTTCCGTTCGACTTGCATGTCTTATGTGCGCCGCCAGCGTTTATCCTGAGCCAGGATCAAACTCTCTTGTTAATTTTATATATTTCTATATATTATTTTCTCGAGTTATTTAGCTCTTTATTTTGCTGACCATTTTTTTATAGATAGTTTGCTTCTATCTTCTTTTATTGGTTTCTTTTCTCAAAGGTTTATTGTTTACTTTTCAATGTACTTTTTTGTTGTTTGTCAGGATGTAACGTTCTTAATTTTACTACTTAGTGTTTAATTTGTCAACACTTTTTTAAAACTTTTTTATTTTTTTAAAATAAGTGCAAAATAATAAATTAGTAATCAATGTCTTGTATAAAAAAGTCGTACTTTTTTACTAATTTAATAATTTGTTTTCATTTGTTTTAAACACTAAAATTATAATACCATATCCTTAAATCAAAGTCAACACTTTTTGTCGATTTTTTTAATTTTTTCTGTTTTTATTTATATCTTATATTTCTACTAATATAACATCATCCCCTATGCATTTAATATCTTTCCATTCTATAACTATTTCATTAGAATTAGAAAACATATTTAGTATTTTATTACTTCCTGGTACTATTATAGAAGTTATTGTTCCACTCTCTAAATCCGCACATACATCTTGTACAAATCCTAGTCTTCTTCCGTCTTTTATGTTTATAACTTCTTTGTGTTTAAAATCTAAACCTTTATTTCCCATCTCATTTGCACTTCCTTTCATATAATATAAGTTATGCCTAAACTATGCTCTTCATTATTGAATAGATATTTTTTATATCATTATATTATTATGCATAAAAAAAGTTGCTAGTACCTTCTAGCAACTTCTTCTGTATTTATATAAGAGAACTCATATCTATTCCTAATAATTTCATTTTTTGTGGCAATATAAATATTGCTCTATAATATATTTCTTCCATTTCTTTTTCAAATTCTTCTGTTGTGATATTATTTAAGTTTATACTATTTTCTGCTGTAAAGCTTTCAATTGATATTTTCTCACTAAATTCTATCTCGTAATTCATATTCATTCCAAACTTCAAATCTTCTGTTTCTATTTGTGTTTCTATATTTGCATTTGATTTTTCATTGCTTGTTTGATTGATTTTCACTTTGCCATTAATTCTCATTTTTTCTGTCTTTGTATCACTTGCTGTTTCATCATCAAAATAAATTCCAATATTTATGACTGTTTCTTTTCCTGCTTTTTGTAATTCTATATTCATTATATTATTTTTTGATGTGCTTATATCTATTTTAGCTTTATCCTTAGCATAAAAGTTTGAAACTATCACACCTTCTTTTGATGGTTCTTCTTGTATTTCCTTTATACTTTCTTCTATCTCTTTTATCAAATCATCTTTTGCAATTTTTTCTTTTCCTGCAAGTGTGTTCATTGAAACTTTATTATATTTATTTACTATTAAATTTAAAATCACTTCATCTCTTTTTGCATTTTCTAACAATTTAATTGCTATATCATCTATTTGTTTTGCTGATAACTCAATTTTATATTCTTTTGTTTTTGCTTTCTCTCCTAATATATCTGTTTCAACATTTTCATTTACACTATAACATTCTTCTGGTATTTCATTTTTCAATGTTCCAACAATTAAATCGTTTATATGCTGAATCTCCTCTTCGCTAATATCATATAAATCATGCATATCTATAAACTCTATTTTGTCTGGAATTTCTGTGCTATCTATTTCATATTTTTCTGCTAACTGTTTTAAATTCTTGTTTTCTATACTTATATATTTATCATACACTTCCCCTATTTTAATTCCAAATAAATCATTGTCCCTAAGATAATCTACGGACAATACTTGTTTATTATCAAAACCAAAATTTAATATTCCCTTTTCTTTATTTTTTTTTCCAACTACATTCATATCATATGAAATTTGAATTTTCGAAAAAGCATCTGCAATTTTTTGTACTTCTTCGTCCTCTTCAGTTGAACTTATATTGAATTTAGCATCTCCTTTTAATGTATATGATTTTTCTTTTAGATTTCTTATTTCATTTAATGCTTCTGAATATGTTTTATCTCCCGTTATTTTACTAGCTTTTGATAAACTACTCCAAAATTGTTCTTGTGGAGTTTTAAATAAGTCTGTGCAACAATATAAATATATTGCTATTATTGATGTTATTATAATTATTGCTAAAATAATTAGTGGTATCTTCTTCTTCATTTTAATCACATTCCTTTCATTGTTTTTGACATTATATCCTAGCTTAAAATATAAATCAACCTATTTATATATTCTTTTTATATGCTCAATTGCATTTTTTTCTAGTCTAGAAACCTGTGCTTGTGATATTCCTATTTCTTCTGCCACCTCCATCTGGGTTCTACCTTCAAAAAATCTTTTATTTATTATTAGCTTTTCTTTTACATTTAACTTTTTTATTGCTTCAGCAATTGTTATGCTGTTTGTCCAATTTTCATCCGTATTTTTTTTATCACTTATTTGGTCCATCACATATATATTATCCATGTTTTCACCATATACAGGCTCTTGCAAAGATATTGGTTCTTGTATGGCATCCATACTAATTATTATTTCTTCTTTTGGAACTTCTAACTCTTTTGCTATTTCTTCTACTGTAGGTTCTTTTCCATTCTGCTTGCTTAGTTTCTCTTTTGCAGCCAAAACTTTATATGCCAAGTCTCTTATTGAGCGACTTACTCTAATCGAATTATTATCTCTTAAGTATCTCCTTATCTCTCCTACTATCATTGGAACAGCATATGTTGAAAACTGAACATTTAAATTTGTATCAAAATTATCAATAGCTTTTATCAACCCAATACATCCCACTTGGAATAAGTCATCTACATTTTCTCCTCTTCCATAAAATCTTTTTATAACACTCAAAACTAATCTTAAATTTCCATGTATAAATTTATCTCTTGCTTTATCATCTCCATTTTTTATTTTGATAAAAAGTTCTTCTTTTTCTTCATTTGATAAAACTGGTAATTTTGCGGTATTTACTCCACATATCTCAACTTTGTTTATCAAATTTAAAAAACCTCCTTTAGAAATAATTGTTATTTAAATTATTTCCAAAAGAGATTCTTTTATACAATGCTTTCATTTTTTATTTTTGTTACTTCGTCCATATGAAATATATTGCAATTATTTAGCCTGTCTTGCTTAAAATTTCTTTTCTCATTTTGTTTATTATTTTTTTCTCTAATCTTGATATATAGCTTTGTGATATTCCGTAGCATATCTGCTACTTCTTTTTGAGTTTTTTCATTTCCGCTTATAAACCCAAACCTTAATTCCATTATATTTTTTTCTCTATTATTCAATTTTTCCATAGATGCTTTTAAAAGTTTTTTATCTACTTCATCTTCTATTCTTCTTGATGTTATATCTGGATCTGTTCCTAATATATCTGATAAAAGTAACTCGTTTCCATCCCCATCTTGGTTCAATGGTTCATCTATTGATATTTCGCCTTTTATTTTATTACTTCTTCTTAAATACATTAAAATTTCGTTTTCTATACATCTTGATGCATATGTTGCAAGCTTTATTTTCTTGTCTGTATTAAATGTATTTATAGCTTTCATAAGTCCTATTGTTCCAATTGATATTAAATCCTCTATTCCCACCCCCGTATTTTCAAACTTTTTAGCTATGTATACTACTAATCTTAGATTTCTTTCAACCAGAGTTTTCTTTGCTACCTCATCTCCTTTAGACAATAAATCTAATATTCTTTCCTCTTCTTCTGTAGAAAGAGGAGGAGGTAAAGTTTGGCTTCCCCCTATATAATATATGGGCATATTTTCTATTTCATCATTGCCTATGTACTTTACATATATTGTATTTATACTATCTTTTAATATTTGTAAAAGATTCATCTTTTCATCCTCCTTATTTTTATTTACTCTATAATTTCCAAGCTAATAAGAGCAGAATATGTTTGGCTATTAAAACTTTGATTAAAAATTCCAATTATTGTATTTTTTATAGTTCTTTCCTCTTCATCAATAATTATTTTCACTTCATCTGCTTTAAATCCTAACATTAACCCATTTTGTTTTCCTATTGAGTTATATGGTATTACTCTAAATTTTGACATGTATTTAATGTTTTCTTCTATTAATTTATTGCTATCACCTCCTATAATTTTATCTATATTTTCTAAAATTTCTTCTGGTAGAAAATTATATAATTTTTGCTTTTCTATAACAATTACTGGTACTAGCGTTATGGGATCTTTAAGTTTATTTCCTGTATCTAATAATGCATTTACTTCTACAGTTTTATCATTAATTTTTATTTTTAATTTATATATCATCTCTTCTTTAGTTGCTTTATTTTTTATGATTTTAAAGGCTATATATGTAATAACAAATCCTACTATTCCTCCTAACAAAGCTATCTTTAGTGGATATGTACCTATATATACTCCATTTTTTATAAATATGTCTTGTGGTTTAACAAAATATAGTAATGCGAAAGCACAACCTCCAAACGCAAATGAAATTAAGTAAAATATTATTAACTGTTTAATTGCTATTTTTACACTTTTAGGTGCATATGATATATATACCATCACTACTGATAAAATTATTTTCATAAAAATGCTTGAATATATCGGAAGTATTTGCATATATAACATGATTGAGTATACTGCACCTATACTACTTGATGCTATTATTCTAATATGGCTTATCTTTATTTTCATTATATATGCTGTTGCAAAAAGAATAATATAATTCATACATAAATTTTCTAATAAGATAATATCTATATATACTGTCAAATTTTTTCACCGCTCATTTCAATTTGTTATTGTTAATCAATTATATAACTAGACTCGTTAAAAATCTGTCGTTTTGTGGGCAAGAAAAAAAGAAATAATCTACTTTTTGAGACTATTTCTTTTTTGGTTTTATGTATTTTTTTTAATATCTACATTTTACTTTATTTTTCGTTATTTATTTAATCCTTTATTTTTTCTTAGAAATGATGGTATATCTAAATCGTTTTGTGCATTACTGCTTTCCGTTGGTGTTGGAATTGAAGTTAATTTTCTATCCTATGCTTTATCTACAATATCCCCAACAGGCATATTTGGAATTGTATTTTGGTCTTTTTCAAAACCTGTAGCTATTACTGTAATTACTATATCTTCATCTAAACTTTCATCTATAACTGCACCAAATATAATGTTTGCTTCTGGATCTACACTTCTTTGTACTAATTCAGCTGCTGTATTAACTTCGTGCAATCCTAAGTTTGTTCCACCTGTTATATTAATAATAACTCCTCTTGCGCCTTCTATTGAAGTTTCTAGCATTGGGCTTTGTACTGCTTGTTTTGCTGCATCTTCTGCTCTATTTTCTCCAGATGCTCTACCTATACCCATATGTGCCATACCTGTATTTAGCATTATTGTTTTAATATCTGCAAAGTCTAAATTTACAAGTCCAGGAATTGCTATTAAATCTGATATACCTTGTACACCTTGTCTTAATACATCGTCTGCCATTTTAAATGCTTCTACTATTGAAGTTTTTCTATCTATAACTTGTAATAGTTTGTCATTTGGTATTACTACTAAAGTATCTACCTTTCCTTTCAAGCTTTCTATTCCTCTTTCTGCTTGTGATAATCTTTTCTTTCCTTCAAAGGTAAATGGTTTTGTAACAACACCTATTGTTAAAATCCCCATTTCTTTTGCGCATGCTGCCACTATTGGGGCTGCACCTGTACCTGTTCCACCGCCCATTCCGGCTGTAACAAATACCATATCTGCACCGCGTAATGCTTCTGCTATTTCTGTTTTACTTTCTTCTGCTGCTTGTGCTCCTATATCTGGATTAGCACCAGCTCCCAAACCTCTTGTTATTTTTTCACCAATTTGTATCTTCGAAGGTGCTTTTGAAAGTAATAAGGCTTGTCTATCTGTATTTACAGCTATAAATTCAACACCTTTTATTCCTGAGTCTACCATTCGATTTACAGCATTGTTTCCTGCTCCTCCTATACCTATTACTTTGATTGTTGCTGTTCCATCTAACATTGTGTTATCATCATTTCCATCCATAAACATTATTTATTTTCCTCCTTTATATTAGCTGTCTGAATTCCGGTATTCAATCTCAGCTTTATAACTTCTACCTATGAATTCTGACTTTTTGTTTTTTATTTTAAATTTAATAACAAATTTATTATGAATAAAAGAATTCTTTAATTCTTTCCAATATTGAATGTACTATATTTTCATTTGACTTTGTATCTATGCTACTTGAAACATTTTTTGCAAATGCTCTTGATGAAATATATCTTACCAACGCATATGCTGTTCTATATTCTGGTCTTACTGTACTTATTAGTCTACCTGTAGATATTTTTACCGGTATATTTAGTGCTACTTTTCCGGCTACATCACTTTTATTTATACTTGTAATTCCTTGTCCTGTAAGTATTACATTATTAATTCTTTGTTTTATACCTTGCATCGTAATATCTTTATTTACTAATGAAAAAATTTCTTCTATCCTTGCTTCTATAATTTCTATTAATTCAGAACTTTTTATTACTCTTCTGTTCTCATCTCTGCATGTTGCTAATAAGATTTCGTTATCATTATCTATAAAAGATTTCATCGCTAGTCCATATTGTCTTTTTAGTTTGTCTGCTTCTTCTTCTGATATATTAAGTACTAAGGCAATATCATTTGTAATATTATCTCCGCCTAGTGGTATGGTGTTAGTATATACGAAAGTAGAACCTTCAAATATTCCTATTTCTGTATTTCCAGCTCCTATATCTAATAACATTATATTATCATTTAATTCATTACTATCTAGTGCTATACATCTTTCTGCAAGAGTTATAGGTACTAATCCATCTACTTCTATACATGCTCTTTTTAATATATTTGTTATTTTCTTTACATAGTCTTTATCTGCCAAAGCAATTTGGGCTTTTAATGTAAAACTAGAACTCAAGCTTCCCACTGGGTCTTGTACAATTTTTCCATTTTCTAATATAAATCTGTCTGTTACTATGTCTATTATTTGTTTTCCCTCTGGAATATCTATATCACTAACTTGCATTATGCTAGAAGAAACATCTTTCATTGATATCCCAGCATATCTATCTTTTGCTTCTTTTACTATACTGTTTTGAACAATTGTTACATATTTTCCAGGAATTGTTATGTATGTAGAATTAATTGTTAGATTGGCATCAATTTCTGCGTTTTTTATTAACTTTGTAACTGCAAGAACAATTTCATCTTCATCAATTATTTTTCCTTTTTTGATGCCACTACATTTCTGACTATCTGTATATATAACTTCTATTTGATTAAAATTATTAACCTCTCCTATAACCATACTTACTTTTGAGGTTCCAATGTCCATACCTACAATTATATCTCCTATTGCCAAAGTTAACCCTCCAATTTGTTTTAATTATCGTCTTTAGAATATTACATTTTTCTCCAAAAGTCAATAGTCTTTGTAATATTTTTGTAATATTTTCGTAATAGAATTGCAATGTATTTCTACTGGCTTTTTTTTACTTTGTTTTCTCTATAGTTTATGAATTTTTCCATATAATATCTTCTTATTATTGACAAATTATTAAACATTCTTCCAACAAAAACCACAATTGCTGCCAAATAAATGTCCACATTCAATCTTTGACCTAGATATGTTAATAGTATTGAAAGTATAGCATTTCCAAAAAATCCTGAAACAAATATTTTTAAGTCAAAGTTTTTGTTTAATGTTGCTGTAATCCCTCCAAACACAGAATCTAATGCAGCGATTATAGCAATTGCCAAATAACCTGAATATGTATATGGTATTATTGGCATAAAAAATCCTATTATAGCCCCTATAATGCAGCCTATTATTATTGCTATTAAAATCATTTTTTCTCCTTTCACTTAGAAAAAACTATTACTTATTTATATATTTTATATCAGTTTTTCCATTATTTTTTAATATTTCTACCTTTTTATTGGCTACTAAAGTTACCGTTTTTCCACTATTGTTATATTTATCTATAAATCCACTATTTTTTAAACTTAGTATACTTGACAAATACGCTTGATTTCCTATAGCTTTTACAACATATGGAGATGACAATCTTTGTCCTCCTACCATTACAAGTGAGTTGCCAACCTCTACTATATCTGTTGTATTTATTATTCTTACATCATTTATAGATATAGCTTCTGCACCTGCATATCTTAATTCATTAACTAGTTCTAATAAATCTTCTGCCTTTATAGTTTGTTCATCATTGTCAATTAAAGTAACAATAATTCCTTCTCCATATACATCTGTATTTCCTGCTATTAAATTAGATTTTTCTAATTCTTTATCTAAAAGTTCCGATGCTTCTTCACTGCTTTCAATTTTTTTATTATACTCATCTATAGTTGTTATAGTTTCTTCATATTTTTCATATGTTTCTTCATATTTTGTTTTCCATTCTGATAGAGTAGTTCTTAATTCATCTTCTTTCATATTTTCTATAGCAGTTATATCTGTTTCTTCTATTGTTTTAAATTGTATTGACACAATGCAAATTAAAACTATGCATACTAATCCAATTATTATACTCATTATAATTTGATCTTTATCTAGTTTTTTCAAATATATCACCTCTTAGCCTTAATATATTTGGAATTTATAACACCATTATATTTTTCTATTGATATATTGTCCATCTTTTTCTTTTCTACAATAATGCCATCCTCCTCCATATAATATATATATCCACCTGGCATTATCAATGAGCCATAGAACAAATCTGTTGGACCTATTGCTTTTATTGTAAATGGTGATGTTATTTTTTCTCCATTTATTTTTATAACACTTCCTTCACATGTAATTGCTGATGTGGAAATTATTCTCTGACCATTTATTGAAATTGCTTCTGCATTTGCATGCTTTAATATATTTACAATAGCAATTAAATCTGAATTATGCACAACTAATTTATTCATATCTAATATCTGGGTACTTAATAATTCAGATGAAATGTTATTATTATCTTTTAATACTATTTCTATACCTGGTCCAGTAACATCTGTTAGTCCTAATATTATATTGTTATTTTTCAACTCTTCTTGTTTTGCTGTTGAAGACGTACTATCTTGTGTTGCAACATTTCTTACTTCTTCAAGTCTATTTTCTGCCTGTCCAAGTTGCATGTATATATTATCATACTTCTCTTTCCATTTTAAAACTTCATCTCTTAAACTGTTCTCTGTTAATGATTGACTTACTGTTGAATTTGCACTATTCATGGTTTTTAGCTGAACAGATATTGCTATTGTCAGCATAAAGCACATAATACCTAATGTAATTGCTACTTGTTTTCTATTCATTTCAACTCCTTCGAATCTAAAATTTGATTCATATTATATTTTAAACTTTTTCTCTAAATACTGCTCCTTTATTTGTCAAATCTGTATTTACAAATATTTCTCCTTCGATACCTGCTTCATCTTGTATTATCTTATTAATATATGACATCTTTGTACTTAAATTTGATACATCTCCCATATGAACAAGTTTCTTTTCTTTTTCTAGCATAATAGTATAATCTTGTCTATTTGACATATCTATTTTTGTTATTAATTCCTGTATTCCATTTGCATTAGCTGATTCTATTATTTGTAATACTTCTCCTAGTTTAACTAAATCTTCACTCAATAATCTTTCTCCCTCATGCAAATTTTCCTCGGGTGTACTAAACCCTGTTATAATAGGTAGATTTGCTTTTTGACTAGTTATTTCTAACATATATCCTTGATTATTTATATATACATAGCTATTGGCAAATGGCAACATATAGGTTGCAACTCTTTCTACTACTATAATTTCTACCTTATCTGGCAATTTCCTTCTTATTTTTACATTTTCAACGTAAGGGTTTGTTTTTATTTTATTTTTAATATCATTTTTAGATGTTTTAAAAATATTTTCTTCTGTTCTTATTTCTGATAAACTAATTATTTCTTTTCTACTAAGTTTGTTATTTCCAGTAACGGTTACATCTTTAATATTAAACAAAGGTGATAATAATATATATATTAATGTTCCTATCAATATCCCAATTAATACTATAGTTCTTATTATTTTTAGAATAAGCTTTCTCTTTTTTATTGCCATTTCTTGTTTTTTACTAATTTTTTTTGTTACAGCTGGCTTTTTTTTATTATTGCTTATATTTTTATTTTTTCTTTTATTTTTTTGCTGTTTCGTTTCTGGAATTTTTGGCATACCAATGACAATTTCTTTGTCAAAGTCAAATAAATTACTTTCTTTATTCGGATTAGTTATTTTATTTGACTTTGCATTTTTATTAACTTTGTTTTTTGTGTTTTTCTTATAATTTAAGTCTTCTTTTGCTTTTTTTGCCATTTTGCCTTTCATCCTTTCCTATTTTTATTCTTCCTTTACTACTATTTTTGCTCCTAATTTATTAAGTTTTTTATCTAAGCCTTCATAACCCCTTAATATATATTCAATCTTTCTTACGATTGTAGTTCCTTTTGCAGCTAGACCTGCTATTACCAATGCTGCTCCGCCTCTTAAATCTGTACTTTCTACGGTCGTTCCTGATAATCTTCTAACACCTTTCAATATTGCAATTTTTCCTTCTACTGATACCTTCGCTCCCATTCTTTTTAATTCATTAACATATCTAAATCTATTTTCAAATATATTCTCTATTATTATTGAATTTCCTTTTGCAATTGTAAGCATAGCCCCAAAAACTGATTGCATATCTGTTGGGAAACCTGGATATGGCATTGTTTTTATATCTACTGCTTTAAGTTTTTTAGGTGCTTTTAAGTAAATATTTCTTTTTTCTATTTCAATTTCACAACCAATTTGTTCCAATTTGGCTAATATTTGATTAATATGTTCTGGAATTACATTTTTTAACTTTACATTTCCTCCTGTTATTGCAACTGCACATAGTAAAGTCCCCGCTTCTATTCTATCTGGCATAACTGAATATGATACATCATTTAATTTTTTTACTCCTGTTATTTTAATAACATTGGTTCCTGCACCTTCTATTTTAGCTCCCATTTTATTTAAGCACTTTGCTAAATCTACAATTTCCGGCTCCATAGCAGCATTTGTAATCTTAGTTGTTCCATCTGCATATACACTTGCTAAAATTATATTTTCTGTTGCTCCTACACTTGGAAAATCCAAGTCTATATTTGTGCCTATTATTTTATCACATTTGCATGTAATAAATCCACTATCTTCTGAAATATTTACACCTAATTTTTTAAAAGCTGCCAAATGTAAATCTATAGGTCTAGACCCAATATCACATCCACCCGGATATGAAAATGTTACTTCATTAAATCTTCCAAGAATTGCACCCGCTAAAATTACTGTTGACCTCATTTGTCTCATCAAGTGCTCTGGTATTTCTTTTTTTGTTACTTTTTTTGTATTTATTTCTATTTTATCACTATTCTTCTTTATTTTACAACCCAAATACTTTAAAATTTCTTGAGTTATTTTTGTATCGTGTATATTTGGTACATTATATAGCTTTGTATTTCCTTTATTTAATATGGTTGCAGCTAGTATTGGTAATGATGCATTTTTTGAACCAGAAACTTCTATTTCTCCTTCAAGTTTTCTACCACCCTCTATTATGTAACTAGACATTTTATTCACCCTTTCTATTTTATTTTTGCTATATTTTATGTTCTCTTTCCATAAAATGTGAGCATTTCATTATGCAGGTGAAGTTACCTAAAGGTATCAAGTATTTTTTCTTTATATAAGGTTTTATTGTTGCTCTTATATGTTAAAAGTTCTAAAATTCCAATATTTCTATTGAAAATTTAGAACTTTTCATTTATAACTACTTCCTTTTCTTTGTATTATGTGTTATATTAAATATGCTTATAATTAATACTATTGTAATACTTATAATCATATATAATAAGTTATTATCTTCTATGTCTGTTTTATTACCCTCTATTG
>ENA-ORLF01000574-ORLF01000574.1-human-gut-metagenome-genome-assembly--contig:-NODE-574-length-13036-cov-3.79632_pt1 | contig 13036 bp, 8 predicted proteins | sample MGYA00243066_ERZ508822 | MGnify/ENA primary metagenome ERZ508822 (study PRJEB26277, sample SAMN04329791) | human gut metagenome | biome: human-associated habitat | host: Homo sapiens | place: USA... | reverse complement strand
GCTCAACGAGGATCTCCTCCCCGGATGCCTGCTTCACAGAACCAAGCCCAACGATGTTGCGCGTGTTGAGAACCGCACATTCATCTGCGCCGAGAGCGCGGATCAGGCAGGTCCGACCAACAACTGGATGGATCCCGCTGAGGCTTATAAGATGCTCTATGATATAGCCAGAGACAGCTATAAGGGCAGAACAATGTATATTATCCCTTATTCGATGGGCCCTGTCGGCTCTCCGTTCTCGAAGATCGGCGTTGAGCTGACTGACTCCATCTATGTCGTTCTCAACATGGCTATCATGACGAGAATCGGCAAGAAGGTTATGGATACTCTGGGCGACAGCAACGACTGGGTTCGCGGACTGCACTGCAGCTGCGACATCGACCCCGAGAAGCGTTATATCTGCCAGTTCCCGCAGGATAACACCATCATCTCCGTCAACTCCGCTTACGGCGGAAACGTCCTCCTCGGCAAGAAGTGCTTTGCTCTTCGTATAGCCTCTTATCAGGGCTGGAAAGAGAGCTGGCAGGCTGAGCATATGCTTATCCTCGGCCTCGAGAATCCGAAGGGCGAAGTCAAATATATCTGCGCGGCATTCCCGTCCGCCTGCGGCAAGACCAACCTTGCCATGCTTATCCCGCCCGAGGGATACAGAAACAAGGGCTACAAGATCTGGTGCGTCGGCGACGATATCTCCTGGATCAGAAAGGGTCCCGACGGCAGACTTTATGCTATCAACCCCGAGAACGGTTTCTTCGGCGTTGCCCCCGGCACGAACGAGAAGTCCAATCCCAACGCGCTTGCCGCGACAAGAAAGAATACCATTTTCACAAACGTTGCGCTTAACCTTGACAACAACACCGTCTGGTGGGAAGGCCTCGACAAGAATCCGCCCGAGAACGCCATCGACTGGCAGGGCAGACCGTGGAACGGTAAGACGAGCGAGGAAAAGGGCGCTCATCCGAACAGCCGCTTCACCGCTCCCGCTGTCAACTGCCCGTGCATCAGCTCCGAGTTTGAGAATCCGGCAGGCGTTCCGATCTCCGCTATCGTCTTCGGCGGCAGAAGAGCTAAGCTCGCTCCGCTGGTCTATCAGTCAAGAAGTTGGAATCACGGCGTGTTCGTCGGCTCGATAATGGCTTCCGAGACCACCGCAGCAGCAGCCGGCGCAGTCGGCGTTGTCCGCCGCGATCCTATGGCTATGCTTCCGTTCTGCGGCTACAACATGGCTGATTACTGGCAGCACTGGATTGATATCGGCGCAGGCCTCGACGAGGATAAGGCTCCGAAGATATTCAACGTCAACTGGTTCCGTAAGGACGACGACGGCAACTTCCTGTGGCCCGGCTTCGGCGACAACATGCGCGTGCTTGAGTGGATCATCAAGCGCTGCGAGGGCAAGGTCGACGCAGAGGAGACCGCTATCGGCTTCGTGCCCAAGGCTGAGGACATCAACCTTGAGGGCATCGAGGACGAGGTCAGCGAGGATCAGCTCAAGGAAATCCTGAGCGTTGACAACTCCCTCTGGGAGGACGAGGCAAAGGGCATCGAGGAGTTCTACGCTAAGTTCGGCGACAGACTTCCCAAGGCTCTGAGTGACGAGCTCAACACCCTCAAGGCTAATCTTGAGAAATAATTAAATAAAATTGCGGCAGACAGATTATGCTTGTCTGCCGCTTTTTTATTGGTTTGTCATATCGGCGCAGGCAGAGCGCAAAAAAACAACAGCCGTGATTCTCAACGAACCACGGCTGCTGATATTTAATTTTGCTTACAGTGTCTCAAATCTCTTTACGCCCTTGCGCTTGAGCCTTGCAAATGATATCGCGGTTATTATTGCTATTACTGCTGTCGCGATTATCAGCGCGAATACATTCGGCAGCACCTGCACTGCGAACAGATAGACCGCGATGAGCACGATAATATACGCCCAGCCGAGGCACATCGCGAGCATGATGCCGAGACTCTGCTTGACCGCTCCGCTCTCACTGCTCCAGGTGAGGTTGGGCATCCTGATATTTACTCTGAGCCCCGAAACGGCGCATAGGAGCGTGAATATCTGCGGCAGTATAATCATGACCGCCGCGGTGAGAAGCTCCGGCTTGAGGGCAATACAGAAGCATATGCTGCATATCAGTGCGGGGACGGCGGTGAAGAGCATAGGGAGCTTCAGCTTCGCTCTGAGAATCTGCCACGAGGTGACGGGGAGCGAACGGGCTATCCAAAGGCTCTTGCCCTCGAGGGATATCGCGGGCGCGGTGAGTATATTCATAGAAGAGAGCAGGCATAAAAGTAAGCACGCAAATGTCGGGGCGTATTCCAGCAAATCCTCATCCATGCGGGTGACAACGCCGATAAACCAGTCGCTTTTTATCAGCGAGAAAACAGCGACGGCTATCATAAACAGCGCCCCGAGCGAGCAGTTGAGCATATAAGACGGGCTCGAGAGAAAGTGGTTTATCTCGCGGCGCAGAAGCGCGCGGTCGGTGCCCTGCTGCTTGACCGTCTTCTCTTTGTAGACTGTCTTTGCGGTCTTTCCGCTGCTCGTGACGAGCTTTAAGAATGTGCGCGACATTATGAGCCACGTCGCGGCGAGCAGAGCGAGAATGATGAGTGAAATTATAATTGTCGGCAGAACATCGCCCGCGAACGCCTTGCCGAAAATATAGAGCGGATAGGCGGACATGCGCACCTTTGCGGCAACAGCCGCGCTGTTCGCAACGATGCCGGTGATTATCTCGTTCGCTCTGAAGTAGACATAGTAGTAGCCGCCGAGAAACGCTATTGAAACTATAACTGTTATAATGCTCTTGTTTTTTAATTTAACTGCGATTTTTGCAACGACCCAGCCGAGTATGCACGACAGTATAAGCACAAGAACAGTCACCATAACGGCCATTATAACGGCGGTTATGCCGGATATTCCGGGATGCGCGGTTATGAAATACACGCCGACGGCGGGGATTACCACAACGCCCGAATACATCAGCCCCATGAGATAGACTCCGATGAGGCGCGCCGCCATGATATCGCGCACGGGAATGGGCATCGAGAGCAGGAGGTCGTTGTCCTTTGCGTCATAGAGGCTCGAATATGTGTTGAACACGCTGCCGAAAACGCCGAAAAGCGCAGCGGTAGCGCCCATAATGGCAAAATAGAGCCAGCTCATGCCGTAGGCTATCAGCGGGCGCATCGAATATGACATATAGCAGAACATTCCGCCGATGGCAAAAATCATGAGCAATATGAACAGCACTATCGAGAACGTCGCCGAGCGTGCAGATTTGCCCTTGCCCGTCTTGCGGTCAACGAAGAAACTTTTATTGAGTTCGAGAAGCTGTTTTTTTATCAGTGCTTTCAGCATTCTTCTCCCTCCAGTTCGAGGAACACGTTCTCAAGGCTGGAGTCGCCCTTGACCTCTTCCATTGTGCCGGAGCGGATGAGCTTTCCGCTTTTTATTATCGCGACCTTGTCGCAGAGCTTTTCGGCAACTTCGAGCACATGGGTCGAGAAGAATATTGCGCCGCCGGAGTTGCAGACCTCGCGCATCATGCCTTTTAACAGATGCGATGCGGCGGGATCGAGACCGACGAATGGCTCGTCCATGATTGTTAACTTGGGCTCGTGGATCCAGGCGGAGATTATCGCGAGCTTTGGCTTCATGCCGTGGGAATACGCCGAGATGGGCTGCGCGAGGTCGGCGGTCAGCCCGAACATATCGGCATATTTATGTATGCGCTCGCGGCGGTCGTCGGCGCTGACTCCGAAAATATCAGCGATGAAGTTCAGATATTTTATTCCCGTCATGTATTCGTAGAGGTCGGGATTGTCGGGGATATAGGCTATGATTTTTTTGCAGGCGAGCGGGTCATCTTTTATCGAGATGCCGTTTATTGTTATCTCGCCCTCGTCGAACTGCAAAATGCCGACAACGGATTTTAGCGTTGAGGTCTTGCCTGCGCCGTTGTGGCCGATGAAGCCGTATATCTCGCCGGGCGCGATATGCAGCGTCAGGTCGTCAACAGCCTTTTTCTCGCCGTAGGTTTTGGTCAGGTTTTTGATGTTAAGCATAATGTCTCCCTTTCGTCCGCCGGAGCGGACAGATATCTTTTCCCTTTTCTATATTAGTATATTTTACGCTGCCGGTCAATCCGGCGGTGTTTTATTTTACGAACTCTTCACAAATCGCCGCGAATTTCTTTTCGCTCGGTATCTCGTGCGTTATGAACTTTCCGTTATAGAACAGCGAAAATGCGGTGTAGGCGCAGGGCGCGTTTTGAGCCTGCTCGCGCGATGAGATATGCACGGCGCTCAGCGGAAGATTCATATCGTTTGCCATGTTTTCAATTAGCGGAACATATTTCGCCGTAAACGGGCACTGGCTTGTATAAAATATCTCGAACCCGCTGCCGTCAGTCTGAGCGCTCTTTGCCTGCTCGCGAAAGCGCGGAGCGGGCGCAGACGGATCAAACGGCAGATACATCAGCTCGAAATACGGCTCTGCCGAATCGACCTTTATGAAGCCCTTATATTTCAGATATTTCGGGTCGGCAAGAAAACCGCGCTTCTTCGCCGACGAGAGTATGCAAAGCCCCGATTTGCCCTTTTCGCGGCTGTCGCGGATACATTCGTTGAGCAGGTCGTTTGAATATCCGTGCCCTTTGAAAGAGCCGGAGACCCAGAGACAGTCGATGAACATATAGCCTGGCGCGTCTATCGGCGCCCATGCGTTTTCGGCGGGGATATACTCAATAAAGCACTTCCCGCGCGCGTCGGCTTTTAAAAATACCAGACCCTCGCCGAGCCTTTCGGCGAGCCACTGCTTTTTTGCAATGACCTGCGGGTCCTTGGCGTTTGATATGGCGCAGCATATGTGCTCGCTCTCGAGATTTTCGGGTGACAGGCGAATGTAGTCCATGGCGTCCTCCAATAATAATTATAAAACGCTTGTTTTATAACAGCCGTTATAATTATATCATACTTTTTGCCGATGTCAACAAGGCAGACTAAAAAATGATATTTGTCGAATTGAGCTTTATATTTTCGCTCTGAACCGCCATTTTACGCCGAATAAAAAATAACCGCCGCTAACTTTCAAATGAAAGATACTGCGGCGGTTATTCGGCTGTTTTTCAATCCTGATGCAATTCGTCCTCAACCCATTTGATCGGGTTGTCGTCAATATATTGCCATTTGACTTGATAATCGTATTCGTCACGGATTATATGGTTATAAAAACCTTTTTGCCAAATTGATTCTTTGACTTGCTTAGTTACGGAACCTTTGAACTGTTGTGTTATACGGCAATGCGTGACAATATTGGCTTTCTGTCATCTATGCAAATTGTGATAAAATATGCTCCGTTTTGCGAATAGTCGTAATCTTTCAGCCTGTTAGGCTTTCTTCTGCATATATTTCACTGCGCAAACTGGCTGTTGTAGAGCTTCGTATAGAATCCGTTCTTCGCGAGCAGCTCTTCGTGCGTGCCCTGCTCGGCGACCTTGCCGTCTTTCATAACGAGAATACAGTCGGCGTGGCGGATGGTCGAGAGTCTGTGCGCCACGACGAACGAGGTGCGCCCCTGCATGAGCGTGTTGAACGCATCCTGAACTTTCAGTTCAGTTCTGGTGTCTATCGATGAAGTCGCCTCGTCGAGGATGAGCATCGGCGGCTTCATGAGCATGACGCGCGCGATGCAGAGCAGCTGTCTTTCGCCCTCGGAGAGTCCGTCGTCGTCGCCGATGACGGTGTCGTAGCCGTTTTTGAGGCGCTTTATAAAGCTGTGAGCGCGTGCCGCCTTGGCGGCGGCGATTATCTCTTCATCCGTAGCGTCGGGCTTGCCGAACGCTATATTCTCGCGGACGGTGCCGTTCTTTATCCAGGTATCCTGGAGCACCATGCCGAAATGGTGCCTGAGGCTGTGGCGTGTGATGTCATTTATATTCTCGCCGTCAACCTTTATGCTTCCGTCGTCAACGTCGTAGAAGCGGAGCAGGAGATTGATAAGCGTAGTCTTGCCGCAGCCTGTCGGACCGACAACGGCTATTGTCTTGCCGGACGGGGCGAAGAAATCGAAGCCGTCGATGAGCTTTTTGCTCTTGTCATATGAGAAGCGGACATTGTCGAACTCCACGCTTCCCTCGGGGTCGCTGAGCGCCGAGCAATTTTCGTCCGACTCCTCGGGCTTTTCGTCTATGAGCTCGAATATTCTTGCCGCGCAGGCGAGGGCATTCTGAAGCTCTGTCACGACGCCGGAAATCTCGTTGAACGGCTTTGTGTACTGGTTCGAGTAGGCGAGGAAGCTGACGAATCCGCCGACGGTCACCATGCCGCCGATGGCGAATATTCCGCCCATGAGCCCGACTACGGCGTAGATAAGATTGTTGATAAATCTGGTGGTCGGGTTTGTAAGCGACGAGAAGAATATGGATTTGAGCGAATATTTGCGCAGCTTTTCATTGCTCTCGTCAAATCTTTCAACCGCTCTGTCTTCATAAGAAAACGCCTGAACGGTCTTTTGATTCTGTATCATCTCGTTGATGAGCGCGGTCTGCTCGCCGCGGGTCTCGGACTGCTTTTTGAACATCGAATAAGTACGGCGTGCTATAAAACGTGCCGTGAACAGTGATATCGGGGTCAGCACCACGACCGCGAGAGTGATGAGCGGCGATATAGTGAGCATGAAAACGAGCGTCACGGCAATCGTGACAACACCCGTGAACAGCTGGGAGAAGCCGAGAATCAGTCCGTCGGCAAACTGCTCCGCGTCCGCCGTTATGCGGCTGACGATATCGCCGTAGGGGTGGGAGTCGGCGAATGCCACGGGCAGGGTCTGCATATGCGAAAACGCCTTTGAGCGTATATCGCGCACGGTGTTATAGGCTATGCGGTTGTTGATGATGTTCATCACCCACTGGAGCACTCCGCCGACTATGGCGCAGATCAGAATGCCGAAAAGACACTTCTTTATGACTTCAAAATCAACGTTGCCGTGCAGCTTTATTCCGTCTATCGCGCGTCCGGCGAGGACGGGGATATACAGCGAGAGAATGACGCTTGCAACGGAGAGGATGAGCGAAAGGAACAGCAGAAGCTTTGAGCGGCCGATGACCGCGATAACTCGCTTGAAAACGGTTTTGTTCTTCACGGTTACGCATCCTCCTTTTCAAGCTGGGAATCGAAAATTTCTTTGTAGACTTCGCACGAGCGCAGAAGCTCGTCGTTCGTGCCCATGCCGACTATCTCGCCCTCGTCGAGAACTACTATGGTATCGGCGTTTCTTATCGCCGCAACGCGCTGGGACACAGTGATGACGGTCGGGGCAAAGTCGGTGTTTCTCAGCGCCTTGTTCAGCGCCGCACCGGTGGCGTAGTCGAGCGCGCTCGCCGCATCGTCGAGGATGAGCACCTCGGGTTTTCTGACGAGGGCGCGGGCTATAGTCATTCTTTGGCGCTGACCGCCCGAGAGGTTCTTGCCCTCCTGTTCGAGGACAAAGTCGAGCTGGCCGCTCTTGTCCTCTATCATCTGCTTTGCCTGCGCCGTTTCGAGCGCCTGCCAGATTTCTTCGTCTGTGGCGTCCTGCTTGCCGAAGCGGATATTGTCCCTGACAGTGCCGGCGAACAGGGCTTTTTTCTGCGAGACGACGCCTATTTTCGAGCGCAGAGCCTTTGTGTCGTAGTCGCGCACATCAACGCCGTCAACGAGCACGCACCCGCCGGTGACATCGTAGAATCGCGGAATAAGATTGACGAGCGAGGTTTTGCCCGATCCGGTCGAGCCGATAACGCCTATCGAGCTGCCGCGCTTTATTTTGAGGTCGATATTGTGCAGCGATTCTTCGCTGCCGTTATATGATAGGCACGCCTTGTCAAACTCGACCGAATATTCGCTGTTTTCGTTGCCGTCGGTGACAGTGCCGGGGACGGTGCCGGGCTCGATATCGAGCACCGACTGTATACGGTTGCCGCAGGCAATCGCCTTTGTGACGCTGATTATGAGATTCGCGAGCTTTATCAGCTCAACGAGAATCTGTGACATGTAGTTATAGAGCGCAACGACCGCGCCGCGCGAGATGGCGCCGGAATCAACGCGTATTGCGCCGACATATATCAGCGCGATTATCGCGAGGTTTATGAGCACGAAGGTTGCGGGGTTCATGAAAGCGGATATCCTGCCGACCGCTGTCTGCATCTCGGTCAGGGCGTTGTTCTTGGCGTCAAAGTCCGCAATTTCCTCTTCCTCTTTGCAGAACGCTCTGACAACGCGGGTGCCGAGCAGGTTTTCGCGCGTCTTGCTCAGCAGTCCGTCCAGTTTCTGCTGAACCTTGCGGTACATCGGTATGCACACGAGCATTATCGCGAACACGACCGCAGCGAGAGCGGGCACAGCAACGACAAACACGAGCGACGATTTTACATCGACCGTGAACGCCATTATCACCGCGCCGAATACGACGAACGGCGAGCGCAGGACGAGACGCAGGGTCAGGTTTGTTCCGGTCTGAACCTGGTTTATGTCGCCCGTCAGGCGGGTTATAAGCGTCGGCGCGCCGAGCGAATCGAGCTGGGAATAAGAGAGCTTGCCGATATGCTGGAAGAGCGCGTGGCGGATATCGGTAGCGAAGCCGACTGACGCTTTCGCCGAGAAATACTGCGCCACAAGTGTACTGCAAAGACCCAGTATGCCGAACAGACCGAGCAGCAGGCAGCGTTTGATAATATAAACCTTGTCGCCGTTCTCTATGCCGACATCGATTATAGTTGAGACTATCAGCGGAACAATCAGCTCGAACGCCACTTCAATGAGCTTGAAAAACGGCGCGAGAATACTTTCAATTTTGTATTTTTTCAAATACTTCAAAAGCTTTGACATGCTATTCTCCTCTTGTTTTATACTGCATTCTATAATGGTATATAATACCCTAAATAATACCATGAAAACAGGCGTTTTTCAAGACATTACGGACATTACGATTTCTTGACAGAGACGGGGAGCAGTGATAAACTTATGCGTTGTAGAAAAGAAACGGTGTGGTGAACGATGAAAGAAAAGGCTCTCAAAAAAGAGGAAGAGCTTCTCGAATGCGAAAAGCTCTGGATTTTTGCCGTCATGATAGCCGTCGGCGGATTTTTCGGCACATATGCTTATGTTCAAAAGGGCGGCGTGTTCTGTAACGCGCAGACGGCGAACTTCGTGCTCATGGCGGTTCAGCTCGGGCGCGGAAACTGGCGCAAGGCGCTGTATTATCTCCTGCCCGCTTCGGCTTATCTGCTCGGCACGGTCATTTCGGAATTTCTGCCCAAGCATATAAACCGCCGCAAGATAGTCCGCTGGGACACGGCGTTCGTGGCGTTTGAAATGGCGTGGATATTTGCGCTCGGCTTCGTCCCGGACGATGCGCCGCCGCAGATCTGCCAGGTGGCTGTGAATTTTATCGCTTCGATGCAGTTCAACACATTCCGCCAGGCGAAAAAGATTCCGATGGCGACTACCTTCTGCACCAACCATGTCCGCCAGGTCGGCTCGAACCTCGTCAAGTGGCTTCGCAGCGGTAATAAAGAGGCGCGCGGCAAGATGTTCGCGCATCTGCTGATGATAGGCTCGTTTGTCGCGGGCGCGGTCGCTTCAACTTTTCTCTGCGGCTATCTCGGCGGCAAGACCATCTGGTGCGCCGAAATATTGCTCGCGATAGTGTTCTTTGCGCTCCTGCGCGCCGATCTTGGCGAGGAACATGATAAACTCGATGTCGTTCCGCACGGCCATTGATGACAAGCTATTAAGCTTTACATGATTTATAAATAAAAAAACAAAAGCTCCCATGCGTCCACGAATGTGTTGATATATCGGGAAAGTCGCACGGGAGCTTTGATTTTTGCGCTAAAAAATAGGTGTGTAAATTGTAAAGCAAATCGCTTTACAATTTATTTTAGCCCATTATGGGTATCTCAAGGAATGTGTAGGTGAAGCAATTGATAATATAGAAAATAAATGCGGCTGTCGGGACTGCATATCCCGCGAATTTTTTCGCTTTGCTATCGGAAAGTGAAGAATACATCGCTGCGCAGGCGATGAGCGTGAACATCTCGGTGTAGTAAAACACGCGCTGACCGGAGGCGTAGACGGACGAAGAGAATCCGAGCACTGCGGCGCAGCAGACGGCGGCGCTGAACAGCACGCCGACGGTAAACCCGAGCTTTTTATTCTTCTTGATGAGCGCCGCTATAAGAATGAAAATACTAAATAAAAATACAAAGCAGAGCGCGATAACCGCAAGTTCGAGCGAAAGATAATTGCCGCTCTTGAACATCTTTTCAAAGCCCTTGTCCGGTGTGGTGCGGCGTATAATAATATATGCGGCGTTGACTCCGACGCACAGCACCGAGGCAAATATTGCAAAGGCTGATGTGATTTTCTTTATTTTCCGCGAGCCGCCGAACGCTTCATATACCGATGCGCCGAGCAGAACGAGAAAAACAGCTGCTGTTATCAGCGAGAAGAAAAATGAAAATGCGAAATAATTTGAAAATCCGCAGAGCAGTCTTTCAAATATATTCATTTTAGAGAATCTTTCAAAACCCGACGCCGCCTCTATCGCTCCGCGCCCGCGAAGTCCGGGAGAGAGAACCAACACGGCGGCGGAAACTGCGCTCGGCAGGAGCGGGATGAATTGACGGAATCCGAGTTTGCATTGATATGCCGAAAAAATCAGCAGAATCACTTGCAGCGCGAGCGCCGCGGCGCAGGACTGCTCCTGAGATGCCGCGACGACAGAAGCAATCGCGGCGGCGACATATGCCATGGGATTCACGCGCCCGCCGAACACCTCGAATGTGAGCGGAGTCACCGTGATAAGCAAGGCAGTGAACGGAACGAGGAATGTGAACGAACCCGCAAACCAGAACACCGACGGGTTGAGGCATGGCAGGAATACTGCCAACGGCACCGAGCAGGCGAAGATATATCTCTGTCTTGCATCTGCCTTTTCGCCTAAAAAGTCCGACAGGCGGCAGAGAAAATACATTATATATATTATCAGCGCGGCGATGAACAGCTTCCAGAAAATGAGCGGCAGGCGCAGGAAGTTTATCATCAGCCATTCGCCGACTATCCGCCCGGACACGGTCGTGTACCGCTCGTGCAGCCAGCTTGTTACCGTGAATCCGTTTCGGTGGAGTATGCCGAGAAAGTGACCGTCGTCGGTTTTGAGGATCAGCCGCGTGAATACTGTGCAGAAAAACAGCACGGCGGCGGAGAATGCGGCGATTATCGAGCGCGGAGAGTTTTGAAATTCTTTCAGCTTTTCTCTCATCTTTCGCCACCTCCCGCCAACGCATACGGATTTTCGGCGGTTCCGCTTCCGCAAAGAACGAGAATACCGCTGCGAAGATATATCGCCGGGCATACGCCGCACAGCTCGTCCGCCGCGAGCGTTTTATAGAATCCGCCGGTCGTGGTGACCGCCGTCACGCTGCTCTGATTTGTCGAAACCGGCGAGCTTGTCCAATACCAGCAGTATTTGCGCAGAGTTAAATAGCGCGAAGTATCATTTTTGATGCACTGCTCGGTCGGGCTTCTGCGGCGGTCGGCGGTGCTTATATTTTTGAGCATATCTTTTGACGGCAGGAATATTGAATCGCCGTTTTTGTCAGGCGATATGAGCGAAAGGTCAAACTCTGAAAAATTCTCCGGACTTAAAAATCCGCTCTCCGAATTGAGCCATGCGCGCAGGGGAGAGGCGAGATAATCGGAACTGCCGATGCCGTCCTCAGACTGGTCGAACGCCCTGAAGCACAGCACTTTTTCGCTCATAAGCAGAGTTTTGCCGCCCGTTTCGATGACTCTCCATGCAATAGGCTCGCCGAGATATGAGCCGATGGCTATTCTGTCGCCGCTCTTGAGCGTGACTTCCCGCGATTCATTGCCACCGACGCTGACGGACGAAGAAAACAGCAGGTGAGCCGATGCGCTTTTGATTTTTGCGTTCCCGATAAAAGTCAGCGCAAATAGCAATATTGCCGCAATTGCAGCCGCTCTGAAAGCTTTTTTCATCGTCTCACCCCTTCTGCTTTATTTTACATATACTATGTCGAGCTCGTTGCAAGGTCCGCCCAGCTTCTGCTTCCCGGCGGAGTTGAGCCCGAGCATGCCGTTTGCCGCGAAAAATTCGCTCTCGATAACGCACGGCTTGTTGAGATTCTTGAGCTGAGTCGCTTTTGTGCCGGTCGTGTTGCCGATGCCCTTGACATACATCGACGAGCAGTTGCCGCCGTTTAGCAAAAACGCATTTCTCGCGCCGTATGCTATGAGGACTTTCATCATATTGTCGAGCGGCATAAATTCGCCGACGGCCATGATATATTTGTTCTCCGATATCTGCGCAAACACCGTGCGGTTGTGATAATAAGTGTCGTGCTCGTTGGTCGCCTTGCCGTTTGTTATGACTTGCCGCTGGTAGCGCAGGGAATTGTAAACGCCTTGCGAGATGTACGATTTGCAGTTCTCGTTTGTGAGCGTTTCGACTTTCCATGTGCCGTTTCTGTAGATCAGCAGTCGCTTTTGCCCGCTGCCGTCGGTCGAAACTACCGAGCCGTTGCGAATTGTCGGAGCGCCTTTTTTATATGTTGAGCCTGCCTCGCCGTTTATCGCTATGAGCGCGCCGCTCTTTCTGCCCATATCCTCAACCCTGCCGACATTCGTGCCGAGCAGCTGTTGGCTCGATGCAACGCCGATGTGCTCGGGCGAGCAGGTGATTATCGCTATATTGACTACCGGCTGATAAGTGACCGTCTTGTCGTAGTCGATAGCGCCGTCAGCGTTCGCTTTTTTGAAAGCCTGAGTTATCTGCGGCCCATAGGCTATTCGGTGGATTTCTATATTCACTCCGTTTGAATTGAGCTTCCACGCCCTGAGCACTTTTGCGCCGGTGATGCTTTTTACGCTTCCTGCGCTGACTTCAAGCTTGCCTTTTGAAGCTGAACCGGAATTATTCGATTTTGCAGTTGCTGCGGGCTTTGATGCCGGCTTGTCTGCCGTCGGTTTC
>ENA-ORLF01000559-ORLF01000559.1-human-gut-metagenome-genome-assembly--contig:-NODE-559-length-13266-cov-3.70373_pt1 | contig 13266 bp, 8 predicted proteins | sample MGYA00243066_ERZ508822 | MGnify/ENA primary metagenome ERZ508822 (study PRJEB26277, sample SAMN04329791) | human gut metagenome | biome: human-associated habitat | host: Homo sapiens | place: USA... | reverse complement strand
CGCTTTATTTAAGAAGATTTTAGTCCTAATATAAAAAAATATAGTATAGAATATAAGACCAGTAATCGTTAATTTAACAAACAAATCCATATATTAATTCTCCATTAATGCTTTTTTTAATTCTTCCTTATTATGTATTACTTTAAAATCCATACATCCTTCTATAAATAAATTATCATCACCTGTAAAATCTAAATTTCTATCATCTGTTTTATATCCTATACACTTCTTTCCTAAAGCATATGCAATTCCTAATTCTACACAAGCACCTTCATCTGGTACCCTTCCATCTAGAAAAAATATTAAAATATCACAATTTTTTATTCCATTTAAATCAGTATTAAATATTCTTTTGTTTATTTCCAACTTATCTTTGCTCTCATCCTTTAAAATTTGTGCTGAAAGTCCCGCTTCTCTTTGTGGTAAATAAACTTCATATCCCCATTTTTCTAACAATATAGTATATTCTTCATTTCTCTTAAGTTCCATTTCATTAAACAAAGGTGCTGCAAAATAAATTCTTTTCATAGTATCGCCCTCCCTAAATTTTACCAATATTATACAATATTTTCTATTTATTTACAATATTTTTTAAAATATACTTCTTAGAACATATAAAAAATGAGTTCAAAACTCATTTTTCTTTTCATTCTTCTAAATCAAATTGAGAATTGTATAATCTTGCATATGCTCCATTTTTTTCTAATAATTCACTATGTGTTCCTTGCTCTACAATATCTCCATGTTCCATTACAAGTATTAAGTCTGCATTTTTTATTGTTGATAGCCTATGTGCAATTATAAAACTAGTTCTGCCCTTCATTAAATTGTCCATTGCTGTTTGTATTTGTTGTTCTGTTCTTGTGTCTATAGAACTTGTTGCTTCATCTAATATTAATATTTTCGGATTTGTTAAAATTACTCTGGCTATTGTAAGCAATTGCTTTTGACCTGCAGAAATGTTACTTGATTCTTCATCTATTAATGCATCATATCCTTTTGGTAATGTTTTTATAAAATGATGTACATGAGCTGCCTTTGCAGCTTCTATTACTTCTGTGTCTGTTGCATCTTCTTTTCCATATTTTATATTTTCTTTTACTGTTCCTCCAAATAACCATGTATCTTGTAATACCATACCAAATACTCTTCTTAATTCTCCTCGGTCAAATTCTTTTATATTGCTTCCATCTAGTAATATTGCTCCACTATTTACATCATAAAATCTCATAAGAAGTTTTACTATTGTTGTTTTTCCAGCACCTGTTGGTCCTACTATGGCTATTTTTTGACCATTCTGTATATTAGCATTAAAATCATTTATTATTACTTTGTCAGCGTCATATCCGAAATTAACATGTTCAAATTGCACATTTCCTTTTATATATTCTGTACTTTTAGGATTTTCTATGTTTTTTATTTCTTCTGGTTCTTCTAAAAATTCAAATACTCTTTCTGAGGCTGCCACCATTGCTTGTAACATACCGGAAACCTGTGCAATTTGGTTTATTGGCTGTGTAAATTGCTTGTTATATTGTATAAAAGATTGTATGTTTCCTACTGTAATCTTTCCTTGTGCGGCAAAATAACCGCCTAAAATTGCTACTGCTACATATCCAACATTACTTATAAAATTCATTACAGGATGTATTAATCCTGATAAAAACTGAGATTTCCATCCTGAGCTATATAATTCTTGATTTGCTTTTTCAAACTCACTTATTACTGTTTTTTCACTATTAAAAGCTTTTACTATTGTGTGTCCACCATATATCTCTTCTACTTGACCATTTACGTGGCCTAAGTAGTCTTGTTGATTTTTAAAATACTTTTGTGATTTTGATACTATTTTCTTTACTAATAATGCAGCCACTGGTAATATTATTAAAGAAGCAATAGTCATTTGCCAACTAATTGAGAGCATCATTATTAATATTCCTATTAATGTACAAATTGATGTTATTATTTGTGTAATGCACTGATTTAGATTTTGAGATAATGTATCAATATCATTTGAAATTATTGATAGTACTTCTCCATTAGTTCTTTTATCAAAATATTTCATCGGCAATTTATTTATTTTTTCTATTAATTCATTACGCATTTTATATGTTAATTTTTGTGCTACTCCTGTCATTGTAAAGCCTTGTATTGCTGAAAACAGCATACTTATTAGGTATAGGCCTAATAGGGTTAATAGTATTTCTAATATTTTTTGAAAATTTATTCCTTCTCCACCTGATATTTTGCTTATTAATCCATTATATATTTCTGTTGTTGCATTTCCTAATATTTTTGGTCCAACTATTGAAAATATTGTACTTCCTATTGCAAATATTATTACTATAATAATTGCAATTTTATAATTAGATAAATAATTGTTTAATAATTTTTTAGTAGTACCTTTAAAATCTTTTGCCTTTTCAACAGACATTGGCCCTTTGCTTGGTCCCATTCCTCCCATAGGAGGCTTTTTGGTTTGATTATTCATTATTCTAATTCCTCCTTTGAAAGTTGTGATAATGCTATTTGTGAATATGTATCACACTTTTTCATAAGTTCTTGATGTGTTCCTATTCCAACAATTTTGCCTTCTTCTAGTACAATTATTTGATCCGCGTTCAAAATCGTACTAACTCTTTGTGCAACTATAATTACTGTTTTATCTTTAGTTTTTGTTGCTAAAGCTGCTCTTAATTTACTATCTGTTTTTAAATCTAATGCAGAAAAACTATCATCAAAAACAAATATCTCTGGGTCTATTGCAATTGCTCTTGCTATTGATAAACGTTGTTTTTGACCACCTGATACATTTGCTCCTCCTTGTGCTATCTCTGATTTATATTTATCTGGTTTTGCTTCAATAAATTCCGTTGCTTGTGCTATTTCAGCAGCTTCTTTCATTTGCTCGTCAGACATTTCCGGATTACCATATTTTATGTTTGATTCTATTGTTCCTGAAAACAAAAGTCCTTTTTGTGGAACAAATCCTATTCTTTTTCTCAATTCATGTTGAGGTACATCTTTAATATTAACACCATCTATTAATAGCTCTCCTCCTGTTACATCATAAAAACGTGGTATTAAATTGACAATAGTTGATTTTCCACTGCCTGTACTTCCTATTATTGCAGTTGTCTTTCCCGGCTCTGCTGTAAAAGTTATATCTGTTAATAATTCTGCATCTGCATCAGGATATCTAAATGAAACATTTTTAAATTCCACTAGTCCCTTTTTGCTACCATCAAAGTTTTTTGTTTCTTCTTTGTCTTTTATTCTTGGTTCTTTTTCCAATATTTCATTTATACGATTTGCTGAGACTTGAGCACGTGGTAGCATTATTGCAATCATAGCAATAACTAAAAAGCTTATTACTATTTGCATTGTATATTGTATAAAAGCCATCATGTCTCCAACTTGAATATTTCCTTCTGCAACATTGTGTCCCCCAACCCATATAATTAATAGTGCTATTGAATTCATAATAAACATTAAAGCAGGCATCATTAAACTCATTGCTTTATTTACAAATATGTTTGTTTTCATCAAAATTTGATTTGCACTATCAAATCTTTTTTCTTCTTTTTTTTCTGTATTAAATGCCCTTATTACTGGCAAACCTGTTAGTATTTCTCTTGATACTAAATTTAATTTATCTACTAATTCTTGCAATTTTTTAAATTTGGGCATTGCTATAATAAATAAAAGTAGCATTATTCCTATTATGCATAAAATTGCTAACCCTATAATCCATGCCATTGATGTATTACTTCTATTTAATACCCTTATAAATCCACCTATACCTACTATTGGAGCATATACTACTACTCTAAATAGCATTGTAATAAGATTCTGAATTTGTTGTATATCATTGGTACTACGAGTTATTAGAGAAGCTGTAGAAAAGTTTTTAAACTCTTCTATTGAAAATCCCAAAACTTTTTTAAATACTTTATCCCTTAGGTTTTGCCCTAGCTTAGCGGCTACTTTTGATGATAAATACATTATTATTATTGCCGCAGTCATGCTTATTAAAGCTACTCCTAACATTTGCATTCCTGTAATAAATATGTAATTATTTTGAATTTTATCTAAATCCATGCCCACTTCTACATATTCTTGCTTAGTCGCTTGTATTGCAACTTGTTCTGTCATATTGCCTAATTTTTCATCTATTAATTTACTAGTTTCCTCTACCATTTTATTCTTTTGTTCTTCTGGCATAGTTTTTATTATGCTTAATAAATCCATTTGCTCAAGTATGCTTTGCTGTGTTTTTGGAAACTCTTGTAATATTTTGTTTTTTAATTCATGTGCTGTTTCTTCATTTGTAATGCTATATAACATCATTAAAGGTCTTGCCATTATGGAATTTAGTTCTTCTTGTTCTTCTTGTTTTAAATTGTTAAGTATGTATATTTCTTGTTCTTCCAGTGCTGGATACTTTTTTAAGTATTTTGCATATTCTTTAGTTTCTAAACTTTTTTTAGATATTAAGGTATAACTGTCTATTATTCTTTCATCTTCTGTTGTCAATAATAATACATTCTCCATTTGACTTTTTCTTATTACCTCTGGTGAAACATTTTTGATTCCACCTTGTTGTATTCCTATGTTTACAATTTTTGATGTATAGTCAGGTAATGCCAAATCTGTAGCTGCCTGTAAGCATAATAATAGTACTATAATTATAACAGAGAAAAATGATTCCTTCAGATTTCTTAAAATTTTTAACATTTTGTCCTCCTTGTTAGTTTTGATATATTTCTTTTTTTATAATATTTTTATATTTTTTATATAGTTTTATTGTGAATTTTTTGTAAATTTATTAACTTCAAAGTAAAATTGTGGCCATGAATATATTTTTTCAATATCTTTTGAATCTACCATAATGTTTCCAATGCTTGCAAACATATACGTTTTTATTTTTCCTTCTGCTACTTCTTTGCAATTTTTTAAGCAATCATCTATAAATATATCTATTTTGTTTTCTTGTGCTATTTTTAGTTTGTCTTCCGAGTTCATTAAAAGCTTATCATATGTTATATTGTGTTTCTCTAACCATTCTTTTGTCAGATTCTCTACGCTTTCTATTCCTTCTTGTTCATACCTTGCAGTTATTAAGTAAATTTTATTTCCTTCATCTTTTAATTTTTTTAGTATTTCTGCTACATATGGTTTTGGTGTTGCTTCTACCAAAACTTTTTTGAAATACTTATACCAAAATTTTTCTATAGATTTTTCATCCCAATCATACATATTTTCTATATAATAATGATTTGGTATATTACCTATATTTTTTACCTTTCCCGTTCCATTCATTTCCTCTATATCAAAAATTTGAGAGTCTCCAAAAATAATTTCAAAAGAATTTGATATTGTATCATCTATATCTACTCCTATATTCATCTTAATTTTATTCCTTTCTTAGTAAAATTTATTATATATTCTAGCATATTTTATTTTATATTACAAATATTTTTATGGTTTTGAATCTCTATAATAAAGTTTAGTTTAACTTTCAAAATAGTATTGCCAAATAAAAAAAAATCTGTTATTATATATATTGTATTTTAAATATGCCGATGTGGCGGAATTGGCAGACGCACCAGACTCAAAATCTGGCGGGAAACCATGTGGGTTCGAGTCCCACCATCGGTACCACTTTACAATCAGCCAAATGGAAAAAAGAAAGAAAATTCAATAAAGAATTTTCTTTCTTTTTATTGTATATTGTATAGGAAAAATCGACTATTATCTTGCCCCTATATAAGATTTTCAGCATATATTCTCCATATCATTCCTTATTTTTTCCTTTAACATTGTACTCTTTTACTTTAACTTTTTTTATTTCAAAATCAAATTGATTTTTTTGTATATTTATATTAAATTCACTTTCTTTTATAAGCTCAAATTCTAATTTATCTATGTCTAATAATATTTGTGTTGATAAGTTCATTCCCAATGGTAATGTTTTATTAAAATTTTCATAAAAAATAATATTAGAGTAATATAATATAGGAGTACCTTCTTGTAAATTTAATTTATACATTACTTCTTTATTCTTCACATTCTGCAACTCATTTTTTGGATTTATATCAAATATTTCTAATTTACATAGTTCTTCTTTTGAAAGTTTATATACAGATATGTTCCTACATAAAGATATTTTGCCAAATGCTTCATTTATTAATTTTAAATAATTTTTTAAATTATCTTTATATAAATTAACATCCGAATTTGAATTTATATTTAGAATTTTATATTTATCTTTTTCAATTTCTCTATGTTTTTTATTATTTATAACTTTTATTTTTGTTTTATCCTCAACCATACTTCCAAATATGTTAAAGTCTTTCATATTAATATATTCTATATTTTTCTCATACTCTTTTTTTAGCAGATCAAATTCTTGTTTCAAGTCTTCACTATCACTATCTAATGCCTTTATAGAATTCATAGCTTGTTTTACTGCAAAAACAGCATCTGTTTCATTTTTGGATAACTTTCTTCTTTGCAATTCATCGGCTTTTTTGCCAAAATCCTCAATGTCCTCTTCATAATCAAAATATTTTTCTATTTTTTCTTTATGGCTTTCTTCTTCAATATCTCCTTCTTGCAAGCTAGGAAGTTCATCTTTATTAGTAAATTTCCAAAACTCAAAAATGCTTTTTTTATGCTTTTCTATTTCTTTTATATATAATTCTGCATTTTCTATTTTTTTAGATAAATTAGTAATTTTTAATTCTATTGCCTTTATATCCAATTGTTTATTTTTATTTTCTTCATTCTTATTATTTAATCTTGTGCAAAGACCTATTAAATCTTCTAAAGTATATTGTTCTTTTCTTTCATATAAAACTTCTGGCTCTTGTTTCTTATCTTCTTTAATATTTTCTTCATTATTATTAATTTCTTTCTTAATGTTTTTACTTTTAAAATAATATCTAACTCTTCCTAAAAAAGTTTTTTTACACTCCAAAAAAGTAGAAATTTGTTTTTGCTTTTCCAAATATTCTTCTATTTTACTTTCATTTATTTTTTTTAACTTTTGTAACTTTGCTGTTCTTTCAACTATTTCTAATTTAACATTTTCTATATCTTTTATTTTTTTATTTACTTGGTTATTTATAAAATTAGGCAATTTTATATACTCTATTTTTTCTTGTTCAAAGAAAAAATCTATCCCTGCCTCTTTATTTATTTTTAAATTAAACTTATACTGCTCTTCTGCTCCAGTTGATAAAATAAATAATGCCTTTAGCAATTTATAAAAATTAACTGCTGCTTCTTTGTCTTTTAACACTATTCTATAAGTGCTTAGAACTTTTTCATAAACATCAATTTGTCCTATAATTTGCACATATAGTTTTTCTTTATTATCATATACCTCAAATACATCTGGCCATTGCTTTGTAAAATACCATAAATAATTTTCCACATCTGATATCTCTGACTTTTTTAAATATCGCCCTGAATAATCTAAATGACTTATTGGTACAAATATTTTTTCTTTAACATTATTTTTTTTACATTCTATCTGTTTTTTTAATATATAAAATAATTCTGGATTATTCATTTCTTTGGATGGAACTAGCATAAAATATCTATCATTATAATCAGAATAATATATCTGCCATATAAAATTATTCTTATACTTCACTTCAAATGGTATTTTACTTTTTAATAACTTTTGTTCATCTTCTATTTCTTTAACATCATCTATCTTAAAGTTTTTTAAAAGCTCTAGGAATTTAACAAATTTTTCGATATTTTCTTCTTGCTCTGTATCTAGATACTCACTAATAGAAGCTGATAGCTTATATTTTTCTTTTAAATTTGTTAATCTATCTGTAGGTGTTATTAATATCTGAATTTCTTCAATATCTATATATTTATATACCTTGTATGCTTCATCATAAGACTCTAATGGTCTAAAATTAAGAGGTTTAAATTCTCTTAAAAACTCTGGTATATTTTCCAAATCTAAACCTATATATTCCAATTTTTGTTTTATAATTTTCTTTTCATCATTGGTAGTTTCTGGCATTTTTTCCCTCCTAACCATTATGTTTAGAGTATATCATAAACACAACAAAAAGAAAACATTTTTTAATTATTTTTAATCAAGGGGTGTCCCAAATTGAGAAAAAAGCACAATTAGGGACTGTCCCTAATTGTACTCTTTTATTTCTGCTTTAATTTTGCAAATAAATTCGTCTATTGGCATTTGTCCTATGTCGCCATCTTTTCTTGCACGCACACCTACTGCATTTGTCTCTACTTCTTTGTCTCCTACTATTAGCATATATGGAATTTTTTGAAGTTGTGCTTCTCTTATTTTATATCCTATTTTTTCTTCTCTATCATCTAATTCTACTCTTATGCCTTCATTCATTAATTTTTCTACTATTTTATTGGCATAGGCTTTTTGTTTATCAGATATTGTTAGAATTTTTACTTGTACTGGTGCTAACCAAGTTGGGAATGCGCCTGCATAATGTTCTATTAAAACCCCTATAAATCTTTCTATACTTCCGAAAACTACTCTATGAAGCATAACTGGTCTGTGTTTTTCTCCGTCTTGTCCTATATATGTTAAATCAAATCTTTCTGGCATTTGGAAATCCAATTGTATTGTTCCACATTGCCAATCTCTTCCCAAACTGTCTTTTATGTGGAAGTCTATTTTAGGACCATAAAATGCCCCATCTCCTTCATTTATTACATATTCCATATTTTCATGTTCTAGTGCTTTTTTTAATGCGTTTTCTGCTGTTGCCCACTCTTCATCGCTTCCCATAGAATTTTCTGGTCTGGTTGATAATTCAACTGTATATGTAAAACCAAATAAACTATATACTTGATTAATTAAATGCATTAAGTTTATAATTTCAGACTCAATCTGTTCTGGCAAGCAGAATATATGTGCATCATCTTGAGTAAAACATCTTACTCTAAACAATCCGTTTAATTGTCCTGACTTTTCATGTCTATGTACTAAGCCTAATTCTCCCATTCTTATAGGTAAATCTTTATATGAGTGCATCTTGCTTTTATAAACAAGCATTCCCCCTGGACAGTTCATTGGCTTTAAGGCAAAGTCTTGTTCATCAATTTTTGTTGTGTACATATTATCTTTATAATGGTCCCAATGACCTGAACGGTGCCATAGCTCTTCATTTAACATTACTGGTGTTTTAACTTCTTGATAGCCATTTAAAGTATGAATTTTCCTCCAGTAATCTTCTAATACATTTCTTAATACCATACCCTTTGGTAAGAAAAATGGAAATCCTGGACCTTCTCCTGTCATCATAAATAACTCTAATTCTTTTCCTAATTTTTTATGGTCTCTTTTTTTAGCTTCTTCTAACATATTTAAATATTCTTCTAATTGACTTGCTTTTGGATAAGAAATTCCATAAATTCTTTGTAACATTTTATTCTTTTCATTTCCTCTCCAATATGCACCTGATGTAGTTAATAATTTTACTGCTTTTATACTTCCTGTTTTCATAACATGTGGTCCTGCACAAAGGTCTGTAAATTCTCCCTGTTTATAAAAGCTAATTTCTTCATCTTCTGGCAAATCTTCTATTAATTCTACTTTATAAGGTTCTTGTTTTTCCTTCATAAATTTAATTGCTTCATCTCTTGGTAATGTAAACCTTTCTATTGCTAAATCTTCTTTAATTATCTTTTTCATCTCATTTTCAATTTTTGCCAAATCATCTTCTGTAAATGGTTTTTCCACATCAAAATCATAATAAAATCCATTATCTATCGAAGGTCCTATTGCTAATTTTACTTCTGGAAAAATTCTTTTTATAGCTTGTGCCATTATGTGTGATGTTGTGTGCCAATATGCTTTTTTCCCTTCTAAATTATCAAAAGTTACAATCTCTAGTTTACAGTCTTCATTTAGTTCATATCTTAAATCTTTCACCTCTCCATTAACAATTCCTGCTAAAGCAACTCTTGCTAATCCTTCACTAATCTTCTTTGCTACATCTAATACTGAACTTTCTTTTTCTACTTCAATATTAGAGCCATCTTTTAATTCAATTTTTATCATTTTATTTTTTCCTCCTTCTTTAAGGGTGTCCCAAATTGAGCAAATTGGACAATTGGGGACTGTCCCTAATTGAGCCAAATAAAAACTCCTAGACATAGTTATATGCCTAGGAGTGCTATTTACACGGTTCCATCCTTGTTTTTACTTAATTAGCTTTTAACGCAAGCATACGTCTAGTTTTGCTAGAAACAATGAGGTAGTTTTTCAAATATGTTTTTTTAGATTAGCTTTCAGCCTATTGACTAATCCTCTCTTTAAATAACCTTTATTTTACTTTGTCTCATTTATGTTTTCTATATAACATATGTTATATTATACTTTATTTTTTGTAAAATTGCAAGTGTTTTTCTTTTAATTTCTAAACATTTCCATTTTTCTTTGCTATATAGTTCCATGAGTCTTTACACATATCTTCTAATGTTTTTTCTGCTTCCCAATTCAACTCTCGTTTTGCCTTAGATGGGTCTGCATAGCAAGTAGCTACATCTCCTGGTCTTCTTTGTGTTATTTTATATTTTACTTTTTTTCCTGTACTCTTTTCAAATGCGTTTATCATATCTAAAACACTATAGCCTTTACCAGTTCCCAAATTATATATATATATACCTTTTTTTTCTTTTTCTAATTTTTCAAGTGCTTTTATGTGTCCTTTTGCCAAATCAACTACATGTATATAATCTCTAACTCCTGTTCCATCAGGTGTATCATAAGGTACATATATTGCTTTTGAGATAATGAATTTATCAATTTGTTTAAAAAAGGAGATAAAATTAGCAATACTATGTATACAGTAACAAACCAATAATTTCTAAGAAAAACTGGAAAAAAATTAATTAAAGTCTCTTTAACTGTTTTTTCTTGATAAATAGTAAAGTAAAAAATACTATATATTAATATTGAATAAAATAATGTTTCTGACCATATTTTTAATATTCTTTTGATTTAAAAAATTATATCAAAAGATAAAAGCCAATTATTCTGCTTACCAAATCATTCATCTTTTTCATATCCTGGTTTTTTTAACAGTTTAAACATATTAGTTTTATATTTTTCTACTCCTGGTTGATCAAATGGATTTACTCCTAGTAAATTGCCAGACATTGCGCAAGATAGTTCAAAGAAATATATTAAATGTCCCACCGTTTCTTCGTCTAGTTTTTCTATCTCAATAACTATATTAGGTACATCTCCTTCTGTATGTGCTGCTATTGTTCCTTCCATCGCCTTTTTATTAACAAAATCTAATGTTTTACCTGACAAATAATTTAGTCCATCTAAATTATCTTCATCTGCATTTATTATAATTTCTGAATTTATATTTTTTATATTTATTACTGTTTCAAACAAATTTCTTCTTCCGTCTTGTATGTATTGTCCCAATGAATGTAAATCTGTGGTAAATTCTACTCCAGAAGGATAAATCCCTTTATGTTCTTTTCCTTCACTTTCTCCATATAACTGTTTCCACCACTCTATCATATAATGAAGCTTTGGCTCATATGTTACAAGTATCTCTATATTTTTATCTTTTTTATATAATATGTTTCTTGCAACTGCATACTTATAGCAATCATTATATTTTATGTTTCGGTCTAAATATTTTTCTTGCGCATTTTTTGCGCCTTGCATTAATTTGTCTATGTCTATTCCTGCAACAGCTATAGGCAATAATCCAACTGGTGTTAATACAGAATATCTACCACCTATATTATCTGGTATTACAAATGTTGTATATTTTTCTTCTTTTGCTAGTGTTTTTAATGCTCCTTTTTTAGCATCTGTTGTTACATAAATTCTCTTTCTTGCTTCTTTTATACCATACTTATTTTCTAGCATTTCTCTAAAAATTCTAAAAGCTATTGCTGGTTCAGTAGTTGTCCCTGACTTAGATATTACATTTATTGAAAAATCTTTGTTTCCTATAACCTCTATTAAATCATTTATATAGTTTGTGCTCAAATTGTTCCCTACATAAAGTATTAATGGAGTTTTTCTTTCTTCTTGTAGATTATAAAAAGAATTTGTTAATGCTTCTATTACTGCTCTTGCGCCTAAATAAGAACCACCTATTCCTATTACAATTAAAATTTCTGAATCATTTTGTATTTTTTCCGCTACTTTTTTTACTTTTTCAAATTCCTTTTTGTCATATTGGGTTGGAAGTTCTAACCACCCCACGAAATCTTTCTTATCTTCTGCTCTATTATGTAGGTTTTCATGTATTTTTTTTACTTCTTCTGCATATTTTATAATTTCTTTTTCTGAAATGTTTGAATATTTTAAATTTAATTTAACGTTTAACATATATTACCTCCATCTTTTGTTTATGTAGTTATTTTATAATATGTGACTATTTTATTCAATATATTTTTTTAATTACTTATTTTCCTTGCTATAAAATTGTTAACAAAATGATATTTTCCTCTATTTATAATATACAAATATCCAAAAACACTAAAACAAATGGCACCAATAAAGTTCACCATAAGATCTTTCATTGTGTCATTAATACCTATATCTAAATAACCATTAGGTATAATAGTTTCATTCATTTTTCCTTCGTTATCTTCACTATATATTACTGTATATTTTATATTATTTATGCCGATTGCTTTATTACTTTTTGTTTTGTCAAGAGTTACTGTTGAAATATTTTGAACTATACTATCTTTTTGCATATCAGTTTTTAAAATATTATCTGCTCCATATTCAAAAAATTCCCATAATACCCCTATTGTCATTGAAAAGCAAAATGAAACAATTACAATAAATATTGGTGACAGCTTAATACTACTTATATTTTCATTTAATAAATCTACTAAAGAAAATCCTATTCCCGCTGCCAAAAAACCATTTAGTGTGTGTAATATAGTATCCCAATATGGAATAACTATATAAAAGTTATTTATTTCGCCCAATATTTCTGCTGAAAATATAAAACATAGTATTATTATTTCTAGTAAACTTGGCAATGTAATTTTAAATTTTTCCTGTACCCCAAACGGTATTGTAAATAAAATTAATGATAGTAAGCATAAAGCTGCATTGCTTATTTCTCCTAATATTATTCGTCTAATCATACTGATAATTACTAATGCTCTTAGAACAACATATACCATTATGGTGGATTTTTTAGTTTCTTTATATGTTTCCTTTATTTTTTTAAATTTTTTTAACATAATAATTCC
>ENA-ORLF01000557-ORLF01000557.1-human-gut-metagenome-genome-assembly--contig:-NODE-557-length-13278-cov-4.23981_pt1 | contig 13278 bp, 9 predicted proteins | sample MGYA00243066_ERZ508822 | MGnify/ENA primary metagenome ERZ508822 (study PRJEB26277, sample SAMN04329791) | human gut metagenome | biome: human-associated habitat | host: Homo sapiens | place: USA... | reverse complement strand
ACCAGTGGCGCAGATACTCAGCGGCAATATGTGTGCCGGGTGCGTCGTCGTTCTTGACTCCGGGGCGTCTGCCGCCCTGGCAGCCGATGGCGATATAGAACGCCTTGTAGCCCTGCTCTTTGAGCTGAGCTATTGTGATATCCTTGCCGACCTCAACGCCGCACTTGATTTCGGCGCCGAGCTCTTTGATGATATCGATCTCTGCGGCGATAACATCCTTTTCAAGCTTGTAGCTGGGGATGCCATAGGTGAGCATACCGCCGGGGATCGGATTCTTTTCGAAAACGGTGGGCTTGTAACCCATCTGTGAGAGATAGTATGCCGCGCTTAAACCGGCAGGACCGCCGCCGATGATGGCAATCTTCTCGTCGAACGCGCCGTGGGTCGACTGAACGGTCTTTTCGGGCACGAATCTGTCCTCAGCGTTGAGGTCGAGATCGGCGACGAACTTCTTGACCGCGTCTATCGAAACGGGAGCGTCAATCTTGCCGCGGGTGCACTCGGATTCACATCTCTTGTTGCAGACGCGTCCGCAGACAGCCGGAAACGGGTTCTCGGTCTTTATCATCGCGAGAGCCTCGCGGTACTTGCCCTCGTGGGCGAGGCGCAGATAAGCCTGAACGGGCACGTGCGCGGGACATGCCGCCTTGCACGGAGCGGAGCCGCTGGCATATGTGTTGGACATACGCGCGGTGTCGCGGTAGTCCTCATCCCATGCATAGGGTCCCCAGATGTTGTTGTCCGGCAGGGGAGCATGAGGATATTTGACCTCGGAGCCGTCCTTGCGGCAGAGCTTCTGACCCATCTTGACAGCGCCCGCCGGGCAGGTCTCAACGCACTTGCCGCAGGCTACGCACTTCTCCTTCTCGACCTTTGCGGTATAGGAGCTGCGTGAAAGATAGGGCGTATTGAACAGCAGAGAAGTACGCAGAGCGTTGCAGATCTTGACGTTGCAGTTGCAGATGTCAAAAATCTTGTTCTCGCCGTCGATGTTGGTTATCTGATGGACATAGCCGTTCTTCTCGGCAAGCTCGAGTATCTCGAGAGCGCGCTCTTTGGTTATGTAGTGCGCGCGTCCGGTCTCAACGGTGTAATCTGCCATGTCGCCGAGCTGGATGCACCAATCGTCAAAATCGTCGGTGCAGCCGTCGCCGAGCACTGCGCGCGAAGCGCGGCAGGAGCAGATACCTGCGGAGATGTGACCCTCGTATTTCTTGAGCCAGTATGAGATATGCTCAAGGTCTATCGACTTGCTCTCGGCGTCAATAGCTTTCTCGACCGGGATGACATGCATTCCGATTCCGTCGCCTCCGGGCGGGACCATCTGAGTGATGCCCGCGAGGGGGATGAAAGTCATGCGCTCGAAGAACGAGGCAACTGCGGGGTTCTTTGCTATTCTGTCGACCGAGGAGTTGAACAGCTCGGCGGAGCCGGGGACATAGAACGGCAGTCTGTAGCGTCTGATGCGCGGGCGATCCTTGAGCTCGTGAGTGTGGTCGTAGTTGTCGCCGTAGTCATACTCAAGGATGCCTATGTAAGACATCTCATCGAGTATCTTCTGCAGATCAATAGCTTCGTAGTCGCGGTTCATCTCGAGCAGCTGCTCAAAGGTGTAGTGCTGGCGGAGCTTCATCTTGTTGGCGATATCGCACATCTCGGGAGTCAGGACTTCTCTGAGTCCCCAATACTCCGGGTCGTCGGATGTCACTCCGGAGATTTTATGTCCCATAGCATCGGTTATCTTTCTGCCGAGCTTGAGATAGCGTTCATCAGGGTTCTTGTCGCCCTGATATTTGCTGATTATTTTCTTATTCTGTTCCGGCATGATTTTACCTCTTCAATTAAAAGAATCTTCTTACAAGGTCGCGGCTGTATTCAACGGTCTCTTCCATGTCGCCGAATGCCATAACCTCGCCTGCATAGTAGGTGTTGTCCTTACCCTGCATAGCTTCGACCTTCTCATACCAGCCGTCGGCATAGTCCTTGCTGCCGACATGCGGGAAATAATACCAGTCGTCGATACGCTCGATCTTGTCGACCTTCAGACCGCACTTCTCCATGTCCGCAAGGGTAGTCTCTTTTGCTTCCTCAAACGGAACATCCTCCATGCCCTCGTGGTTGCGCAGGGTGAAGGTGACGAGCGGCTGATCGGTGACTCCGTCGGACCAGCGATGATAGAACACCATAAGATGTCCGCGGGTCTCGTTGGTCATGTTCTCGAAGAAATAGTAGGAGATGTCAGGCGCGTTGCCCTCTTCGGGACGAACAGCCATGGTGAAATACTCCTTATGGACTATCTTGGAGAACAGCTCTTTCTCTTCCGGGCGGGGATTGCCGTAGCCGAGGAACAGCTCGAGCGGGGTGCAGATGATAAGCTTGTCGAACTCTTCGGTCTTGCCGTTTACGGTGACATAGACCTTGTCGTTTTCACGCTTGATGTCGGTGACTTCGGAGTTGAGCAGAGCGGGATGCTTCAGGTGGCTGTTGACGCCCTCCCAGATGCTCTGGGTGCCGTTGTACCAAGTCCACAGTTTGCCGGTGGAAAGGAACTGCTTGACGGTGAAGGCATCAAGATACTTGAGAACATAAGCCGCCGGGATCTCGTCGAAGTAGCCGTAGCCGAAGGAAGTGAACGGACCCTTCCAGACGAGCTCTGCGTCCTCGCAGTGGTTGAGCTTGAGGAACTCGGAGAAGGGCATCGAAAGATCCTTCAGGTTCGGGTTCTCGCCCTCGATGTGAGCAAGCTTCATCTCGGGAGACGGGCAGGGACCCTCATAACGACCCTCGGACACGCCTCTGTGACCGTTGACATCGTAGCCCTTGTACTTCGTCTCGAGGAGTTTCGAGAGCTTTCTCATCTTCATGATCTTCTTGAGCAGTGCGAGGGGAGAAGACTTCTGGGGCGTGCCGTCGACATTCATAAATCTTCTGCCCATGGGCGGTCCGTCGAGATGGGTCGTGCCGCCGAACTCTTCGCACTCGTGAACTGCGAAGTAAGTGTCGCAGCCCATGACCGCGCCCATTTCAATGGTGCGGTCTTCCCATTTGCCCTGTGCGTTCTTGACCTTCATCATGGGCGAGAATGCCTTACCGCCGACTTTGCCGGACTTCTCATAGATGACATAGTTGTCATAGCCCTTTTTCTCCAGGTACATAGCCATGCTCGTGCCTGCGGGGCCGCCGCCGATGATGCAGATGCGCTGATTCTTGTTTTCCATGGATAGATCTTCCTCTCCTTGATGGTTGGTGTAGCAATCTCCTTCCTTAAAACAGTGGGAATTTTGCTGCATCGGGTGTCTTTTTTAACATCAATGTCATTATATTACCTTGTTTTTTGTGAGTCAATAGCAAGAATGCACAAAAAAGTATTCTCTTATCGAATCGTGAACCGTCATTTTATAATTTTAATAATTGTTTCTTTTGAGTAATAATAATGAGCCCCGATAATTGAAAAAATATTTACTTCGGTGGTAATATATAGATGAAAACCGCAGAGGCGATAAAATGACAAATCAGGAAATATCGCTGGAGATAACGAAGATATTGAAGCCCGATGTCGATCACTATACGCGCAACCACAACGACGGCGACAGGTTCGAGACAAGAAAGCGCGTCTATGCCGAGACTTATCTTTATTTTCTCAACAAATTCAACGAGAACGACAAAGCCGAAGGCAAAACAGAGGAAGAATAAAAAGCAGGGTGTTCATAAAACAGCTTCAATCCCGGCAGGAATGTCTGCCGGGACTTTTTCTGCGTATATCGAAGCCGCATGATGCGATAAACGGAGCGGAAGATTGGATTTGACTATAACTTTGTATCGGCTTCGCCGATATCGGACAGCCGCAAGGGCTGTCCCTACGAAGTACGCGGTCTAGAATTTGTGCGGATTTTGAAAGGCGAACGAAGTTCGCCCCTACGGTCTGCAAAACGGGCTTTTCCGAAGATTTCGTGTCGCTCGCGCGGCAGCGGTGTGTTGAGTCGCCGAACCCTACAAGCTACATATCAATAAAATTGTGCGGATTTCGCGACAAATCCCTGTTTGCCGAACCGATAAAAAGGAGCCGTCATTTTTGACAGCTCCTATACATTAATATATATTATATTATCTCTCGTCGGTCAGCGTTGCCGCCATGACAGCCTTTATCGTGTGCATGCGGTTCTCCGCCTCGGCGAAAACAACGGACTGTGCGCTCTCGAACACCTCGTCAGTGACCTCCATTGAGTCGCGCCCGAACTTTTCGCCCATCTCCTTGCCTATCGTCGTTTTCATGTCGTGATAAGAGGGCAGGCAGTGCATGAACACAGCGTTCGGCGATGCCTTTGCCATGAGCTCGGAGTTGACTTGATAGGGCGCGAGGTCATTTATGCGCTCCTCCCAGACTTGGACAGGCTCGCCCATCGAGACCCACACGTCGGTGTATATCACATCGGCGTTTTTTACCGCCTCGTCGGGGCTTTCGCAGAATTTTATCTCAGCGCCGGTCTGCGCGGCAATCTCTATGCAGGTGTCAATAAGCGCCTTGTCTGGGAAATATTTCTTCGGCGCGCAGGCGGTGAAGTTCATACCCATCTTTGCGCAGCCGACCATGAGCGAATTGCCCATGTTGTATCTGGCGTCGCCCATGTAGACGAAGTTAATGCCTTTAAGACGCCCGAACTGCTCTTTTATCGTCAGAAAATCCGCGAGGATCTGCGTCGGGTGGAACTCGTTCGTCAGACCGTTCCAGACGGGGACGGTCGCATACTGCGCGAGCTCTTCGACTATCGACTGGCCGAAGCCGCGGTATTCAATGCCGTCGTATATGCCCGAGAGCACGCGCGCCGTGTCGGCGATGCTCTCTTTTTTGCCTATCTGCGAGCCGGAGGGGTCGAGATAAGTCGTGCCCATGCCGAGGTCGCGCGCCGCGACTTCGAAGCTGCACCTTGTCCTCGTGCTTGTCTTTTCAAATATCAGCGCAACATTCTTGCCGTCGCATATTTTGTGCGGTATGCCCGCCTTCTTCTTCGCCTTGAGAGAGGCGGCGAAGTCGATAAGATATTCAATCTCTTCGGGAGTGAAATCCAAAAGTTTCAAAAAATCTCTGTCTTTGAATGTCATGTTCAAGCCTCCTTGTCTGCACAGACTTCTTTTATAACGCCGACTGCCTGTTTGAGAAGCTCCATGGGAATGTTGAGCGCCGGGAGCAGCCTGACCTTGTCTTTCGCTTTGATAACGAGAACGCCTTTCTTTATGCAGGCGTTTATGACCTCGGAGGCGTCCTTTTCGGTCTTTATGCCGATCATCAGCCCGAGTCCCGAGACTTCTTTTATACCCGGTGCACCGCTGAGCTCTGAAAATATATATTCCGACCTCTCACGGACTCCGGCGAGAGTCTTTTCATCGAGCCTCGAAAGAATATTTATCGCGCCGGCGCAGCATATCGGGTTGCCGCCGAAAGTGGAACCGTGGGAGCCGGGGGTGAGAACATCCTTTGTCTTTTCGCTGAACAGCGTAGCGCCGAGCGGCAGACCGCCCGCGAGTCCCTTTGCGGTCGAGACAATGTCGGGGAATATGCCGTAGTTCATGTAGCCGTAGAGCTTGCCGCTTCTACCGTTGCCTATCTGAACCTCGTCGCAGATGAGCAGAATGTCGCGCTCGCGGCAGATTCTTTCGAGCGATTGGAGATAGTCTTTGTCGAGCGGCATAACGCCGCCCTCGCCCTGAACGACTTCGAGCATGACTGCGGCGCAGCGATTTTCAAAGAGAACTTTTTCAATCTTCTCGATATCATTCGGCTCAACATAGATAAATCCCTCAGTCAGCGGCAGAAAATCCTTGTGGAACACATCCTGCCCTGTTGCGGCGAGGGTGGTTATCGTCCTGCCGTGGAAGCTGTTTTTCAGTGTAACTATATTGTAGTAGTCCGCGCCGTGCTTCTCTGCGGCGTATTTTCTCGCTGCCTTTATTGCACATTCGTTGGCCTCTGCGCCGGAGTTCGAGAAGAAAACTTTTTTCATGCCCGTGCGGTCGCAGAGCATCTGCGCGAGCTTCACGCAAGGCTCTGTGTAGTAGAGGTTCGACATGTGCTGGATTTTGCCCGCCTGCTCGGTTATTGCTTTTATCCATTCGTCGTCGGCTATGCCGAAGGTGTTGACCGCTATGCCCGAGGACAGATCGGTGTATATCTTCCCCGCGTCGTCCCAGACCACGGAGCCCTTGCCGCCCTCGATGGTCAGCGGGAACCTCGCATAAGTTCCGGCTATGTATTCCTTGTCCTGCTGCTGTAATATATCCATTATATCTCCTTTTTATGCCGTGAACATCGTGCCCATGCCTTCGTCTGTCAGCATTTCAATAAGTATCGAGTGCGGTATCCTGCCGTCAATAATGAAAACCCTGTGTACGCCCCATTTTATTGCGTTGATGCAGCATTCGGCTTTCGGAATCATGCCGCCGCCAATGATGCCGCTCTTTATGAGCGCGGGAACTTCGTCCGCCTTTATGACCGAGATGAGCGTGTCCGGGTCGTCCTTGTCCTGAAGAATGCCGCTTATATCTGTCATGGATATAAGGCTCTCCGCGTTGAGCGCGCCGGCTATCTTCGCCGCGGCGGTGTCCGCGTTTATGTTATAGACATTGCCCTCGCTGTCGCAGCCGACGGTCGAAACAATCGGGATATATCCCTTGTCGATAACGTCAAGTATCGGCTGAATATTTACATTTGTTATCTCGCCGACGAAGCCGAGCTTCTCGTCTTTTATCTTCGCTTCAATCATGTGGCCGTCTATTCCGGAGAGTCCCATCGCCTTGCCGCCTTTGTTTTCAACGAGGTTGACGAGGCTTTTGTTGACCTTTCCGGCGAGCACCATCTGCACTATATCGGCGGTCTCCTTGTCCGTGACGCGCAGACCGTTGACGAATTCACTCTTCTTGCCGGTCTTTTGGAGCATATCAGTTATCTCCGGACCGCCGCCGTGAACCAGAACGACTTTTATGCCGATGAGCCAGAGCAGAACGATGTCGCGCATGACGGAATCCTTGAGCTTTTCGCTCGTCATCGCGTTGCCGCCGTATTTGACGACGACTATCTTGCCTGCGTAATCCTGTATATACGGCAGCGCGTGGACAAGAACCCTTGCGCGCTCCGCGTTTGAAATGTTCATATCTTTCCCTCCGTTTTTCGCAATCAGGTGCGGTAGTCTCCGTTTATCTTGACGTAGTCGTATGTCAGGTCGCAACCCCACGCCGTCGAAGACGCGTCGCCGCTCTTTAAATCAATAAGAATATCTATCTCATTTTCGGAGAGTATCTCTTTTGCCTTTTCCTCCGAAAAATCAACTCCCGCGCCGTTTTCGCAGACGAGGATCGAGCCTTTATCTGACTTGAACCAAACGTCAATTTTGTTGACGTCAACATCCGCACCGCTGTAGCCGATGGCGCAGAGAACCCTGCCCCAGTTGGCGTCCGAGCCGAACATGGCGGCTTTCGTCAGCGACGAGCAGACAACGCTCTTTGCAACAGTCTTGGCTGTTTCTTTATCTTTTGCGCCGCTGACTTTGCATTCGAGCAGCTTCGTCGCGCCCTCGCCGTCGGCGGCAATCCTGCGGCAGAGCCACACGGTTATAGTGTTGAGGGCTTTCATAAATTCATTGAAGTCCTCGCCGTCTTTGTTGATCTCTTTGTTCCCGGCGAGCCCGTTTGCGAGCACTGTTACCATGTCGTTTGTCGAGGTGTCGCCGTCGATGCTTATCATATTGAAAGTCTCCGCAATGTCCGCCGTGAGAGCTTTCTGGAGCATCTCACTGTTTATCGCGCAGTCGGTGGTTATGAAAACGAGCATCGTCGCCATGTTGGGATGAATCATGCCCGAGCCCTTGGCGATGCCGCCCATCCTGCATTCAACTCCGCCTATTTCGAAGCTGACGGCAATCTCCTTCGGAATCGTGTCGGTCGTCATTATCGCCTCTGCCGCCTGATCTGAGTGGTCGCCCAACCCCGCTTTCAGAGCGGGTATGCCGGAAGCTATCGGAGTGATGTTCAGCGGCTGACCGATAACGCCTGTCGAAGCGACGACGATGTCGGCGGGCTTTATTCCGAGCACGGACGCGAGCAGGTCGCTCGTGCGCTCGGCTATCTCAACGCCGTTCGCGTTGCAGGTGTTCGCGTTTCCGCTGTTGCATATGACCGCCTGCGCCTTGCCGTCTGCGATATGATTTTTCGTGACGATCAGCGGCGCGCCCTTGACGAGGTTAGTTGTATAGACAGCCGCCGCGTTGGCGACTTTTTCGCTGTATATGAGCGCGAGATCGCGCTTCGTCCTGTTCTTGCGGATGCCGCAGTGAACGCCGGAAGCCTTGAATCCCTTTGCGGCGCAGACGCCGCCCGATATTATTTTCATTTTATTTTACCTCCTCAGATATCAAGTCCGAAAGCCTTGTCCTTGCCCATGACAAGGTTCAGATTTTCGAGCGCGGCGCCCGATGCGCCTTTGCCGAGATTGTCGTATACGGCGGTCAGCAGTATTCGCTCATCGTTGCCGTAGACCGATATTTTCATGCCGTCCGTGCCCGAGAGCGCTCCCGCGCACAGAAAGCCGTCGTTGTCCGATTTGTCGCAGAATGTCACGACGGGACCCTGATATTTCGCTCTGTAGATGTCGGCGATTTCGCTTGAAGAACAGCTTATCTGCTCCGCGAACAGCGGCACGGTGACCTGCATTCCGCTGTAAAAATCATCGACCACGGGGCAGAATATCGGGGCGTTTTCAATGCCCGTTATGCCTTTCATCTCTTTTAAGTGCTTGTGCTGCTGAGTCAGCCCGTACTGTCTGGGGGCAAAGAGCATGGGGGACTTATTCTCGCTCTCGTATTCGGCAATCATCTTCTTGCCGCCGCCGCTGTAGCCGGTCAGAGAATAGCAGCTGAGCAGTGCATCATTTCCGAGCACGCCCGCCTCAACAAGCGGATAAACCAGCGCGATAAACCCGCCGGCGTGGCATCCGGGGACGGCGATGCGTTTGGAGTTCTTTATCTTATCTTCAAATTCTGCTGACAGCTCCGGGAAGCCGTAAGCCCAGCCCTCGCTTGTGCGGTGCGCCGTCGAGGTATCTATAATAACAGTGTCCGGATTTTCAACCAGTTCGACCGCCTCAACTGCGGCGGCGTCCGGCAGGCAAAGAAAAGCGACCTGTGCGCTGTTCAGCGCCTGCTTGCGGCTCTCGGTATCCTTTCTCTGCTCCTCGCTGAGCGTTATCAGCTCAACGTCGCTTCGTTTCATCAGTCTGTCTTTTATTCTCAGCCCGGTCGTGCCGGCGCTGCCGTCAATAAATATTTTCATGGTGTCTCCCGCTTAATGCGCTTTCGGCGAACACGGCGTTTATAAAAACGATCCGATATTCGCCGACAGTGCAAAATTATTCAACTATTTGACTAATAATATACTACTATATGCATAAATATTCAAGTGCTTCAGCAAAATAAATTCAATTTTGTCAATCTGTACCATACCTTCGTCCGTTGGCAAACAGCTTTGTAAAAATTGACAAGAGAATAGGAGAGAGGGTGAATAAATGTATATCGGTTGTTCAGATACAATTAAAAACAGGATATCTCCGACAAGGAGATATCCTGTTTAATTTTATTTCGCGAGGAATCTTGAAAGAATCTCCTGCGTCTTGGGATCCTGCGGATTCTCGAAGATATCCTTCGGACTGCCCTGTTCGCAGATGAGTCCGTCCGCCATGAACACGACATTCGTTGAAACGTCGCGCGCAAACGCCATTTCGTGGGTGACAACTATCATCGTCAGGCCCTCTTTGGCGAGGTTGCGCATGACTTCGAGCACTTCGCCGACCATCTGGGGGTCGAGTGCGCTCGTCGGCTCGTCGAACAGCAGAACTTCGGGCTCCATCGCAAGCGCGCGGGCTATTGCGACGCGCTGCTTCTGACCGCCGGAGAGCTGGGAGGGCTTGGCGTTGATGTAGGGTGCCATGCCGACCTTTTCAAGATAATGCAGTGCGGAAGCCTTGGCTTCGGCTCTGGACTTCTTGAGAACCTTCGTCTGACCGATCATGCAGTTCTTGAGAGCGGTCATGTTGTTGAAAAGATTGAACGACTGGAACACCATGCCGACGTGCGAACGGTATGCGCTCGCGCCGCCTTTGATATTGTCGATGTTTGTGCCGTGATAGAGTATCTCGCCGGAGGTCGGAGTCTCAAGGAGGTTTATGCAGCGGAGCAAAGTTGATTTGCCCGAGCCGGACGCGCCGATGATGCTCGTGACATCGCCTGGATTGACCGAAAAGTCAATGTCGCGCAGAACTTCGTGGCTGCCGAAGGTCTTTGAAAGATGATTTATCTGTAAAATAGGCTCTGACATTATCTTCCCTCCTTCTTCTTGGCCTTTTTGACAAATGTGTACATTCCGCTGGTGTGGGCGAGAGTGTCGGTGGTCGAGAGATCGAAGTTCTCCGGACCGTCAAGCTTCTTCTCCCACAGTCTGAGGATAAGCGAGCAGATGACCGTCATTATCAGGTAGATAGTCAGCGTTATAACTGCCGACGGGAAGTAGACATACTTTGCGCCGACGATAGCCTTGTGAGCCGCGAAGAGCTCGGCGTAGCCGATAACGAACATGACGGAAGTATCCTTGATGTTAATTATGAGGTTGTTGCCTATCTGCGGGATGATATTGCGTATGGTCTGCGGAAGAATGACATAGAGCATGGTCTTGAAGTGGTTCATGCCTATGGACATTGCGCCCTCCGTCTGACCGACGTCTATCGACATTATACCGCCGCGGACGGTCTCTGCCATATATGCTCCGGTGTTGATGGAGACAACGAGATATGCCGCGAAAGTCGGTTCAAGGTTTATCGCACCGTTCGAGAAGTAGGGCAGGGCGTAGAAGATGAATATCGCCTGGATTATCATCGGCGTGCCTCTGAAAACTTCGACGTAGATACGCACTATAGCCTTGACTATGCCGAGTATGACCCGCTTTACGATATTGTCTTTTTTGCGGCTCGGAATAGTCTGGATTATTCCGCAGACAAGGCCGATGAGGCAGCCTATGATTGTCGCTATAACAGCGAGCTCTATTGTCTTGAGCGCACCGGTCAGATACTGCATTGAGCTATCGCTCCAGCACTGGACTATGTCGCTCCACAGCTCGGCAAGCTTGTTCATATCTTGTTATCTCCGTTCTGATTATTGTTGATTACTTTGAAAGGGGCTGAATCTTGGTAGCCTCGTTCATGATTTTGTTGAAGTCGTCTGCGGTCATGCCTGCAAGGGCGGAGTTGATCTTGTCCTTGAGCTCGGTGTTGCCCTTCTTGACAGAGATGCCGATGTTGATGTCGCCCTCGTCAACCTTGAAAGCATTTTCGGGGAGGTCGAGGATCTTCAGATCGCTGTAAGCGATGAGCGCGCCCTGAGCGGTGGGCATATCGGTGCAGATGAAGTCGACAGCGCCGGTCTCAAGAGCCATGAGCATCGAGGGAGCGGTCTCCTGTGCGGTCTGGATAAGAGCACCGTTTATCTGCGGAAGGCAGGTGGTATACCAAATGGTTCCGAGCTGGGAGGTGCACTTTGCACCTGCGAGGTCAGCAAGGGAGGTAGCGTTTGCATACTTGCTGTTCTGCTTTGTCATGCAGACGATGCTCGCATAGAGGTAGGGACCTGCGAAATCGACCTGCTGCATACGCTCTTCGGTCATCGACTGACCTGCGATAACGGCGTCAACCTTGCCGGTCTGGACTGCAGGAACAAGTGAATCCCAGTCAAGGCGGACAACTTCAAGCTTCCAGCCGTTTGCTTCGCATATCTTCTTAGCCATCATGATATCGTATCCGTTGGCGTAGTCGCTGGAATCCTTTATCGGGACAGCGCCGTTGGAATCATCGCTCTGAGTCCAGTTGTAGGGAGCGTATGCGCACTCCATAGCAACGGTCAGAACGCCGTCTTCAACGCCGGTCTTGGCACTTTCGGTTTTCGTGCCGCAGCCTGCAAATAATACTGCGCACATGGCGATAGCCAGAATGGCGGCCACAATTCTCTTCGTTCTGTTCATTAGTACCATCTCCTGGAAAAAATTAAATAAGCCTGCGACCCGAAGAGGTATCACAGGCTTTGTATATGCTACTATATGTGCAGAAAAACCGATGATAGCGCTCCACATAAGTCATGTGACAGTCCGTCGCCTGTTCGGCGAGGGCCCAGCGTTACAGCGGCGGCAACCGCGGTATCACTTCGGCGAACTTGCCTTTCTCCAGCTGCCGCTTGCCGGCGTTGCTGCTGGATACTCTTCTCGTTCGCATCCTCTATCAAGTGCTGTCTTAAATTGTCTGTATTATAGCATTGCATTTTCGGCGTGTCAACAGTTTAACGGGCGTTTTCGGTAAAAACGTCGGATTCAACAGCCTTTTGCCCGCGAACATCTTATTTATTGGTGATTGTGCAAGTAAATTTGCCTAAATTCAAAGGCAGGGAACGGTTTTCACCGCGCCCTGCCGTAAAGAATCAGGCTTATTTTTTCAGATCGGAGTAGGTCTCTTTCTGCACGACGTCGTGCGCGCCGCCCTCAACAATGCTCGTTGCGGAGACAAGGGTCAGCTTCGCTTTCTGCTGCAGCTCGGGGATGGTGAGCGCGCCGCAGTTGCACATAGTGGATTTTACCTTGCTCAGCGAGAGCGTGACATTGTCCTTGAGGCTGCCGGCATAGGGGACATAGGAGTCAACGCCCTCCTCGAACGACAGCTTCTTGTCGCCGCCGAGGTCGTAGCGCTGCCAGTTCCTTGCGCGGTTGGAGCCCTCGCCCCAGTACTCTTTGTAGTAAGTGCCCTTGAGTGAAATCTTGTTTGTCGGGCTCTCGTCAAAGCGCGCGAAGTAGCGGCCGAGCATCAGGAAGTCCGCGCCCATTGCAAGCGCGAGGGTCATGTGGTGGTCGTAGACGATGCCGCCGTCGGAGCAGACGGGGATATATACGCCCGTTCTCTCGAAATATTCGTCTCTTGCCTTGCAGACATCGATAAGAGCCGACGCCTGACCTCTGCCGATACCCTTTGTTTCGCGGGTGATGCATATCGAGCCGCCGCCGATGCCGACCTTTATGAAGTCCGCACCCGCCTCGGCGAGGAAGAGGAAGCCCTCTCTGTCAACTACGTTGCCCGCGCCGACCTTGACGCTGTCGCCGTAGTGCTCTCTGACCCATGCGAGGGTGCGCGACTGCCACTCCGAGAAGCCCTCGGAGGAGTCGATGCAGAGCACGTCTGCGCCCGCCTCGACAAGTGCAGGAATA
>ENA-ORLF01000553-ORLF01000553.1-human-gut-metagenome-genome-assembly--contig:-NODE-553-length-13344-cov-3.56603_pt1 | contig 13344 bp, 10 predicted proteins | sample MGYA00243066_ERZ508822 | MGnify/ENA primary metagenome ERZ508822 (study PRJEB26277, sample SAMN04329791) | human gut metagenome | biome: human-associated habitat | host: Homo sapiens | place: USA... | reverse complement strand
ATGATAAAATTAATTGAAAATTTTATCACAGGAGTGAAGTAAATGGGAAAGTTAAATAATATCGACAAGGCCGCAGCGGGTAAAGGCTCCGGCATCAACACACTCTGGCAGTTTGTCAAGTTCATCGTCGTCAGCCTCGGCGCCTGCATCGTTCAGGTTGCATCTCTCGCGATTCTTTACAACATCCCCGCAATCAAGGCTCTGAGCACGCAGGCATTCCACTGGTTCGTCTTTGACTATCCGGTCATCGAGGGTCAGCGCTGCGGACTTGCGCTCTTCATTGCATTCAACGTTTCGAACCTTCTGGCGCAGATAGTTGCATTCTTCATCAACAAGGAAAAGACTTTCAACTCGGGCTCCAACACCGCTATTACTCTGCCCATATACATAATCTTCACCCTTGCTCTCGTCTGCTTCTCTGCGTGGTTCAACCCCGTAGTTTTCGAGTTCTGCACCTCAAAGTTCCATCTGAACAGCGGTCTTTCGCTCACTATAGCTACCGCTGTCTGCTCAGCTCTCCAGTTCTTCCTCTATTTCCCCGTGGATAAGATTCTTTTCCACAAGAAAAAGGAAGACAAGAAAGCAAAATAATCAAAAAATAAAAAGGGTCGGCGCAGATGTGCCGACCCTTTCGCCTTGTTAAATTACGCACCCTCCGCGCTTTTGCGGAGGGTGCTGTGTTTTATTTTCAGCCTCTCAGCCACTCAAGAGCCGCTTCAAGAGGGGAGTCGGTGGCGACATCCGGCTCGATAGAAGTCTCTTTGAATATCTCACCGGTGCGCGCCTTGTCGAACGCGACGGTCAGATACATCTGCGCACCGTCATACATGTTGTAGAGCATATTGACGCTCGTGTAGCCAGCGGTCGGTGCGCCGAAAGTCCTTGTGTTTTCGAGTCCTCTGAAGCAGAGCGTCAGAGCTTCGCCCGAGCTCGCAGTCATGTCGTCGGTAAGTATCGCAACGGGTACATTCAGCTTCTCTTCGGGATAGAGGCTCCTGCCGCCCGTGCCCGCATTGCTGACAACGCCGTTTTTGAGCGTGACTGGGATATCGTAGCTGCGGTAGTGATAATAAACCAATTCGCCGTCTGGCAGCAGCGACGAGACAGCCGTCGCCATCGGACCCATGTCACCGCCGGTGTTGCCGCGCAGGTCGAGCACAACGCCCTTTATTTTATCGCGGTTCTCGTGAATGAAGTCCTCCGCGACTTTTGCGTATTTCTGTCCCGCTTCGGCTGTGCCGAGGAAATCTTCGGCTGTGACGAGGAAATCGGGGAGTTTTATTATTGCAATATCGCCGTCGAGCGAAACGGTGGGCAGAACCTCGTCATAGCTCTCGGTTATGTCCTGCGATTCCGATTTTGTCATGAACATTGAGTGCTTGCCGCCGCAAACCGAAAGAGCCTTTTTAATCGCGGGGTATGTGTCCTCATAGCTCTCGGCGTTTTCTATCATCTTGAGACATTCTTCGTAAGTGCTTTTCCACTCGTCGCTTCCCGAATATATCCCGTTTTTGCCTATGGTTGCAAGAGCGTCCTTGCCGTAGCGCTCTGCCGACGGCGGGACGAGATAAAATCCGAATGTCGGTCCGTATTTCATAACGACAGCCAACGCCGCAGCGATAATGATTATGAGCGGTATGCATATTCCGAGCGCGATGCGCAGCTTCTTATTTTTGCTTTTGGTTTTCATAAAAAACTCCTCCTGTCGATAATGATTATATCAAAAGAGTGGGTCGTTCTCAATAACAAAGCCTTACATTGTGCGCCTGAGTTCTTACATTTATGTAAGATTCGGCGGCGAAAAAAGTTGAAAAAACTATAAATTGGGTCTTTACAACCGATGAACAATATGATATAGTATTCACAGCAAAAAATCTTTAAGAGCGGTACAGAGATGCCGACAAGATGGTCATATTCAGTGCGGATAGGGTATATCTGCGTGTTTTTGTGCGATTTTGTCGGTGCGGCAGGATCGTATTTTTTTATGCTTCGGGGTGAGTAAATGGAGTTCAAGGCCTATATCATGGACAGCGCGGCGGTCAACCGTGCGATCGCGCGGATATCGCACGAGATAATCGAGCGAAACGGCGATTCGGATGAGATATGCCTTGTCGGCATAATGAGAAGAGGCGCGCCGCTTGCGGATATCCTCGCCTCAAAGATCGAGAGCCTCGGCGTGAAGACGCAGAAAGGCTATCTCGACATCACGCTCTACAGGGACGACCTGAGCGAGAGCGCAAGCCAGCCGACAGTGAATTCCGGCAAGCTTGATTTTTCCGTTGAGGGCAAGACGGTCGTCATGGTCGACGATGTGCTCTACACCGGCAGAACGGCGCGCGCCGCGATGGATGCGATAATCTCCCTTGGCCGCCCGGCGAAGATACAGTTTGCAACGCTTGTTGACAGGGGACACAGGGAGCTCCCGATAGTCGCCGACTATGTCGGCAAGAACGTGCCGACCTCGCGCAGCGAAGTGGTCGTTGTGAAGATCCCGCCGTTCGACGATGAGACAAGCGTCTCGATATACAGCAAATAAGACTTTGACGCAGAAGCGGTTCACCGGGACTGTGTTGAGTATAGACAGGCAAAATTTGAGGAGGTCAATAGTATGAAATTGATTTACGGTATCAAAGACAAGCCGAAGTTCGGCAAGCTTATCGTCTTTGCGTTCCAGCAGCTACTCGCGATTATGGCAGCGACCATCGCAGTTCCCATGATAACTTCGGGTGTTTATAACTGCGGCGAAGTGCAGATGAGCACTGTCGCGGCGCTCTTCGGCGCCGGCGCAGGCACCCTTGTATATGTTCTCTTCACGAAGGCAAAGAGCCCTGTTTTCCTCGGCTCTTCTTTCGCTTTCCTCGGTTCAATGGCAGCCGCTTTCGCAGGCGCGACCACCGTTGCGCTCGGCTATCTCGGACTGATTCTCGGCGCTGTGTTCGCGGGTCTCGTCTATGTTGTTATAGCAATAGCTGTCAAGATTTCCGGTGTCGGCTGGATCAATAAGCTCATGCCCGCCGCCGTTATCGGACCCACCGTCGCTATAATCGGACTTGCGCTCGCATGAAACGCTATCGGCGATCTCCAGAAAGGCTCCTATGCAGTCAACGGCGAGCCGACCGCAAGCGTCTATGTCGCTATCATCTGCGGTCTCGTCACTCTCTTCGTGACAATGTTCTGCTCCGTCTTCGGCAAGAAGATGGTCAAGCTCATCCCGTTCATCATCGGCATCCTCTCCGGCTACGCTGTTGCGGCTATCTTCACCGTCATCGGCATCAAGACCGGAAACGACGCTCTCAAAGTTATCGACTTCAGCGGCTTCACTGCACTCGTTGCTGACGGAGTGGGAGTCAAAACCTTTGTTTCGATACCCGACTTCACCTTCCTCAAGGCTTTCGGCGCCTTCGGCGAGCTCAGCGGTTCTTACATAGCGGCTGTTGCAGTGGCTTATGTCCCCGTTGCATTCGTTGTCTTCGCAGAACACATCGCTGACCACAAGAACATCTCTTCCATAGTTGAAACTGACCTCCTTGTTGAGCCCGGTCTCCACAGAACCCTGCTCGGCGACGGTATCGGCTCGATGGTCGGCGCTGTCTTCGGCGGCGCACCGAACACCACTTACGGCGAGTCCATAGCCTGCGTGGCTATCTCCGGCAACGCTTCCGTTGCGACTATCGTCTGCACGGCAGTCCTCGCGATAATCATCGCGTTCCTTTCACCCTTCGCAACTTTCCTCGCTTCGATTCCCTCCTGCGTCATGGGCGGCGTGTGCATCTCGCTCTACGGCTTCATCGCAGTCAGCGGTCTGAAGATGATCCAGAAAGTTGACCTCGAAGATAACAGAAACCTCTTCGTTGTCTCCGTTATTCTTATCGCCGGTATCGGCGGCCTGACCGTCTCCTTCGGCAAGGTCACGATAACCTCCATCGCCTGCGCACTCATCCTCGGCATCCTGACGAATGTTGTGCTCGGCAACAGAGAGAAGAACAAAAAGGCTGAATAAGCCGATATAAAACAGAATCGGGCGGTACAGATTAGCTCTGTGCCGCCCGTTTTTTTGCTCTTCGCCGCAGGAAAATGTTAATATTGCGAAGCTTTGAACTAAACAAATATACATCGTGCATCATTATAGAGCACGCGAAACGGAAAATCAACCGTTATAAAGCACCCGTCGTTCGTCAAATTGTACAGCTTTCGGGGTCAATTTTTGTGACAACGGACAGGGGCTTTTATGGTATAATTAATAATCAAAAAGGGGTTCGATATTTTTAGCGGAGGAATCAATGCTTTATAAAAAGAATTATCTCAGCACCCTGTCCGATGAGCTGTTTCGCTCCCCGACGAGCGAATACCGCGCCGCGCCGTTCTGGGCGTGGAACTGCAGGCTCGAAGAGGACGAGCTTCTGCGGCAGATAGAAATTTTTCATGAGATGGGCTTCGGCGGATTTCATATGCATGTCAGAACCGGCATGGATACGGAATATCTGAGCGACGAGTTCATGCATCTCATCCGCTCCTGCACCGACAAGGCGAAGAGCGAAAAAATGCTCGCGTGGCTCTATGACGAGGACAGATGGCCCTCCGGCGCCGCCGGCGGAATAGTCACGAAAGATAAGCGTTTCCGCGCGCGCCACCTGCTCTTTACCGTAAGACCATATGACGGCTCTGCGGGCTTCACGGACGACTCCACATCGCGCGGAGTGCGCTCAGAGGACGGCGAGCTGCTTGCCTGCTACGACATAGTGCTCGATTCCGACGGATATTTGAAGAGCTACAAGCGCATCGGTGAGAACGACCCTGCCGAGGGGACGAAGTGGTATGCCTATCTTGAAATAAGCGGCGCGAACCCGTGGTATAATGGTCAGGCTTATCTCAACACGCTCGACAAAAAGGCGGTCGAACGCTTCGTTGAGGTCACTCACGAGCGGTACAAAGAGGTCGTCGGCGACGAGTTCGATGAAACTGTCCCCGCAATTTTCACCGACGAGCCGCAGTTCACGCGCAAGACGCTCATGGACAACTCGACCGACACGGACGACCTCATCATGCCGTGGACGGACGATTTTGCAAAGACATATTCAGATACATATTCTCAGGATATAATGGAGTTCCTGCCGGAGATATTCTGGGATCTGCCGGACGGAAAAGTTTCCGCCGCCCGTTACCGCTATCACGATCATATTGCGGAGCGGTTTTCTTCGGCGTTCGCCGATACAGTCGGCGGCTGGTGCCGCGAAAACGGTATCGCGCTGACGGGTCACATGATGGACGAGCCGACGCTCGAAAGCCAGACGGGTGCGCTCGGCGAAGCGATGCGTTCATACCGCTCGTTCGGGCTGCCCGGCATTGATATGCTCTGCTCGTGGAAAGAATACACGACTGCGAAGCAGGCTCAGTCCGCCGCGCATCAGTTCGGCTATGAAGGTGTGCTCTCCGAGCTTTACGGCGTTACAGACTGGGATTTCGACTTCAGAGGACACAAACTCAACGGCGACTGGCAGGCGGCTCTCGGCGTCACTGTACGCGTGCCGCACCTGTCGTGGGTCTCCATGGCAGGCGAGGCGAAGCGAGACTATCCCGCCTCGATAAACTATCAGTCCCCGTGGTACAAAAAATATTCCTGCGTTGAGGATCATTTCGCGCGAGTCAACACGGCGATGACCCGCGGCGTGCCGATTGTAAAGGTCGGCGTTATCCACCCGGTAGAGAGCTTCTGGCTCCACTGGGGACCCAACGACAAATCGGGACTCATCCGCGAGGAGCTTGACAAGAATTTCCAGGATCTGACAAAGTGGCTGCTGTTCGGCAGCATAGATTTCGATTTCATCAGCGAGTCGCTGCTGCCCGGACTCTGCCCGCATGCGGACGCGCCGCTGAGAGTCGGCGAGATGAAGTACGACGTGATAGTCGTGCCCGGATGCGAGACGCTCCGCTCGTCAACGCTCGACAGGCTCGAAAAATTCCGCGAGGACGGCGGCAGGGTAATATTCCTCGGCGAAGCCCCGACTCTCGAGGACGCACAGCCGTCCGACAGGGGAGAGAGGCTTTTCAAAAACAGCGAGCACATACCCTATCAGCGCGCGTCGCTTTTGACTGCGCTCGACCGGTCAAGAACCGTATGCATCCGCGATGATGACGGCTATCTCTCGGACGGGCTGATATATCAGCTGCGCGAGGATACCGACAGCCTGTGGCTCTTTATCGCGCACGCCGTGGAGCCGTACGACTGCAACATAACGAATTTCAATGATATAAAAATAACCGTAAAGGGCGAATATTCGCCTGTGATATACGACACCTTGAGCGGCGAGATAAAGCCAGCGGAGTTCGATTATCTCAACGGCAACACCGTGATAAGCGCACGGCTCTATGAATACGACAGCCTGCTGCTCAGACTCTATGACGGCTGCTCCGAGGGTCAGTATACTGAGCCGGAGGAGCGCGAGGACAAGAAAATTACAGCCCCCTGCGAGACGGAATATGAGCTCGACGAGCCGAATGTCATGCTTCTTGACATGGCGCGTTTTGCGCTTGACGGCGATGAACTGAGCGGCGAAGAAGAGGAACTTCTCAGGGCTGATAATATCTGCCGCGAAAAGCTCGGTTTCCCGCTTCGAAGCGGCGCGGTGATGCAACCGTGGGTCATTCACGAGCCCGTGCCCGAGCATAAAATCAAGCTCAGATTTACTATAGACAGCGCGCTCGCGCTCGACGGCGTGTCACTCGCGCTTGAGGACGCTGAGAAAGCGCAGATAACGCTCAACGGTCAGGCGGTCGACAACACCGTGACCGGCTGGTATGTTGACAAATCGATAAAGACCGTTAATCTGCCGAAGATAGAGCAGGGAGAGAATATACTCGATATCGTCCTCCCGTTCGGCAAGCGCACGAATGTCGAATGGTGCTATCTGCTCGGCGACTTCGGCGTCGAGGTGCGCGGCAGGCTCAAGAAGCTCGTAAAGCGCCCCGAAAAGCTCGCGTTTGGCAGTATAGTAAATCAGGGTTTGCCGTTCTACGGCGGCTGTGTGACCTACCGTTTCGGCGTCGACTGCCCCGGCGGGGATATCAAAATTACCGTCCCGCACTACGACGGTGCGTTGACCGATATATTTGTTGACGGCGTTCACGCGGGTGAGATAATCTTCCCGCCGTATGAGCTGGAGCTCAAAAATATCGGCGCGGGCAGGCATGAGATAGCGGTGAAGCTCTACACGAACCGCAGAAATGCGTTCGGCACGGTGCATCTCTATGAGCGCAAATGCCACTGGATAGGTCCGGATGCATGGCGCACAAGGGAAAGCAAGTGGAGCTACGAATATGTTCTTCGTGATATAGGCGTGGAGTCCGCGCCTGTAATATACAGCTTGAAAAAATAAAAATAAAGGAGAAACAAACGATGAAAAAAGCACTTAAATCGATTCTCGCAGTCGTTCTGGCGCTGACGATGATTATGTCGTGCTCTTTCGCCGCCACTGCAAGCGCAGCGAGCGCGAATGCCGCACCGACTGACGTCTCGGTCTCGGAAATTCCGCAGATTATCGCGGGACTTGTGAAAATCGGCATTGAAGTCGCCAAGAAAGCCTATGAGTACTACGACAAGTATGTCCCGGATTCGGTAAAGGACTTCAATTCTACCGTTGCCAAGGACGCTGCCGGCGCGGTCAAGAATCTGGCAAAAATCGAACCGCTCAAGGTTTTGATAGGCGGCAAGGAGTACGATGTGAGCACCCCGTGGGGACTCATTACGGCTCTTGCGAAGATGGAGACGGATAAAGAGAAGACAAGTATTCTCATGACCTATCTCGACTGCATCTTCACAAAGATAATCAGCTTCATTGCGGACATGGTTCCGCTGCCGAGGGGACTTACCAAGCTTGAGGACTATAAGCCCGAGAGCGAGAACTTCTACAAGGGCAGCAAGGAATTTGTCAGCGAGGCTTCTAAGGACGCGAAGTGGCAGCTCGGCTACAGCCAGGCGAGCCTCGTCCCCGACGATGTTCTCAACGGACATTATTATCTTGCGGGCTACCTGCTTCAGAACTTCCCGTCGAACACTGTTGAGACCGTGCTCGATGACATGAAGGTTCGCACCGTTGTTGTTGACGACGGACGCGGCAAGGTCGTTTTCTCGACCATCGAGTGCATCGGCATCGCGAGCGAGGACATCAAGCAGATCCGCGACCGCGTTGCAAAAGAGCTCAAAGACGAAAACATAATCTCTGTCAATGTCTTTGCGACCCATTGCCACAGCTGCATCGACACGCAGGGTCTCTGGAATCCCTTCTTCGTCAAGCTTGCGAAAAACATCGGCGTCACCTATAGCGGCAAGGGCGAATATTCCTCCGGCACCGACCCGAAGTATATGAATTTCCTCTTTGACAAGACCACCGACACTATCGTTGAGGCGTGCAAGAACATGAAGTCCGGCGAGATGTATGAGGCTACCCTCGACCACCTCGGCGAGGACTATATCAACGACAAGCGCGGCGTGTTCGACGCTGTCGACAATCTCACAAGACTCCGCTTCGTCCCCGACGACGGCAGCACCGAGACCTATATAGTCAACATGTCCGCTCATCCCTATATCACCGGTCTCAAGACCAGCAAGAGCAGCGGCAAGGAGCTCTCCGCAGACTACACCTACTACATGGAGCAGATAATCAGCAGCGCGGAGAACAACAACACGAACTTCATGTTTATCAATGGCGCTCTGTGCGGCATCTATTCCGCCCGCGGAGTCACCAACGACGGCGTTGACACCGTCCGCAGAAGCGAAGAGGCTACCCGCTACGGCAACGAGCTCGGCAGAATGGTAGTTGCTCTGACCATGACCAAGGATGAGATAAAGCGCGCGGGCGACTGGCTCACGAACGACAAGTTCTATGCCGATGCCGCCGAGGCGATAAAGAACAACACCGAGCTTACCGACGAAGAGAAGCAGAAGAAGCTCGACGCGATAACCGTTTGGTACGAGAACTGGGAGCCCGTCAAAGAGACGAGAGTTGAGCCCATACTCAACATCAGACACAAGGAAGTTCTGGTCGAGATAAGCAATCCCGTTATCGAGGCTGTCGGCAAGGCGAAGCTCGTCGGCAACAAGATTTATTACGATAAGAACGAGACTCTCTATACCACGACGGAGATAGGCTATCTTGAGATAGGCAAGAACATTAAAATTGCTCTTATGCCCGGCGAAGTATCGCCCGAGCTTATCGACGGAAAAGGCGCCTGCCTTGCCGAGAACGCTTACAGCGGCAAGGACTTCGGCTATCCGTCGCTCAACAGCATCGTCAGCGACTATGCGGGCAAGAATGTTGAGCTCTATGTGTTCGGCGAGGCTAACGATGCCTGCGGATATGTCGTGCCTGACAATGACTACTGCATGATCTTCTTCGACGGTTCCGACCTGCTCGGCGACCACTATCAGGAGACCATCTCCTTCGGCAGAACGGTTGCTTCGACCCTCGTCAAGGCTTATGCCGAGATGATGAAGGATCTCAAAGCCGGAAAATAAAATGAACAAAAGCCGGGGCTTTCATCTCCGGCTTAGTTTATTGACAGCTTGCGGACTGAGATTTTGATGTAGATATAAAAAGACCGCCTGAATTTCAGGCGGTCTTTTATACTATACTTTTTTACTTTACTTCTTCTGCGGTGCGGAAGCCTTTCTTGACGAGGAGGTTGTTTATTCTGTCCTTCGGGTCGAGAAGCTTGCTGACCGAGGTGTCGTGGTTGAGAGTGTCAATAACATAGGAGATGTACTTCGACAGATCAACTTCGACATACCACTCGCGCTGCTTGAGCTCGGGGGTTCTGTAGATGAGGTTGGTGGTGAACACCTTGTTGATAAGGCCGCTTTCGTATGCCTTGTCGAAAGCCTCAAGTCCGTTGCAGAACAGGCCGAAGCAGGTGCAGACGAAGATTCTTCTCGCCTTGAGCTCCTTGAGCTTCGTTGCAACTTCGATCATCGACTCGCCGGAGGAGATCATGTCGTCAACAATGACAACATCCTTGCCCTCAACATTGTCGCCGAGGAACTCGTGGGCGATTATCGGGTTTCTGCCGTCAACAACGACCGAATAGTCGCGTCTCTTGTAGAACATACCGAGGTCAACGCCGAGAACGGTCGAATAATAGATGCAGCGACCCATGCCGCCCTCATCGGGGGAAATTATCATCAGATGATCGTTGTCGATCTTGAGATCGGGAACATTCTTAACGAGCGCCTTTATCATCTGGTAAGCAGGCTGAATGTTTTCAAAGCCGTGGTTCGGGATAGCGTTCTGAACTCGCGCGTCGTGCGCGTCAAAGGTGATGAGGTTGTCCACTCCGAGAGCGCTCAGCTCCTGAAGAGCCATGGCGCAGTCAAGGGATTCTCTGCTTGAACGCTTGTGCTGTCTTCCTTCGTAGAGCATGGGCATGATGACGGTGATGCGTCTTGCCTTGCCGCCGATCGCGCTGATGGCGCGCTTGAGGTTCGCGTAGTGATCGTCGGGACTCATCATATTGTCCTTGCCGTACATCTTATAGGTCAGACCGTAGTTGAACATATCGCAGACGATGAAGATATCGTAGCCGCGAACGGACTGCTGGATGTGGCACTTCGATTCGCCCGAACCGAAACGCGGGAATGCCGCCTTGATGAGGTAGGAGTCGCGCTGATAGCCCGAGAACGCGATGGTTGTTTTGTGCTCGCTCTCGCGGATCTCGCGCCATGTTTTGAGATAGGCGTCGATCTTTGCGGCAAGCTCCTCACAGCCGGGCAGTGCGATGAGCGCAAGCGGTCCTACAGGAATAGTTGAAAAATCCGGTGCAGTTAAAGCTTCTGACATAATAATTCCCTCCGCAGATTAAATTGTCTTTTTTACTTTCATCTAACATTATATAATAAAAAACGCCCGATTGATAGTCAAAAAGAACTTTTTCAAAAAAATCTGCCGCAGACAATTGGGCGTTTTTTGTTAATTATGACAATTTTAAAACTTATGAGTTAGATACATGGACATCGAGTTGGTTGAACGGGATGTTGATTCCGTTTTCGTCGAAGGCTGTTTTGACATCCTCCTGCAGTTTGTAGTAGACGGTCAGATAATCGGAAGATGAGCACCACGCCATGAGCAGAAGGTCGATGCTGCTCGCCGACTGCTGCTTGACGACGACTTCCGGCTCGGGATTTTTATAGATGAGTTCGTTCTTGAGCGCCTGCGCGTGGAGCACCTGCTTTGCGAGGGCTATGTCGTCGGAGTAGGAGACGGAGAAGGTCATGTCGAGTCTGCGGCGCCCTTCGGCGTTGTAGTTAATAATATTGTTGCTCGTGATGTGCGAATTCGGGACTATAACGCGCTTGTTGTCAACGGTCGTAAACACCGTGTACATCAGCTTTATCTCGTGAACCCGTCCGCTTATGTTCTCAAGTTCGACGAAGTCGCCGCTTTTAAAAGGCTTGTTGACGAGTATCTGTATGCCGCTGGCAAACTGGGAGATGCTGTTTTGCAGACCCATGCCGGCGGTCAGTCCCGCCGCGCCGAGGGCGGCGATGAACGAGTTCAGATTGAAGCCGAGAGTCGAGAGCGCGGAGAGTATGACCGCAAATCTCAGCAGCCAGACTACGATGCTGCGCAGAAACGAGTGGATGGATGCGTCAACGCCCTTTCGCGTCAGACCTTTTATCAGCAGTTTGCCGATAAGCGAGCTGACCCAGAATCCGAGCGCGATTATTATCACAGCCCCGGCGAGCTTTGGCAGCGCGTCGACGAGCTTAGACATAAATGTTTCAAGATCGAATGCCGAGAGTTTTTCCGTCATATCTTTTTCCTCCGTTTTGGGTATGCTTCATTATACCAAATACGCCCCGAGTTTACAACCTTTTGGACAAATGCGCCCGAATGTGCAACTTTGCGACAGCGGGCGAATGTTGGGTATTTAATCGCGCTTTGCAGTGTGATAAAATATCTGATAGGATGCGGACATATAGATATAGACATTATAGATAAAAAAATATTTATTTGTGCTATCTATTCATTTTTCGGTCATAATTTTGTGGTAAAATAATAGAAATTGCGGCGGAAAAATATTTTTATATATGTTCGCCGATGAAAGGAGCGTGTTTCTATGGCGTCCGAGATGCTTTCAAAGGTGCTCGATGCCGAAAACTCGGACAAAGAGGCGCAGAAAGCGGCGCACGAACAGGCTCAGAAAACCGTCGACGCGGCGGTCGAAGCGGGCGAGGGCGCAGTTGCAAGAAAGAAGGCCGAGGCCGCAAAGAAAGCGGAAGAAATCATCGCGGGCGCGCGCGAACAGGCGCGTGCAAACGAGGAGAAAGCCGAAAAGGCGGCAGGGGAGCGCAAGCGCGAAGTGCTTGCGGCTGCCGAAGCGCACAGAGCCGAGGCAATCAGAGCGGTTATGGAGACGGTGATCTGATGAAACGGCTCAGAAATTACAGAAAAGTCAGGAGGTGTCAGGTTGGCAAAGCTTAAAATGAAGTGCATCGAGCTGCTTGCTCCGCTTGAACAGAGCAAGGAGATAATCGACTGCCTTCAGCGTATGGGTACTGTCGAGCTGACCGACTGCGAAGAGAGCGAATCGCTCTGCAAGCTGTCAACGGGCGTCACCGTTTCGACCTTTGAACGGTACCTCGCGGCGGCGGAGAGCGCGCAGAAAACGCTCGACAAATATGCTCCGCAGAAAAAGGGACTGATGCAGAGCCTCATGTCGTCGTTCGGCGGCAGAAAGGAGCTCGAGGTTTCGGAGTATCTTAAAAAAGCCGATGAGGCGGACGAAATACTCCGCGAGTGCTACAGGATAAACTCGCTCGAAGCGGATATGCGCGAATATGCGGCGGACAATGTCCGGTGCCGCACCGCGATGGACGCGCTCGAGCCGTGGCTGAGCCTCGATATCCCGATGAAATGCAAGGGCACGGATTCGTCTGCGATGTTTATCGGCTCATTCCCGGTGCAGTATGACGCGCAGTCGCTTCTCGAAGCGATAGCGGCGGCAGCGCCTGAGATAGGCGAAGTCGACGCGCAGATAATCTCGGCTAACAGCGAGCGCACTTGCGCGGTTGTTATATGCCACAGGGAATGCGAAAAAGAGATATTCGAAGTGCTGAGAACGCTCAATTTCGCTTATCCGTCCGACCCGACGAAGCATCCGCCGCGCGTGAGATATGAGCGGCTTCAAAAGCAGATCGAGCAGAACGAAAAAGATTCCGAAACGGCGCGAGCCGAAATAGTGAAGCTTGCGGGCTGCTACGATGATATCAGCTTCGTCATTGATTATTTCACGATAAAGAAAGAAAAATACGCCGCTCTTGAGCGCATAGCCATGACGAACTGCATCTTCGTC
>ENA-ORLF01000550-ORLF01000550.1-human-gut-metagenome-genome-assembly--contig:-NODE-550-length-13383-cov-3.95146_pt1 | contig 13383 bp, 7 predicted proteins | sample MGYA00243066_ERZ508822 | MGnify/ENA primary metagenome ERZ508822 (study PRJEB26277, sample SAMN04329791) | human gut metagenome | biome: human-associated habitat | host: Homo sapiens | place: USA... | reverse complement strand
ATGAACACATCGGCACCTTCCAGTGCCTCCTTCAGGCCGCCCTTGACCTGACGGGGATTCGTCACCTCGCCCAGCCAGTTCTTGTGCGCTTCGGCGCTGTTGCAGCCCTTGTACAGGGTGCCAAACTGATCCACCGCCACGATGTCCTTGGCACCGGCGGTCATGAGCATCTTGATGATGGCGGTACCGGCAGCACCGGGGCCGTTCAGGACGATGTGCACGTCCTCCATCTTTTTGCCCACCACGCGCAGGGCGTTGATGAGGGCAGCGGTCACCACGATGGCGGTGCCGTGCTGGTCATCGTGGAACACGGGGATATCCAGCTCCCGCTCCAGCGTCTCTTCGATCTCAAAGCACTCGGGGCTCTTGATATCCTCCAGATTGATGCCGCCAAAGGTGGGGGCAATGGCCTTGCAGGCTGCGATCACGCTGGCGGCATCGTGGGCATCGATGCAGATGGGGAAGGCATCCACGCCGCCGAACTCCTTGAACAGCACGGCCTTGCCCTCCATGACCGGCAGACCGGCTTCCGGGCCGATATCGCCCAGACCCAGCACGGCGGTGCCGTTGGAGACAACGGCTACCATGTTGCCCTTGAAGGTGTACTTATAAACATCGTCGGGGTTTTCCTTGATCCTGCGGCAGGGCTCGGCAACGCCGGGGGTGTAGGCGGTAGACAGGTCATCGCGGGTCTTGACCTCCACCTTGCTGGTAATGCCCACCTTGCCGTGGTGGGTCTCGTGCATTTCAAGGGCGGCTTTGTTGTAATCCATGGGGTGTTCCTCCGTTTGTATCGGGCGCTTCCCGCGGAAGGGAGCGGCCGGGGTTTCTCGTATCTCTTTTATTTTAACAGAACCGGGTGGGCATTTCCACCGGAAAAGCCGCTTTTTCGGCCGGTGCCCCGCAAAAGTCGGACAAACCAGGCGCTCTATTTGTGGAATTTCCGCAAAATTCTTTTCTTTTTCACTTTTGCCCTTTATAATAAGGTCTGTACTATGCGACACGAATCTGAACCCGGCGGGATGCCGGTGTTCCAACAGGAGGAACTTTATTTTGAAAAAGATCATCACAAAGGCGGTCTGCCTGCTCTGCGCCGGTGCGCTGGTGCTGGGCGCAGCAGGCTGCTCCAAGTCCGCTGACTCTTCTTCTGCCGCTTCCAGCACAGCCGCTGCTGTTTACGGCAGCGCGGAAGATTACGATTACGAGAACTTCTCCTACAGCAGCGGTCTGGACGAGAACGGCTACTGGGAGGGCGTGAAGGCGCTTGACTATGTCACCCTGCCCGAGAACTTTGCAAGCCTTACCTTCAAGCGTTCTGAGATCGAGCCTACCGAGGAGGAGATCCAGAGCGAGATCGACAGCCTGCTCAGCGACCACGCCACCGAGAAGCAGGTGACGGACCGTGCCGCAGCGGACGGTGATACCGTCAACATCGACTATGCCGGTTCCGTGGATGGCGTTGCGTTCAGCGGCGGCACTTACAGCGGCTACAGCCTGACCCTGGGCAGCGGTACTTTCGTCGATGGCTTTGAGGATCAGATCGTAGGCCACACCCCCGGCGAGACCTTTGATGTCACCGTGACCTTCCCGGAGGTATACAGCGATTCTACCGATTCCGAGGGCAACACCGTTGTCCTGAGCGGCAAAAAGGCTGTGTTCTCCGTTACCCTGAACTACATCAGCGAGAAGGTCCTGCCCGAGCTGACCGACGCGTGGGTGGCCGAGAACTACGGCGAGAGCGATGATGTTCACACCGTGGAGGAGCTGAAAGCGCTCTACCAGAAGATGCTCTACAACACCAACCTGCAGAACGCCATCATGGACGACCTGCTGGCGAACTCCACCTTCAAGGAGCTGCCCAAGGAGGTCACAGATTATCAGGTGAACCAGTGCCTGAACTACTACTACACCATGGCCAACTACTACGGCTACGATCTGGACAGCTTTGTGCAGACCGCCGCTGGCTATGAGAACGCCGATGCCCTGCTGGAGGGAATGAGCGACAGTATCACCACCTACTCCAAGGAGGCTCTGCTCTATCAGGTAGTGGCCGAGACACTGGACATCGTGCCCACCCAGGAGCAGATCGATACCTATTCTTCCTACACCGGCACCTACGGTGAGAATTACTGCACCATGGTCGCCCTGATGGATGCCGTCACCGATGCGCTGACGGAGAGCGCAGTGGTGAGCTGAGAAAAGGATTGACATATCAGCGCTTTTTTGTTATACTGTTATCAGTGATTAGATTGCAGAAGCTTGTGGGGCCTGCGATCGGGGGAGCTCCTGCGGGGGCTCCCCTTCGTTTTATAATAAGAGGATGCTGCTATGCCAAAGCCATTTATGACCTATGACCAGCAGATTGCAAAGCTAAAAGAAAAACAGCTTATTATTCCGGACGATGCCAAGGCAAAAGAAGAACTGCGTCGGGTCGGCTACTACGCACTGATCACGGGGTATAAAGAACTGTTCAAAAATCCTACGACCCGCAATTACCGCGATGGCACGACGCTGGATGATATTGTGGCGCTCTACCATTTTGATGAGCACCTACGGGAGCTGACACTGCATTATCTTCTGCAGGTCGAACGCCACATCCGATCTTTGCTGAGCTATGCATTCTGTGACATCTTTGGCGACCAGCAGACGGCCTATCTGGATGCTGGAAATTTCAATGGAAGTTCGCCTAAGCGCCGGGCTGGGATTCAGGTGCTGATCGATAAACATCTGAATCCGCTTCTTACCCGGAAAAGCCAGCACGCTTACCTTGAACATTATAAGCGGGTTCATGGAAATGTACCGCTCTGGGTTCTGGTCAATGCCCTCACCTTTGGCACGCTTTCCAAGTTCTATGACCTTTCGGCTCCACAGGTGCAAACTGCGGTCAGCTGTGAATTTGAGGGTATCAATGAGCAGCAACTCGTCAGACTGCTGGAAGTGCTGGCAGACGATCGAAACCGATGTGCACACGGCGAGCGCTTGTTCTCATACCGCTGTGCAACAAAGGATATCCCGGATCTGCCCATGCATCAGAAGCTTCAAATTTCCAAACGCGGCACTACTTACACGCAGGGCAAGCGCGATTATTTTGCGTTGGTCATTGCATTGCGTTACCTGCTCCCGGCAGAGGAATTTCTGGCCTATAAACGAAAGCTGAATGCCCTGATCCAAAAGGCGGTACAGGAGAACTCCCAGATTACAGAAAAGGCGTTGCTCAGTTTAATGGGCTTTCCGGAAAACTGGAAAAAAGTCTCGTCCTATCACAAGGTATAGCCAATGCCCTCTTCCATGCGAAGAGGGTTTTGCTTTTTTGCAAACAATTTGTGAATTGTTGCCGTACCATCGAAAACCCTATTGACAAAGTGGGGTGTTTCGAGTATAGTTTTAGCAGTCGAGCAGATAGAGTGCTAAAAATGAAATGGCAATCGATCTGAAAGACTGCTGAAATAACACTTCCGGTACGAATGGAGGTCGATTCTATGAATACCAATCAATATACGCAGAAAACGCTGGAAGCCCTGCAGGCTGCCCAGCAGCTGGCTGTGGAGTACCAGCACAACGCTTTGGAGCCGGAACATCTGCTGCACGCCCTGGCTTCGCAGGAGCAGGGCCTGATCCCACAGCTTCTGCAGAAGCTGAACGTGGACCCGGGCAGCTTTGCCGCTGCTGTGGCCGAAAAGCTGTCGGCCCTGCCCCGGGTGTCCGGCTCCGGCCGTGACCCCGATAAGGTCTATATCTCGCAGGCAACGGATAAAGTCCTGAGCGCCGCCGCCCGGGAAGCCAAGGCCATGAAGGACGAATACGTCAGTGTTGAGCATGTGTTCCTGGGCCTGCTGGATGAGCCGACCCAGAACACCACGGAGCTGTTCCGCGCCTTCAACATCAAGAAGGATGTGTTCCTGCAGCAGCTGACTGCCGTGCGCGGCAACCAGCGCGTGACCAACGACAACCCCGAGGATACCTACAACGCTCTGCAGAAATATGGCCAGGATCTGGTCGATCTGGCCCGGAAGCAGAAGCTGGACCCCGTGATCGGCCGTGATCAGGAGATCCGCAATGTGATCCGTATCCTGTCCCGTAAGACCAAGAACAACCCCTGCCTGATCGGTGAGCCCGGCGTTGGCAAGACCGCCATCGCCGAGGGCCTGGCCCAGCGGATCGTGCGCGGCGATGTGCCCGAGAACCTGAAGGACCGCACCGTGTTCAGCCTGGACATGGGCGCGTTGGTGGCCGGTGCAAAGTACCGCGGCGAGTTTGAGGAGCGCCTGAAGAGCGTCCTGAATGAGGTCAAGAAGAGCGAGGGCAAGATCATCCTCTTCATCGATGAGCTGCACACCATCGTGGGTGCGGGCAAGACCGACGGTGCCATGGACGCGGGCAACCTGCTCAAGCCCATGCTGGCCCGGGGCGAGCTGCACTGCATCGGCGCAACCACGCTGGACGAATACCGCCAGTATATCGAAAAAGATCCCGCTCTGGAGCGCCGGTTCCAGCCGGTGCAGGTGGATGAGCCCACCGTGGAGGACACCATCTCCATCCTGCGTGGCCTGAAGGAGCGCTATGAGGTGTTCCACGGCGTGAAGATCAGCGATAATGCGCTGATCGCCGCCGCAACCCTCTCTGACCGCTATATCACCGACCGTTTCCTGCCGGATAAGGCCATCGACCTGGTGGATGAAGCCTGCGCCATGATCAAGACGGAGATGGACAGTATGCCCAGCGAGATGGATGATCTGGCCCACCGCATCACCCAGCTGCAGATCGAGCAGGTGAGCCTGAAAAAGGAGACCGATGCCTTGAGCCAGAGCCGCCTGCATGAGCTGGAAAAGGAACTGGCCGAGCTGCAGGATAAGTTCCGCAGCATGAAGGCAAAGTGGGAAAACGAGAAGAACGCCATTGGCAAGGTACAGACCCTGCGTGAGCAGATCGAGCAGACCAATGCCGCCATTGAGAAAGCCCAGCGTGAGTATGACCTGAACAAGGCTGCTGAGCTGAAATACGGTAAGCTGCCCGAGCTGCAGAAACAGCTGGAAGCGGAGGAAAAGCTGGCCAACGAGAAGAAGGAGGACAGCCTCCTGCGTGACCGTGTGACCGACGAGGAGATCGCCCGCATCGTGGCCCGCTGGACCGGCATCCCGGTGGAGAAGCTGGTAGAGGGCGAGCGCGAGAAGCTGCTGCATCTGGACGATGTGCTCCACAAGAGAGTCATCGGTCAGGACGAGGCCGTGACCAAGGTGAGTGAGGCCATCCTGCGCAGCCGCGCCGGAATCGCAAACCCCAACCGCCCCATCGGCAGCTTCCTCTTCCTCGGCCCCACCGGTGTGGGCAAGACCGAGCTGGCCAAGGCGCTGGCACAGGCTCTGTTTGACGATGAGCGCAACATGGTGCGTATCGATATGACGGAGTATATGGAGAAGTTCAGCGTCAGCCGCCTGATCGGTGCGCCTCCGGGATACGTGGGTTATGAGGAGGGCGGTCAGCTGACCGAGGCTGTCCGCCGCAAACCCTACAGCGTGGTGCTGTTCGATGAGGTGGAAAAGGCCCACCCCGATGTGTTCAACATCCTGCTGCAGGTGCTGGACGATGGCCGCATCACCGACAGCCAGGGCCGTACCGTGGACTTCAAGAACACGGTGATCATCCTGACCTCGAATCTGGGCAGTGACATCATCCTGAACGATCTGGAGCAGCGCCGTGCGCAGGGCACCAACGAGCTGAGCGAGGATGCAAAGCACCAGATCGACCTGCTGCTCAAGAGCAAGTTCCGTCCCGAATTTTTGAACCGTCTGGACGAGATCGTCTACTACAAGAGCCTGACCAAGGACGAGATGCGCAAGATCGTGGATCTGCAGCTGGCAGACCTGCGCAGCCGCATGGACGAGGGCAAGCATCTGAATCTGGACGTGACCACCGCCGCCAAGGACTACATCATCGATTCTGCCTACGACAGCGTCTATGGTGCCCGCCCCATCAAACGGTTCATCCAGAGCCGGGTGGAGACTTTGATCGCCAAGGCAATCATTCAGGGCCGCTATGCCGAGGGCAGCACCCTGACCGTGGATTACGACGGAAATGCCCTTGTGCTGAAATGATTTTCCACAGTTTTACCAGTTTTGTACCTCTGTGCCGGCTGTAATGCTTGCATGGGGGTGCGGAATATGATATTATAACAAGTAACATTGATGTGCTTTTCATCGCGGAACAGCCACGGTGGAAAGCACATTTTTGTATCCCTAGGAAAGAACTCCTTCCGTCATCGCTGCGCGATGCCACCTCCCTCGGTGAGGGAGGCTGACCGTGCGGCAAGGCTCCCTCTTTGAGGGAGCTGGCTGCGAAGCAGACTGAGGGAGTCCGTTCTTTAATAAAAAACAGAAAGTTGAGTGTGATTTTCCTTTATTATGGACGATGGCAGTATGACGCTCTGGGTAGCGCTGGTGATCTTGGTGGGTTTCTCCGCCTTTTTCTCCGCATCCGAGACCGCATTTTCCTCCCTGAATCAGATCCGCCTGAAAAGCCGCGCCGAGGACGGCGATTCCTCTGCCGCCCGGGTGCTGGCCATGGCGGAGCAATACGATAAGCTGCTTTCCACCATCCTCATCGGCAACAATATCGTGAACATCGCCGCCGCTTCCATCGGCACCATCCTGTTTACCCAGATGCTGGGTGCCGAGCGGGGCGCAACGGTGTCCACCATTGTGCTGACGATCATCGTGCTGATCTTTGGCGAGGTGACCCCCAAGAGCCTGGCCAAGGAGATGCCGGAAAAGGTGGCCACGGCAGTCTCGCCCTTCCTTGTGCTCCTGATGGCCCTGATGACCCCGCTGACCTGGCTGTTCACCCAGTGGAAAAAGCTGCTGGGCCACTTTGTCCACAGCGGCGAGGCCGATACCATCACAGAGGGTGAGCTGATGACCATGGTCAGCGAGGCTGAAAATGACGGCGAACTGACCGACCGGGAAAGCGAGCTCATCCGCAGCGCCATCGAGTTCGATGACGTGGAGGTGGAAGAGATCCTGACCCCCCGTGTGGATGTGGTGGCTGTGGAGGATGATATCCCGCTGGAGGAGCTGGCCCAGACCTTTGCGGAGTCCGGTTACTCCCGTCTGCCTGTCTACCACGGCACCATTGATAACATCATTGGTGTGGTACATGAAAAGGATTTCTACATCGCCCGCCTGAAAAAGGCGACCAAGATCGATGATCTGGTGGTGCCCACCCTGTATACCACGGGCTCCACGCAGATCTCCCAGCTGCTGCGCACCCTCCGGGAGCAGCACCACCACCTGGCCGTTGTTGTGGACGAATACGGCGGCACCGAGGGTATCATCACGCTGGAGGATATCCTGGAAGAACTGGCGGGTGAGATATGGGATGAGCACGACGTGGTGTATGTGGCCTTACGCAAGCAGTCGGACGGCAGCTGGCTGGTGTCCGGCTCTGCCAGCGTCGATGATCTGTATGAGGAGCTCGACCTGCCGGAGGAAGAGGATATCGATTCCAATACCGTCAACGGTCTGGTGCAGGAAAAGACCTGCCATCTGCCCAAGGTAGGCGACCGCTTTACCCTGGGCGAGTACGATGGTGTTGTTACCCGCACCGCCAAGCGCCGCGTGACGGAGGTGCGCCTGACTCCCGCCGCCCCGGCTGAGGATGCCGAGAAGGACGACGAAAAGGATAAGCGCTTCTCCCGCATTGCACAGCGCGGGGAGAGCCGCTGACAGGAAGCGTAAGATAGAAACAGTGAAACGCCGCCGGGTGGAGCTTTTGGCTCTGCCCGGCGGCGTTTTCTTGATTCAAGTCCTTGCCCGCGGCCCTGCACTGTGCTAAACTGAATAAAATACAGAACGCAGGAGGACAAGGAACTTGAAACGGATGTCGAAGTTTGCGCGCCGGTGTGCGGCGCTGATGCTGGCGGTGGTGCTGCTCTGCATGGCAGTGCCTGCCGCCTTTGCAGCGGAAGGGGACACCCTGCCCGCCGGTGCCACCACCATGGGCGGTGCCAACACTACTCTGATCCCGGACGCGGAGGAAAACTGCCTGAGCTGGCTCTTCGGCTCCGGCGATACCATCACCATGCCCTACCTGAACGTCAAGGGGCAGGGCCTGCGCCGGAACGTGACCCTGGATCTTGAGGACTGTCTGGTGGGCATCACCTACACCGAGCTGGGCTCCATCGGCAGCTATGTCAGTGACGCGGCAGCACAGCAGGCGTGGAAAGCGCAGGCGGTGGCCATCCACTCCTATCTGGAATACCACAAGAAATACGGCTCTTCGGCCAACGCGCTGGTGTACACCCCCGTGGATCAGATCCCTTCCTCTGCCCGCAGCGCCATCCGCAGGGCAGTCTCTGAGGTCAAGGACGAGGTGCTGACCTGCAACGGCAGTGTCATCGATGCAGTGTGGTCGGCCAGCGCGGGGTATAACACCCAGACCGGCGTGTACGGCACCTGCTCCGGTCTGGATGCCTGGGGCACCGATGTGCCCTATCTGCAGAGCGTGGAAAGCCCCTACGAGGAGCAGTATCACAACCTGATGCGCCGGGTCATCGGCAAGGATTACCGCTACACTGAGTACAACGACAGCAGGACCGGCCAGCCCTACGAGAGCGCCGACACCACCCATAAGGATCTGGGCGGCTTTGTCCAGTACAATACCTTTGTCTCGAACGGAAAGAGCTACCGCTACATCGGCCAGTTCGTTTCCTCCCGCTACTGCTTTGATTTCAGCGCGGACGAGAACGGAACCCCCTGCATGAACTACTATGGCTTCGGCCACGGTGTGGGCATGAGCCAGTGCGGCATGGTGGGCTATGCGCAGGAGCAGGGCATGGGCTACCGGGACATCCTGCGCCACTACTATGCCGGCGGGTCCTTTGGCACGGTGGGCAGCGGCAGCTCGAACGGCGGCCTGTTCGGCTGGCTGTGGAGCCTGCTGGGGCTGTAATAAATTTTGCACCGGAAAGCGCAGGAAATGCGGAAAAGCGCTTCTCAAACGGGACGAAATCTGGTATACTATTATAGTTTGTAAAAATGCGTCTGGGCGGTGGAATGGCCCAGTGAAGTGGAGAAGTCGGAATGCAGTTGGAGAAAGCAAAGGAAACAAAGCAGGACATGGAGCGCTGCCGCCTGTTGGCACAGCGCATTGCGGAGGAGCTGGCCCCGGCAACAGCTGCGGTGCTGAACGCTGAGACCCCGGCACTGGAAAAGGCCCTGCACCGGGCGGGCGTGGATGCCAACCCCTTTACAGTGGCTGCCCGGCAGGCAGACCTGCTGGTGGTGGAGGACCCCGCCTGGGTGGAGATGCCCGCGCAGCTGCCCGGACAGGTGCTGCTGGTGTTTACCGGCAGCAACGTGGCTGAGGGCTGGGCCGAGGAACTGGCCCGCCGGGGCTACTACCGGGATTTCCGCTGGCGCAGCCGGGGCCGTGCCCAGCAGTCGGCTCTGTACTGCACGGTCCAGCCTGCCACCGCCGAGATGATCGCGGGCTATGAGAAGGAGTTGGATCTCCTGCGCGACCGGATGGTGCGTGCCGAGCGCACCTGCAACGAGGAAGCCGCCCTCATTGAGCGGCTCCGCAGCGATCTTTCCCTGAGCCGCAGCCATGCCAAGAACCTGGAAAAGACCCTGAACGAGGTGACCAGCTCTACCTTCTGGAAGCTGACCTGGCCCATGCGGTATGTTGTCAGCAAGAGCCGCCAGATCTGGCACACCTTCCCGCTTTTCGTCCTGCTGGGTGAGCTGCGCCGGGACGGCATTTCGGGAGTGCGGGAGCACGCCCGCGCCAGGCGGGAATATGCCGCCCTCTTCCCGGGAAACCTCCTGCGGGCCGACCGCTTTGCCCCGGTGGAGCTGCTGGTCAGGCAGGCGAACGATCAGCCTGCCGGTCTCAAGATCAGCATCGTGGTGCCTCTGTACAACACCCCGCTGGATTTCCTGGACGAGATGCTGGATTCCGTGGTGAACCAGACCTACAAGAACTGGGAGCTCTGCTGCGTGGATGCCGGTAAGGACGAGGCCGTAGGCCAGCATGTGCAGGCCCGTGCGAAGGCCGATGCACGCATCCGGTATCAGAAGCTGGAAAAGAATGAGCTGATCCCCGGCAACACCAACAAGGGCTTTGAGATGGCCACCGGTGAGTATATCGCCCTGCTGGACCACGATGACCTGCTGCATCCCTGCGCCCTGTGGTACGCGGCCAGGGCCATTGCCGAGCAGAAGGCCGACTTTGTCTACACCGACGAGGCGACCTTTGAGGGGAAGCCGGAGCATGTGGTGCTCTACCACTTCAAGCCCGACTTCATGCTGGACAACCTCCGCTCCAACAACTACATCTGCCACCTGACCGTGTTCAGCCGCGCCCTGATGGAGCGGGCCGGCGGCGGCGAGCGGATGGAGTACAACGGCAGCCAGGATTACGAGCTGTTCCTTCGCCTGACGGAGCAGGCTGAGAAGATCGTTCACATTCCCCATGCTCTGTATTACTGGCGCTCCAGTCCCGGCAGCACGGCGGCAGATATCTCCGCCAAGACCTACTGCATCGACGCAGGCATTGCGGCCCTCAAGGCCCACTATGCCCGCTGCGGGATCGCTGTGGACGATGTTGCCCTCATCCCCGGCACTCCGGGCTATTACAAGACCGATTACACCATCGAGCACCCGGGCCGGGTGAGCATCCTCATCCCCACCTGCGACCACATCCGGGATCTGGAGCTCTGCGTGGATTCCATCTATGCCCGCACCACCTACCCGGATTTTGAACTCATCCTCATCGAGAACAACAGCAAGCAGCCCGAGACCTTCCGCGCCTACGAGCGGATGCAGAAGGAACACCCGGACAACCTCAAGGTCGTGACCTGGGAGGGCAAGGGCTTCAATTACAGCGCCCTGAACAACTTTGGCGAGCAGTATGCCACCGGCGAATACCTGCTGCTGCTCAACAACGATACTGAGGTCATTACCCCCAACTGGCTGGAAGAGATGGTCATGTACGCCCAGCAGAAGCGGGTGGGCTGTGTGGGTGCAAAGCTGCTCTACCCCGATGACACCATTCAGCACGCCGGCATCGGCTTTGGCATCGGCGGCGTGGCGGGCCACCTGCACAAGTATTTCCCGGCGGCATCCGATGGCTACATGGGGCGGCTGAACTATGTGCAGGATGTTTACGGCGATACCGCCGCCTGCCTGCTCATCCGCAGGGAGATCTATGATGAGATGAACGGCCTGGACGAGAGCTATGCCGTGGCCTTCAACGATGTGGATTTCTGTGTCCGTGTGCGGGAGGCGGGCTACACCAACGTGTTTACCCCCTTTGCCCAGCTCTACCACTACGAGAGCAAGAGCCGCGGCACCGAGGACAACCCCGAAAAGCAGAAGCGCTTCCAGGGCGAGGTGCTCCGCTTCCAGGCCCGCTGGGGAGACCTGCTGGCCGCAGGCGATCCCTGCACCAACCCCAACTTTGATATCCAGCGTGAGGACTTCACGCTGAAGATCCTGCCTTTGGAGTGAATAAACCTCTCCGTCAAAGCCTACGGCTTTGCCACCTCCCCTGATAGGGGAGGCAAGGATACCGGTAGTCTTGCGGAGAATTTCGGAAAAACGCAGCACGCGAACTTGGCTCCCCTATTAGGGGAGCTGTCGCGAAGCGACTGAGAGGTTATATCTTTGAAACTATCAGCCTGTATTGTTGTATATAACGGCTATGACGAGGCGCTGAAGGCGGCGCAGACGGTGCTGCACTGCACGCGCCGCTACCCGGTGACCCTGTATCTGGTGGACAATGCCAGCCCGGACGGCAGCGGCAAAAAGCTGGAGCAGGCCGTGGCGGACGGCCTGCTGGCAGCAGGTCCGGGCCAGCAGGTGGTAGTGCACTGCCGCACCGAGAACGGCGGCTTTGGCACCGGCCACAATATGATCCTGCCCGAGCTGGACAGTGATTTCCACTTTATCCTCAACCCGGATATCCAGCTGACCGCTGATACCCTGAGTGATCTGGCCGACTGGATGGCCGCCCACCCGGATGCCGTGATGGCCCGGCCCTCGCTGGTGTTCCCGGACGGCAAGCCCCAGCAGCTGCCCCTGCGTCGGTGCGCTCTGCGGCCCATGCTCTACCGCCAGCTGCCCCGGCTCAGCTTCTGGAAATGCCAGAACGACCACTACCTGATGCTGGATGAGGACCTGACCAGGCCCATCGAGATCGAGTTCTGCACCGGCAGCTTTTCCGGTGTGCGCACCAGCACCTTCAAGGCGGTGGGCGGCTTTGACGAGAGCTACTTCATGTATGTGGAGGATGCGGATCTCACCCAGAAGATGCGCACCCGGGGCAAGGTGTATCTGGTGCCCCAGTATACCGCCATCCACGCCTGGCACCGCGCTGCCCACCGGGACCTCAAGCCCGCCCTCTGGCAGACGGGAAACCTGCTGAAGTATTTCCATAAGTGGGGCTTCAAGTGGTAAGAAACGCTCCACCATCGCGATATGCTGCCGCCGTGGGCGGCTGAACGGTTCTGTTTGACGGCCTGTTCCGGAAAAAATTCTGGAACAGGCCGTTTTTTCTTGCTTTTTTTTCGATTTGAGAGTAGAATAAGGTGTAAAACTATCTGATGCCGCCCCGCGCGGCCAGAACTTTTACCCTGTAACTTTGTTGACAGCGGACGCAGCTCCGCTTTGAATATTACGAGGTGAGCGTTTCATCCCGTATAGCTGCACAACTTTTTCAATACAAATAAAGGAGTGCACAAATTATGAAAGGCATTATTCTGGCCGGCGGTGCCGGCACCCGGCTTTATCCGCTGACGATGGTCACCAGCAAGCAGCTGCTGCCTGTCTACGATAAGCCCATGATCTACTATCCTCTGTCCACCCTCATGCTGGCGGGCATTCAGGATATCCTGATCATCTCCACCCCCACTGATACGCCGCGCTTTGAGGCGCTGCTGGGCGATGGCAGCCAGTACGGCATCCATCTGCAGTATAAGGTGCAGCCCTCCCCGGATGGTCTGGCACAGGCCTTTATTCTGGGCGAAGAGTTCATCGGCGACGACTGCTGCGCCATGATCCTGGGCGACAACATCTTCTACGGCAACGGCTTCTCCAAGATCCTCAAGACTGCCGCCGCCAATGCAGAGACCAAGGGCCGCTGCACTGTGTTCGGCTATTATGTGCAGGACCCCGAGCGTTTCGGCATCGTGGAATTTGACCAGAACGGCAAGGTGCTGAGCGTGGAAGAAAAGCCCGAGCACCCGAAGAGCAATTACGCCATCACCGGCCTGTACTTCTACAACAAGGAAGTGGTCCAGATGGCAAAGCAGGTCAAGCCCTCTGCCCGCGGTGAGCTGGAGATCACGACCCTGAACGATATGTACCTGAAGAAGGACGAGCTGGATGT